>Ga0315549_1001053_pt1 | contig 29981 bp, 27 predicted proteins | sample SalMarSW160200MG_FD_203101 | JGI IMG/M metagenome (GOLD analysis project Ga0315549, IMG submission 203101) | Salt marsh sediment microbial communities from the Plum Island Ecosystem LTER, Massachusetts, United States - Salt Marsh Sediment SW1601-200 ... | reverse complement strand
GGAAATACTATATGATAATGTATCTGCCAAGCACAATGATATCCTTTTTGAACATCTCCTTTACCCATATAGTTATAATACTTCAGAATCTACCCTGTGGCAAGCCACAGGGAATTCTCAAGTTAAAAGGTGAATATCAATTTTTATTCTTCCCAATTTAAGGTTCGCTTAACTGCTTTCCTCCAGCCTTTATATAATTTTTCTTTTACTTTCTCATTCATCGACGGGGTAAATTCACGATCTTCTTTCCACTTTTGGCTAATTTCTTTTCTATCATCCCAAAATCCGGTTGCCAACCCAGCCAAATAAGCAACCCCTAAGGCGGTAGTTTCAATAACTTGGGGACTTACTACGAGAATCCCCAAGATATCGGCCTGAAATTGCATTAAGAAATTATCTCTTGCTGCACCCCCATCTACCTTTATTTTTTTGAGATCAATCCTGGAATCTTTTTCCATAACCTCTAAAACATCCATACTCTGATAGGCATCTTCTGCTGCTCTTATGATATGCTCTTTCCTGGCTCCCCGAGTTAACCCTAAAATAGCCCCACGGGCATATATATCCCAATAGGGGCCCCTAACCCCACAAAAGCCGGAAAACCAGATAGACTCCATTAGTATCTTTTACTTTTGAAGCATAAATCTCGCTCTCTGCAGCAGTTTTTATCATCTTAAGTTCGTCTCTTAACCATTGCATTACTGCCCCAGTAATAAATACACTTCCCTCTAAAGCATATTCCACTTCATTCCCTACTTTCCAAGCAATAGTAGTTAACAGGCCATTAGAAGATAAAACTGGTTTCTTGCCTGTATTCATCAGCATGAAATCACCGGTACCGTAGGTATTTTTAACCATTCCATTCAAAACAAGCTTGACCAAAAAGAGCTGTATGTTGGTCTCCAGCATTTCCTGAAATAGTTATTTCTTCCCCAAACACTTCTTTATCGATTTTACCATAAATAAAGCTTGAAGGTAATACTTCAGGAAGCATTTCTCGAGGTATATCTAAAGCATTTAACAATTCTTCATCCTAGTCTAACTTGTGAATAATAGATACCCACGCCTGTACAGGCGTGGGTATCTATTTATTTAGTAACAAGATATACAGTATGCTGACAATGATTTCAAGCTTTTTGGGTAATAATCATTAATATATGAGTCCACTCTAAAAAGTCAATTATAGGATGAATTATTTTTAATTTTAAGAGGGAAAAGTTGTATAATAAAGTAAGCTAATACAGAGGAGGAAGAGAAAAAATGTTTCGCGAAAATACAACTCATCTACAGACATCTTTTTTCGATATAGAGAGACAGCTGTCGGAATCAAAGAGAAAAAAGATAAGGGAATCGGAGGAATACAGTTTTTACCAATTTATTTTCAAAAAGATAAAAGAGGAAAACTTTGCAGTATTGTATTCCGAAAACGGAAACCGGCCAAACTCATCGGTAAACGTAATGGTATCGGCGATAATCCTTGCCTATAGAAAAGGCTGGACGATAAAAGAGATGCTGGAGCAAATTGATTTTAATCTTCTCACCCGGACGGCGTTAGGACTAAACAAGATGGATGATACGGCGTTTTGCGAGGCGACATTTTTCAATTTCCAAAACAGACTGCTGAAACATTTTGTGGAGACAGGAGAAAACCTGCTGGAGACCGTATTTGACGGACTCACCAAAGAACAGCTGAAGAAGTTAAAGATGAAGACAGACATTCAAAGATCGGACTCCTTTATGGCAATGTCAAATATCCGCAACTACGGCAGGGTACAGCTATTAATAGAGATGCTAATCAGATTGTACCGTATTCTGAAGGAAGAAGATAAAGAGAGATTCAAAGATAGGTTATCAGAGTATACCAAACAGACCTCAGGGCAGTATATATACCAATTAGAGCGGACGGAAATACCGCGGGAATTAGAGAAATTGGGACAGATCTATCATAAGCTCTACAAGGCCTTAAGAGAGGGATATAAAGAGATAGAAATCTTTCCTATATTTGAGCGAGTTTATCAGGAACACTTTACCGTAGTAAAAAATAAAGTGGCAGTAAAAAAGAATGAGGAACTTCACAGTGGAATACTACAGTCGCCTGATGATATAGATGCCACCTACCGGAAGAAAGGGGAGAAAACGGGAAAGGATCTTAAGCGTTAATGTGACAGAGACTACGAACTAAGGAAAACGAATTGAATCTGCTGACCGACATTGCCGTTAAGCCAAATAACACGGACGACAGCGATATAATGAATGACCGGATAGAATCCTTAAAAGAGAAGACCCCTGATCTGAAAGAACTACACACCGACGGGGGATATGGAAGCGAAGATAATGATAAGAAGTTTGAAGAGCTTGGGATTACCCATATACAGACGGCGGTAAGAGGACGGAAAAGTAAAGTAGAGATGAAGATAGAAGAAACAGAGGGAGAATATGAGGTGTCCTGTCCCCTACAGAAAGTAAAATCAGAGAAGACCAGAAGCAGATACAAAGTTTGTTTTGATAAAAAAATATGTGAGGGCTGCTCACTTGCCGGAGATTGTCCGACACTAATCCAGAAGCGAGTATATTATTTTACCCGTGAGCAGTATCTGTCGAACAAAAGAAAGAGAAATATAAATACCCTGCCCCTTGAACGGAGGAAGTTACGTCCCAATGTGGAAGCCACCATCAAGGAGTTTGTGAAACCGCTAAATCATAAAGGGAAACTGCGGGTCCGCGGACAGTTCAAGACAGTGATATATGCCTGCAGTATGGGGATATCGATAAACTTTGGGAGGATTCACCGTTACCTGACGGTAAATCCGGATCTATGCGGGTTATCAGGACTAATGAAAGCCGGAAACCGTCTGTTTTTTAAAAACTTGTTTCAAGTTGGTCAAAAATTGCGCAATATTTTTTATTTCATCTTTTTTATGGTCAAATTCCACCAATTGCCCAATTTTGAAATAAAATGTTGTCAGGTTGCTTGATGGGGTTTTTAGAGGAGACTCATATATAATTTTCTTTTTCTAACTACCTCACTAAAGTTTAAACTAACAACGCAAGGGGTTGGAAATATCTTATCAGGTTATAAATGAAGGTATTAGAAAGATTATTAAAATATTATTTCCTTAAACCTGAATGATTAAAAAAACATATTTTTGTTTTGATAAGTTTGGACCAAAATTTTAAGTGTTAGACATTCAATTTTGGGTATGTGGAGAAAATATTAAAATCATAAGAAATTTACAAATTTCTTATGATTTTTTTGGCTTCAGGGATTTTGGAAGGAGACATGCTTAGTTCATCAATTCCCATTTCCACAAGTTTTGGAATTAATTCAGGATCACCTGCAAGTTCTCCGCACATACCTGTCCACTTTCCTTTTTTATGAGAAGCATCAATTGTCATTTTTATAAGTCGCAACATTGCAGGGTGAAGAGGTTTATATAAATAGTTTAAATTTTGGTTTGTTCTATCTGCCGCGAAAGTATACTGTATAAGATCATTTGTACCAATACTGAAAAAATCTACATAATCTATAAGCTCTGTTGCATTTAAAGCAGAGGATGGAATTTCTACCATAATTCCTGCTTCAATATTCTTGTCAAATGGTATATTTGTTTCAATTAACTCTTGCTTTGCTTGTTCTAATATTTTATTTGCCATTTCTATTTCTTCTTTTAATGCAATCATTGGGTACATAATCCTTACTTTACCATAAGCACTTGCACGGACAATTGCCCTGAGCTGCCTCTTAAACAACTCTTCCCTTTTTAAGCAGAGCCTTATGGCACGGACACCTAAAAAGGGATTCAATTCTTTATCCAAATTAAGATAAGGTATCTGTTTATCTCCTCCAATGTCTAATGTACGTATGATAACAGATTTACCTTTAAATTTCTCTAAAACCGTTTTATATGCCTCGAATTGTTCTTCCTCTGTTGGAGCAGTTGCTCTATCAAGAAACAAAAACTCTGTTCTAAAAAGCCCTACTCCCTCTGCTCCTTCTCGAAGTGCAATATCTGCATCTTCAGTTTTTCCAATATTTGCGGAAACTTCTATTCTTTTTCCTTCTTTTGTTATAGCATCTAAAAATTTTATTTTTTCTAATTCTTTCTTTTCTTTTTCCATCCTTACAATCTTTTTTTTATAATGCCTTAATACCTCTTCATCTGGGTTAATTATTATCTCTCCGTCATTCCCATCTAAAATTAATATATCCTTATCTTTTGTCAAATCCATTATTCCTTTGGCTCCTATAACTGCTGGTATTCCAAGTGCTTCTGCAATGATAGCAGTATGTGAGGTTATCCCACCAATTTCCGTCACAAATCCTAAAACGTTCTTTTTATCTAAACTTGCTGTATCTGAAGGCGTCAAATCTCTTGCAACAACAATTGCAGGATATGGAAGGGAAGACAGGTTTGGCTTCGGCTTATACAGGATAGATCTTATGAGTCTTTCTGAAACATCTCTAATATCTTTTGCTCTCTCTCTGAAATATATATTTTCCATTTCTTCCATTGCATCTGCGTTTTCCTCAAATGCTTTACTTACAGATGCGGTTGTCGAAAAACCCTGTCCTATTAATTCATTAATTTTTTCTGTTATTATCGGGTCCTCTAAAAAGAGAAGATGTGCCTGAAAAATCTCTGCCTCTTTTTTTGCACTTTTCTTTACTTTCTTGTATAAACTTTTTATTTCAGCTTTTGTTTCTTTTGTAGCCTTTCCCAATATCCTTTTCTTCTCCTTAAAAGACAACGAGTCCTTTTCGTTAACATTAATGTCGACGTCTTCAAAGATATAAAAGTAAGGCTTTCCTATTACTATTCCTTTTGACGCACTGATACCATGAAGACTTTTCATTAGTCCTCTCCAAACTTATTTTCTATCAATTCCTTAATCTCATGTATTACCTTTTTTTCATCTTCACCTTTAGCTTCAATGGCTATATGTGCACCTTTTTCTGCACCCAAAGACAGAATCCCAAGTATGCTCTTTGCATTCACTTTTTCCCCATCCTTTTCTACGGTAATATCTGATTTAAATTTCCTTGCAGTTTGTACGAAAAGGGCTGCTGGCCGTGCATGTAAACCTACTTTGTTTTGAATAACAAATTCTTTTTTCAATGCTGATCTCCCATCTATCAAATATTTCTTTTCCGCAATCTTTACAGTTATGCTTATTTAAACACTTCGCTTATTTTTGCCTCAATTGTTTCCTTTAAACTTTGCATAAATTGTGCTGCAGTTACTCCATCAACAACTCTGTGATCACATGAAATCGCTATATTCATCATTTTTCTAATAAATATACCACTATTTATTAATACAAGTTTTTCTTGAATCGTTGATATAGCAATTATGGCTGTTTGTCCCGGGATAAGTAATGGTCTAAAATAACTCACACCAAACATTCCTAAATTTGAAATAGTAATTGTCCCTTCCTCCATATCTGATAGGGTTAATTTTTCGTCTTTAGCATTTTGGGTAAGCATATTAAATTTCGTAAAAAGCTCTTTTGTACTAAGAGAATCAACATCTTTAATTACAGGCACAACAAGTCCTTTTTTTGTTTGCACAGCAATACCTATATTTTTATGGGCACTTCTTATAATTTTTTCTCCATCAAAGTTTGAACAAAATATTGGAAATGAATCCATAACCCGTGCCAGAATTTTTATAAGTATAGGAGTAATGCTTGATTTTAAGTTTTCTTTCTTAAATTGATTATTTAAATTAATAAGATTATCTGCACCTATATCATAGTAAAGTGTAAATTGCGGAATCTTTCCGCTTTCAGTCATCTTTTCTGCCATAACTTTTTGCATTGGAAGAAACGGTATTTCTTCTTTGTCTGAAGTTATTTTAATCTTGTTTATGGATTCTCCTGTGACTATTCCGTTAGTATTCCTGGGTGCTTTCTCTAAGTCAATTCGTTCTTTACTAGCTATGTACCTTGCAAAAGGTGTAGTAGGTATTTCTGTAGTACTAATATTTTTCTTATTGGTTTTCTTCGTAACTTCCTTTTCTACTTCCGTTCCCAATTCTTTTTTTCTTTCTTTGGCCGTGTTGAACTTTGCCAGCTCTTCCTTTGAATCTGTTGTAAGTTTTATTACTGCGATTACTTTTCCTACTTCTATCTCTTCTCCTTCTTTTGCAAGGACCTTATATACAATTCCTGTAGCAGGTGATTCAACGTCCATAACCACTTTATCCGTCATTACCTCTATAAGAGGTTCGCCTTCATTAATAAAATCACCTTCTTTTTTACACCATTTTACAATTGTCCCTACTTCCATTGTCATACCTAATTTAGGCATCTCTACTAATTCTGGCATACCAATCGCCTCCTACTATCTCTTTTACTTTAGAAACAATATCTTCTGTTTGTGGTGTTGTTTTTCTTTCGAGATTTAAATTATATGCTATAGGAACATCTAATCCTCCTAACCTAAATGGAGGAGCGTCTAAATATAAAAACGCTTCGCTTTCTGCTACCTGAGATATAACCTCTCCGCCAATCCCACCTGTAATACACCCCTCATAAACAACGAGTAATCTATGCGTCTTTTTCACTGATTCAATTACAGGACTTAAATCTAAAGGTTTTAAAGTTCTAAGATCTATAATTTCTACTTGTATTCCTTCTTTTCCTAATATTTCCGCTGCTTCTAAGCTTCTTTTTACCATAATAGATGTAGCAACAATTGTGGCGTCTTTCCCACTTCTTACTACCTTCGATTTTCCTAGGGGTACTCTGTAGTCCTCTTCTGGTACTTCTCCTTTCATTGAATAAAGAAGTTTATGCTCAAGGAATATCACAGTATTATCGTCTTCAATAGAAGATTTTAGAAGACCTTTTGCATCATAGGGATTTGATGGTACAACTATCTTTATCCCTGGAATATTAAGTAACCATGCTTCAATATTTTGAGAGTGCTGAGCAGCAGCTCCTGCTCCAGATCCCTGAGGAGCTCGTACCACAAGAGGCATTTTTAATTGTCCGCCTGTCATAAACCTAAGCTTTGCTGCCTGATTAATAATCTGATCGGCACCGAATGTAAGAAAATCTGAAAACATAATTTCTACAATGGGTCTCATGCCCATAATTGCAGCTCCGACGCCAACACCTACAAAACTTGCTTCACTCATCGGTGTATCTAATATACGTTCTGGTCCAAATTCCTCAAGCATACCTAAACTCAATCCAAACGCACCCCCATACACACCTATATCTTCACCCATCATAAACACATTTTCGTCATCTTCTCTCATCTTCTCTATAATAGCTTCTCTTAATGCTTCTTTGTATGTTATTACTCTCATTGTTCTTCACCTTCCTCCGCATAAACATATTCAAGTAATGCATCGGTTGAAGGTTCGGGACTGTTTAAGGCAAATTTAACACCCTCTTCAATGTCTTTTGCTACATCTTTCCTAATTTTTTCTATTTTTTCATCGTCTATTTCCCCGGATTCTGTTGCCTTCTTTATAAACCTTATAATTGGATCTTTCTTCTTCCATTCTTCAATCTCCACTTTTGTTCTGTAGAGATTTTTATCACTTTTAGAATGACCTCTGTACCGGTATGTTTTTGCTTCTATAAATGTTGGGCCTTTGCCTTCTCTCGCTCGCTTTACGGCTTCTCTTACAACTTCGTATATTGCAATTACATCCATCCCGTCTACGGTAATACCAGGTATACCAAAAGCAGATGCTCTATCAGATATATTCTGAGTAGGAACAAATTTTGAGACAGGTGACGACATTGCATACATATTATTTTCACAGATAAAGACTTCTGGAAGTTTCCAGATTGCTGCCATATTCAAGGATTCATAAAATGTACCTTCATTTGCTGCTCCATCACCAAAGAATGTAAGCACAATATCTTTTCTTTTTTTCATTTTTAAAGCAAGGGCAGCACCAGTCGCAATAGGAATACCTGCTCCCACAACTCCATTGGCTCCTAAATTACCGAGACTAAAATCCGCAATGTGCATAGACCCACCTCTTCCATGGCAGTATCCTGTTTCTTTTCCTAAGAATTCTGCAAACATTTTTCTGATATCTCCACCTTTTGCAATCATATGGCCGTGGCCCCTATGAGTGCTTGTTATATAATCTGTTTTTTCTGCTGCAAAGATTGAGCCCACCGGCACAGCTTCTTCTCCAATAGAGAGATGCATTGTTCCGTGAACGAGGTTTTTCATAAATAGTTTTTCTGCCTGTTTTTCAAAGGCTCTGATAAGCATCATTTTATATAACATCTCCAGCTTACACTCTCTACTTATCTCACCCATTTTTCTCCTCCTTTATGTTTTAAATACGAATATGGGACCATGCAAAGAAACCTCAATATATTTTCACCTAAATTTTTGATACTATGAACTTCCCCTTGAGGTATATACAAAGCATCTCCTTTTCTAATAATTTCACTTCTTCTTCCTAATTTTACTGAGCCTTTACCTTCCAATATAAATATTTCATGTTCATATGGATGCGAATCTTCTTTTGTCCCAAACCCAGGTAAAATTTCGAATAACCTCATAAAAAAATTGCTCGCACCTGCTCTCTCATCAATAAGCCATATTCTAAAAATTCCCTCACTTATTTCTTCTTTAACAAGTTCTTTATAGTTCATTTTCATATCTTAACCTTTTGGTAAGGGATGGGGTAGCCCCATCCCTTTTTAAAATTATTCGGATTTTTCTAAATATTCCTTTGAAGCTCCTGCAATTTTTCCCCAACCCTTTTCGTACTTTTTATAGAAGTAAAGGAATAAGAAGAAAATAGCAATTAGTATAGCTATGCTAAAGCCATTATTCATAAGTTTTACAATGAGCCAACTCAATGGGTTAGAACCGTCACATATTGAGCTAATCTGAGTTACTCCGCTCGGCATATTGAACTGGGCCTGAATTGCTGCTTTAGTAAATAATGGTGAAAGGTTGGTTCCAACTAACAATCCTCCCGCGATAATAACCGTCCCAATAATAACGGTTTTAAATATATTTCCGCGTGTTACAGGAATCGTCATAACAACCATAAACGGAAGTACTGCAAGATCTACGGCAAGAAGAATCTGATTTTGAGGAATAATTACCATAAGAATAACAGCAATCGGTACAAGAATCATGGCAGATGCAATAGCAGCTGGGTCTCCAACAAGAATAGCGGAATCAAGCCCAATATGAAATTTTCTCTTAGATGCTCTTGCCTTCATAAATTCTCTTACGCCTTCGGAGATTGGAATTAGGCCATCCATAAGAATTGCAACCATCTTGGGGAAAATATACATAACGCCTGCCATAGACATACCGAGTTTTAAGATATTAAACCAAGCCTGTATAGATCCGAGATCCTTCATGTTACCAAGGAAGCCAACAACAATACCGAGCGCAAGACCAATAATGATAGGGTCACCAAAAATGCCCCATTTTTTCCTAATTGTAGCAGGATCCGATTTAATTTTATCAAAATGTAATTTATCAAGAACCCAGTTCAACGGAATAGCAATTGGTAGATATGCAGCAGAAAAACCATGTGGTATCGAAATCCCTGGTATCTTGTAGTATTCCTGAACTGCAGGTGCAGTCCAATCTGCTAAAAGTAGTACCAAGGCAGAATTAATAGCAGATGCAAAAACTCCTAACCAAACGTTGCCTGTTAATGCATAAACTAATCCACCCGTAAAGGCAAAATGCCAGTAATTCCAGACATCCACATTTATTGTGTTTGTCCAGCGGAAAGCATACATTAAAAAATTTACAAGTACTGTAACAGGTATTACAAATAATCCTACCTTCCCTGCAAATGCAATTGCAGCAGCAGCAGGCCACCCCACATCAACAATTGGAAGATTCACACCCGTGAACTCCACCATTTTGCCTGCAGCAGGGGCAAGATTGTTTAAAAAATAACCTAAAATTAAGTTAATCCCTATAAAACCAATTCCGATAAGCACTGCAGATCTAAAAGCCTTTTTACTATTAATTTTAAACACTAAAGCCAAAACAAATATGACAATCGGTAGTAGAACGGTTATACCTAAACCGCTAATAATGTCATTAAAGGTCATTATAATTCCCTCCTTTTTACTATAATTTTTCTTTACTTTTCACTATTTTTTACTCATTACCCCCCCTTTTTTTTTAGCTTCTTCGTTATTTCTTCTATAGCTTCGTCCTCACCAATACCTGTTAGAAAAGCAAGCGTCCTTACAACTGGAACTTTAATATTATCCGGAACTGGAGTGGTTGCGACAATAAGATCAACCTTTTCGAGCATACCTTCAACTTCTGCTACCTTACACTGTCTTGTTTCAATATCAATTCCTTTTTCTTCAAGTTTTTCCTCCAATTTCCTTGCAACTACTGTTGATGTAGCAATCCCCGTCCCACATACAACTAAAATCCTTTTTCTTAACAACTTATCACCTTCCTTTCTCTTATTTGATCATTTTTCTTATTGATTTAACGAATCTCTCTGTATCGTTAAGAGAATAGATTAAGGAAATAAAAGATTCGTCACTGAAACTTCGAGTAAGACTAGATAAAAATTTTACATACTCATTTGGATCGACTAATGCAAGAAGAAATACAATGTGAACAGGAATACTTAGTGTTGGGTCATCCATTTTTCTAAACGAGATAGGTTTTTGAAGTGTAGCTACCGCCATTCCCGGTTTATTTACGTATTTTATATCTGCATGCGGAATAGCCACATTGATCTTCCCCAGATATAACCCCGTTGGGTGTTTTTTTTCTCTTTCTAATACCGCATCACAAAAACTTTCTTTTACAAAACTTCTTTCTCTCAGCTCTTCAGAAAGAAACTTAATAACATCTGAATTTTCTTTAAAGCTTTTTTGCACAAATATTAATTCTTCTTTTACTATTTCTTTAAATACCATTACAACCATCCTTTAAAATTATTATATATATTACATAATACATAATAAAAATTAGGGCATCAATGTAGTTTATGCACTGTTTAAAACAACAAATAAGACATTTTCTTTACTATATTGAGACATTTTTGGAGGGATAAGAAGGATTTATTTCTATGATACAAATGTTTTTGTCAAAATCTCTTTTATTTCTTCTGAGGAATTACATTTCAATAATTCATGTGCTATTTTACTATCTCTGCATCTTTGTAATAATTCATAAAAGGTTATATTGTCTTCACTTTTTTGCGTAAGAACTGGGATAAGTACAATTCTTATCGGTAATACTTTATCTGAACCTCCCATACTTTTAAATGTTACTGGATCTTTCAGTGTAGCAATAGCAAATCCTTTTTTAAGTGTGAAGCTCGCATCGGTATGGGGGAGAGCTATTGGTATGGGCGTATCTAAACCCGTAGGAAATTTCTTTTCTCGTTCAGTTACTGCTTTTACAAAGTCATTTTTTACATATTTATTTTTGATTAATGCTCCCCCAAGTAATTTGATTACTTCTTTCGAGTTTTTTGACTCTATATTTACAAATATAAGTTTTTCTTCCAATACACTCTCAACATCTAAAACGGAAGGATGTTCTAAACTATGCCTTGCAATACCAAGAATTTTCCTGATAACTTCTTTCTCTTTTGTGTTAATAAAAGGCGAAATAACAACATGCGGAATCTTCAACTGCGGTAATGGAATAGTGGATATGATAAGGTCGATATCCAAATCTATTTTTCCTTCTACAATATCTTTGTATGAGCCCACCTGGACCACATCAATATCTGGCATCTCGTTAAGTAATTTCCAAAAGAGGAGACTCGAAGTAGCCATTGCCATAGCACATATTACCACAACTTTTTTCCTTTTTCTTTTTTGGTGCCTCGTTTTCTCTACTGCCATTGCTAAATACATCGCAATGTACCCTGCTTCCTCCTCAGGAATCTCTATATGCATCTTTCTCCCAAGCATCATTGTGACTCTTTCAGCAATACTAAATGGTAGTGGATATTGTTCCTTAATATCTTTCAATAAAGGGTTCTCAATTTTGACCGTATACTTAATCTTTGCCAGCATTGATTTAAGATGTAATGCAAGCATACGAATAAACTCTTCTTCATCCGGCATTGAAAACTTGAAGATATCATTTGCAATTTGTACAACTATTTTTGCATACTCCGAATACTTTTCATCAGAACTTTTATAGGACATGCCCTTTTGGCATAGAGAATAGAATTCCTGTACCTTGGAACTGAGAAAAGACAAAGAGATATAAGCAATCTCCTCTGGAGAAAGTTTTATGTGATATGAATCTTCGATTATATGACTATTCTTATAGACAACTCCGTAGGTAGGAGTTTGCATAATATTAAAAAGCTTTTTAGGTTCAATATTAACAAAATGTTTGTCTTTTGTGCGCAAAATAGAGACAGCAACTTTCAGGGCAAATACTACATAATCTTTATCTACAAGAACTGTATTTGTATCTTTCTGTATGTTGTCCAAAAAAGTTTTAATTTCTGGAAACTGAATATTTTTTATAAGCAACAGCGAATAAGCATCCACTTCTTTTATCTCTGAGTTTTTAAATATTGCCTCTATAAATTTGTTTGTTTTGTTCTTATTTACCTGTAAGATGAAATCCACCATAACATTTCTTATACTTTCTTCATTCCCTTTAAGTTTATAACCTATTCCCGGCTTCCCTTCAAGTATGAGTTCATTCTCCTTAAAGTACGTCTTCACTCGTTTCAAGTCACTCATCACTGTAGGCCTCGAACTATTTATCTCAAAACACCAGTCCTCTATTGTTGGGATTTTATCTTTTATAATACAATCAATGAATATCTTTTTAAATCTATCTTCTCGATCGAGATTTATGCTCTCATATAACAAAAATAACTCATTCTTTATATTATCTTTAGTAGCTTGAGAATTACACTTTAAATAAACCCCCATCTTCGGTTTCCGGATTAAATTTAGACCCTTTGAAAGAAAGAAGTCATAAATTATATTAAGATCTTCTTTTAATGTCCTCTTTTTAACCCCTATTTCCTCACTAATTTTTGCTGTGGAAACAGGAAACTGGAGATCTAACAAGTATAATATTTCTTTTATATGTCGACTTTTTAATTTATTCATATTTTACACTTTTACTTAGATTTATCAAGGTAATATTTCAATTCTTATTTTATGAATCGTATATCGCAAAGAAAAAAGAAAGAGAGAATCAAAATAAAAAGTATTATTCTCCTTTTTGTCCAACTACCACCACACTAAAGCTTAAACTAACGTTAATTTTATATTATTGTTCTTCTAAAAATTTAAAGTGTTTCAGTATGTTAATCATAAAATATTTTTTATTATATGTAATAAACTATTGTTTTTTAGATTATAATTATTTATTACTTAACAAAGATTACCATAATTCTTTTCTGCTGGTAGATACGGCCAGGACTCCTTTTTGCAGTAATTTTTCTATTTCGCTTTTATCAGAAATTAGACCGCCGGCAATAACCGGACAGAATAATTCTTTATATACATGCTCTATAAAATAAGGAGCAGCTATCCCGGGTAAAATTTCCACTGCATCAGGCTGGTTACTTTTTAACAACTGTTCCCCGGTTTTTAAAGCAGCGGAATCAAGTAAAAAAAGACGCTGTACAGCAATAAGCCCTTCTTTCTTAGCTACATTGATCAGATTACTTTTGGTGGTAACAATTCCATTACAAAGTTCCTTTTTAGCTAAGTATATTATCCCTTCTTTGTCTCTGCCGATTCCTCTAATAAGGTCCATATGTAAAAAAACCAGCTTGTTATGCTCCTTGCATTCTTTCATAATCTGGGGAAGGTTAAATATATCCCCGTGGAGAATAAAAAGGGCGGCAACTTTACTGTTGATAGCATATTTAAAATCTATATCATTTCTAATGGAGGCAATTACGGGGTGTTCTTTAAAACAGTCTCTGAGGTTTTGCATCTATAGTTTTTTCCCTCATTTTATAATTTTATATAAATACAAAATATTGATTTTTAAATCACTATAAAAATAATAACATATATAATTGGTTACTTCAAAAGTTTATGGGAACGCAGAACTCGTATCGAGTATTGCGTATCGAGTATTGCGTTAAGAAAGAGAAAAAAATTAAAAGTTTACACTATGAACGCAGGTTATAATCAGCTCTCTCAATATTGCGGGTGGCAACCAGGCTTACGCCTGTTCCCATCAAATCATCTTTTATTACCTGACCTATTTTAACCGGGGCATTAACTTCAATTTTAGCAATTTCTGTCATAGCTTTTAATAATAATCTTTTAGGAATTGCTTTTTCCGTCTTTACCGACACTAAAGGCAATTCGCCGCCAATTACTTTAACTGTGGTGGGTAAGATTCTTAGCGGATTGATAAATTCTTCTTCGGCATATTTAATCCCTTTAGGACAGGCATTCCCTATAACAGAGGTAATCTTTCCATCTTTACTCTGGATGGTCATCCTGCAACCTATGGGGCAGCTTACACATATTATCTTATTTTGTTCCATCCTCTTTACTCTCTAATCCCCTTTAATAGAGATAGTAATATTTTTCAATTTATCATCCAACAAAACTTCTGGTAAATAGACGCTCACCATCTCTCCCGGGGTCACAATCCTCTTCTTGTAAGAACCCAATACTCTGCCTTTATCATCTAATAAATTAATCCTGACCCTCTCTGCCGCTTTCTTTACCCTCATAAATATTTTTATTTTCTTCCTTCCCGGAACAATAAAATCTATATATTGAGGGACTACATAAGCAATATTGTCACCGGGCACTATTTTTATAGATTGGGAACGAAACTTTCTATTCCTTTTGAGGTATTCGCCTACAGCTCTACCTACGATCTCTCCCTCTTCGGTAACAAAATCGGCTAAGTCGTGGACATGCAGCACATTTCCACAGGCAAAAATCCCTTCCACTTCTGTCTCCCGGTTTTCATTTACTACGGGTCCTCTGGTTACCGGGTCTAATTTAATCCCTACTTCTCCGGTTAGTTCATTTTCCGGAATTAAGCCAACAGATAACAGGATGGTATCACAGCTTATCTTTTCCTCGGTTCCGGGAATCGCCTGCAAATTTTTATCCACTTGAGCGACGGTCACTCTTTCTACCCGCTTTTCCCCCTCAATCCGGGTAATAGTATGATTAAATCTTAGGGGGATATTAAAATCATCCAGACATTGAACCTTGTTTCTGATTAGTCCGGTAGAAAAAGGCATAATTTCCAGGACCGCCTTAACTCTTGCTCCTTCTAAAGTCATCCGGCGGGCCATAATCATCCCGATATCCCCCGAACCCAAAACAACTACCTCACGGCCCGGCATATATCCTTCAATATTAATATATCTCTGGGCGGTGCCGGCGGTAAATATTCCGGCAGGTCTGTTCCCGGCTATGGCAATCGCTTCCCGGGTTCTTTCCCGGCACCCCATAGCCAGAACAACTGCTTTAGCCTGAATATGTAATAAACCATTGTCTCTGTTTATGGCTACAATCCGTTTATTGGGGGTTATCTCTATAACCATTGTTTCGGTCTTTACGTCAATCTGGTTATCATTAAGTTTTACAATAAATCTCTCTGCATATTCCGGTCCGGTCAATTCTTCCTTAAAATACTGTAAACCAAATCCATTATGGATACATTGGGGAAGGATTCCTCCCAGATATTTATCTCTCTCCAGGAGTAAAATATCTTTCACCGCGTTTCTTTTAGCTTCCAGGGCAACAGCCAGCCCGGCCGGTCCCCCTCCGATAATTACTAAATCATATTTTAACTTCATCTTTAAACTTAACTCCTGCTTCTTTAATCATATCTTTGGTCTTAGTTTTTAAAAATTCTGAACTCGGTCCTTTTTTGGTTATTCTTAAAGGAGAGATTTTTAATTCTTCCGATAGAATTTTTAAAACTCTGGGACTGCAAAAACCTCCCTGACATCGTCCCATCCCTGCCCTCGTCCTTCTTTTTATAGCATCCAGGCTTCTGGCCGGTACCGGTTGATAGATAGCCCTGAGTACCTCTCCTTTACTTACCTTTTCACATCGGCAGATAATTCCTCCGTAATCAGCATCTCTTTCTACTATCTCCTGCCATTCTCCCACCTTATTTAAATAATCTGCAAATCTCGGCTGCTCGACTAAAGTTTCCACAAAATCATCCTTGTAATTTAATTCTAATTGGGGAGAAATTTCTTTAACTACTTCTTTTAAAATACCACTTACCATCTCGGCAATAGCCGGGGCAGAACTTAAGCCGGGTGATTCAATACCTGCCACATTGATAAATCCTCTAATCTTTTTTGAGGCCTCAATAATAAAATCATCTCTTCCTTCAATGTCTGCTCTTAAACCGGCAAAAGAGTTTATCAAGTCTTGATGGGGAAGATGAGGAATTAATTTTGTAGCTCCGGCATATACTTCCTTTATCCCGGCCCTGGTAGTAGCCGGGTCATCCTTTTCCTCGACTTGATAAGAGTTAGGACCGATCAAGAGATTATCATGAACAGTAGGAGTCACCAAAATTCCTTTGGATAATTTAGTGGGAATAGGGAAGAGAATATGATTAACCAGACTTCCCCACTGCTTATCAAAAAGCTGATATTCGCCTTTTAAAGGATTTATCTTAAAACTGTCTCCGGCAGCTTTAGCTATCTCATCGGCATGCAATCCGGCAGCATTTATAATCGTTCTGGTTTCGATCAGGCCCCGGTTAGTAACTACACCGCAAACCTGTCTTCCTTTGATTCTGATATCTTTTGCTTCTGTCTCCAACAATACTTTAACTCCGTTTATCACTGCATTATCAGCCAGAGCGATAGTAAACTTATAAGGGGAAATAATCCCGGCAGTAGGGGCATAAAGAGCGTATTTGGCTTGAGGATTTAGATTGGGTTCCAATTCAAATAATTTATTACCGGTAATTATCTCTAAATTTTCAAGACCGTTCTTCTCCCCGTTTTTCTTTAATTCTCTTAATCTTTTCAGATCCTCCTCGGTAAAACCCACTACCAAGGACCCTATCCTCTTAAAATGCACTTTCAAGTCCTGACATAATTTATCAAACCTGGGATTGCTTTTTATATTTAATCTTCCTTTCAGGGTTCTAAAATCAGCGTTATATCCGGCATGAATAATCCCGGAATTACCCTTGCTGGTTCCCATAGCCACATCATCTTCTTTTTCTATAAGAATTATTTTCAGACTATATCTGGATAGCTCTCGGGCAATGCTTGCCCCGATTACTCCTCCTCCTATAATTACTACATCTACTTTCATTGACATTCTCCCTGGTTGTATAATAAATAAAAAAACCATTTCATCAACCGACATATCTGACTAAAATCAGATAAAAGGGGTTAATCCCCTGGTTAATAAAATGGCTCTCTCTAAAATCTCTACCATTTATTTATTCAATTTTTTATATAATATCATACAGAATTATAATTTACAAATTTGCTCTTTCGGGGTATTATATAAAAGGCTGACATAAAATAGTCGTTAGTGAATAATCGTTAGTATAAATACAAGATAATCAATTAAATTCTTGAACACGACTATTTTATTTACCCTGTTATGCGAGTACCTGCCAAACAAGGTTTTACAAAAAAAGGAGAATAGTATGTTTTTTGTTCTAATGGGTCTAATCGGCGGTCTGGCTCTCTTCTTGTATGGAATGCAGATTACCAGCGAAGGCTTAAAGAGTACCTTCGACAATAAACTAAAACAGATTCTGAGTACCCTTTCTAAAAATAAATTAATCGCCTTATTAACTGGCATTATTATTACTTTTACTATTCAGAGCAGTACCGCAGCTTCTACCCTATTGGTAAGTCTGGTAAATACCGGGATTATGAGTTTAAGTCAGACTCTCGGTATCTTGCTGGGAACCAGCATGGGAACAACTCTTACTGCCCAGATAATCGCCTTTAAGGTATCTGACTATGCCCTCTTAATAATTGTTCTTGGATTTGGATTAAAGCTCTTGGGGAGAAAAAGAAAACAGAGATTTATAGGTAATATCTTGCTGGGTATAGGTTTTATCTTTTTGGGAATGAAGGTGATGTCCGAGTCAGTCTCTCCCCTTAAAGACCACACCCTCTTTAAAGAAACATTGACTAGTTTAGAACATATTCCTTTGTTAGCCTTACTCGCCTCTGCTTTATTTACCAGTATAATTCAGAGTAGTACCGCTACTATGGGTTTAACTATTTCCCTGGCTATGCAAGGTTTGATATCTCTAAATCTGGCTATTCCGATAATTTTGGGTTCACATTTGGGCTCTTGCTCCACCGTCCTTTTTGCGGGTATTGGAGCTTCCAGGAGTGCAAAAAGAGTTGCTTTGGCAAACTTATTGTTTAAATTAGGAGGGGTTATCGTATTTTTTTTGTTAACTCCCTCAGTAATTCTACTGGTACAAAAATCTTCGGTAAACTTACCCCGACAAATTGCTAATGCTCATGCCTTAATCATTGTAGGTAATGCCTTAATTTTTCTTCCCTTTACTGAAAGATTTGCCAGATTTTTAGAAAAGATTATTCCTAAAACAGAAGAGGTGGAGTCCTTACAAAAACCTAAATTTTTAGATTCTGGTGCTCTTGAAACCCCGGAGATCGCCTTCTATCTTGCCAGTAAAGAGATATTGCGAATTTCTAATGCTGTAGAAGAGATGGTCCTGGGTGTTATGAAGGTATTCATTAATAATGATGAAAAACTGCTGGACAAAGTAAGTACACAAGATATGATTGTGGACAATCTCTCTCGAGAGATAACCAAATATTTAACCAAGATAAGTTTTGAAACCCTCTCTGAAGAACATTCTAAAGAAGTATTCAGGTTATTATACATTGTCGATGACCTGGAACATATTGGAGATTTAATAGATAAAAATCTGATTCCTTTGGTAGAAAAAAAGATAGACCATAGTTTGGTATTTTCTGAAAAAGGGGTAGAAGAAATTAAAAATATGCATCAAAAGGTTTATAATAATCTTCGAAATGCTATCGGGGCTTTTGCTCTCCAGGACCAGAGGATGGCTCAAAAAGTAATCGACCAGAAAAAATACATCGATTCCTTAGAAATAAATCTACGTAAGACTCATATCAACCGATTGAATGTGGGGATAAAACTTTCCCAAAAGACCAGCGGGGTTCATTTGGATATCATCAATATCCTTAAAAGAATAAATGATCACTCCTTTTCTATCGCCCGAGCAGTAGTGGGGAAATTATAAATTATAGATAGTGAGGTAAAAAAATGCTTAATATATTAGCTGTCGGTCCACATCCCGATGATGTGGAATTGGGAATGGGCGGCTCTATACTAAAATTTACCGAAGCAGGGCATAAAGTTACTATCGTGGATCTAACTGACGGAGAGCCTACTTCTCAAGGAGATCCGGAGACCAGAAAAAAAGAAAGTGTAAAATCAAGCAGGATATTGGGGATTGAAGAGAGGATCACTCTTGATTTTCCCAATCGATATCTTCAGGATGAAATAGAGGTCCGCCAGGAATTAGCTGAAGTCATCAGAAAAATTCAACCGGATATCCTTTTTGCCCCTTACTGGATAGATGCCCATCCTGACCATGTTGCTGCCTCAAAGATCTGTAATGCTGCCCGTTTCTACGGAAAACTTACCAAAACAGAGATGCAGGGCAGGCCCTTTTATGTAAAGAAAATATATTATTATATTGCTTCTCATCTAAAACTAAATTTTAAACCTTCTTTTGTTATGGATATAACCAAAGTGATGGAGATGAAAATTGAAGCAATAAGGTCCTATGAATCCCAATTTGGGCCTTCGCCTGAAGGCCATCAGCTATTTGAATGGGTTTTAAATTCTAACCGTTACTGGGGAAACCTTATTGGCACAGAGTTTGCTGAACCTTTTATCTGTCGCGAAGAAATCAGTATCCAAAATATCGAAACACTTCTGTAAAATGGAGTGCTCTCCTACTTTCATTAACTCAAACCAGGTGGTCTTCCAGCCGGTGGTGGCACGGATAATCCTATATCGGCAAATTATGTAAAATAATGGAAAAAATGACCATTCCCAATAGGGCAAAAGGATAAATTGCCCCATATCCTGCTGCTGGTTCGTCGCTTCCCACCGCTTCTATGGCAGCGCCCAAACCCGGAGTGGAAGTCATGCCCCCACAAAGAGCTCCGGCTAACATAACCCAATTTAACTTAAATATGTACCTCCCTACCAGATAACCAATAATTATCGCTATCAGACCGACTACCAAAGAAGTGATAACTAAATAAATTCCTGAACCGGATAGAGCTGTAAAGGCATAAAAACCGTATCTTAACCCGATTATCGCCAGGAAGAAAGCCAGAGAAATTTCCCGAATAACCCCTAATATTTTATTATCCATTCTAAAATTAAGGATACCAATTTTACCGATATGTCCTAAAATTAATGAAGCTAATAAGACTCCGCCGGTTGAACCAAAGCCTACATAGCCAAGTGGTCCTAAATTAAATTTTAATCTCCCGATAGTATAACCTAAAAAACAAGCTACTATAAAAGCAGTCAGATCAAAACGAACGGTATCTTGCTTTATGTTAAGAGGATTACCTATTCTGGTTTCATTTATTTCCCGGGAAAATATTTCCCGCTCTTTTTTAACATCTATTTTAAATATTATCGGCAGAAAATTTACGGCAAGGATTACAATCAACACTCCGAAGGGATACCCCACAGAATGCCCTATACCTATTCCGGCTTCTGCACTTTTTATAAATTGCTTTTTCTGTTCCTCGGTTAGGAAACCTGCGTCTTTTGCTTTTGCTCTCCCGAGTGAATCAATCGCCTTTAATAATTCCTGTTTTTTTCTTTCGGATAAAGAATCGTAATTTTCAGCTAATTGGGAAGAATGTTCGCGGGCAGATTCCAGGGCAGCTGCCAGACCGGGAGAACTGGTAAGAGCCCCGGTGTATACCCCTGTTACTTCATAAGAATTTATCCCCGGTAAAATTAAGGCCATTCCATAGGTTGCCATAGCACCAACAAAAGTTATTAAAAAACCCAGGATAATAAACTTCGAGCCATATTTCTTTATAATTATCCCTATATCTTTAGCGGCAAGCAGCCCAACCGCAGCAATAAAAAGGATTAAAAAGAGGGTAAAAAAACTTTTATCGATTACTCCGCTTTTGATTAACTGTAAGGCTTCCTTATATCCTGATTCAGTTTTTGGAAAAGCCTTAGCTAATCTGTAAACCCACCACCCTATAACCAATCCTACAAAAAGGCATCCGGATACTCCAAAAGTAAATTTACCAAATTTTATCTTGCCAAATAACACCCCCAAAAAAACAGTTATCATCATAAGAACAAAGGGGTTCATTATCCAAGCCACTAAATTAAATTGCATTAAGCTTTACTCCTTCTATTAAAATTATCTAACAGTCAAAGGAGAACTAATCTAAAAAAATTTTATCTTTATTGTTTGTTATTGTTTCGACTATATAAATTTATATTAATTACAGGCTAAAATATCGGGCTTGGGGGTGATGGACAATAAGGGCACTGATGGAGAATTCGGGAATCAATTGCCAAGTTTCCGAAAGTCGGACCCCTATCCTTTCTGGCCTCAATAATGCACATATTTCTCTTTGTTTTTCTAAGGAGGGCCAGGTGGGATAACCTGGACTATAGCGAGCCCCTTGATATTCTTTTTTAAATAAACCTTTTATCCCCGGGGCATCTGAACCTACAATAAGTAATTCTTTTCTGATTTGCTGATGCCAAAATTCTGCTAAGGCCTCGGCCATAACCACTGTAAATCCGTGCCAATAGAGGTAATCCTGATAGGCATTATTTTTAAAAAGAAGTCTGGACTTTTCTACCGCCTTTTCTCCCATAGTAACTAACATCAGGGAAATTAAGTCTTTGTTTTTACTAGGATATTTTATAAAATAATCGGCTATCGATAAATAAGGTTCGTGTTGCTGCCGGGGAAAGGTTAGTTTTATTTCGGATTTATATGTCTTTAGGTCAAAAATAAGCAGAGAATTTCCCTGAGACTGCACAGGAAAATAACCATAGACTACTTTCGGCTGCAGAGATGAATCTTTAAGAGCTTGCTGTTGTAATCTCTTCAGTATAGTCTCCCCCTCAACTTTAACAGAAGATAAGGAATTATACTGTTTATTAACTTTTAATTGCCATTGTTTAAAATATAGACTTTTTTTATTGATATAAGGAAAAAGGGAGGAAAGAGAAATATCTTTTACTATTTTCGTGCCCCAAAAAGGCGGATTAGGAATGGTAGCAGGTAATATTTTTTCCTCTTTAAGGGAAGAACTTTTTCGGGACGAAGGGATAATCGCTGAATGTTTTTTTAATTTTGAATTTGGTGAAGATACTATCTTCTTCCCAGTCATCTTCTGCATAATTTTCAATCCCGCAAAGGCATCTGAAGCGTAATATACCTTCCCTGAATAGGCAGGATCTAATTGTTCAATAACATAACTGTGAGATAAAGCCGCTCCACCACAAATAACCGGAATAGAAATTTTTCTTTCTTTAAATATTTCTAAATCATCTTTCATAATTAGAGCAGATTTTACCAGTAATCCGCTCAATCCGATATAGTCAGGTTGATATTTTTTATTAGCTTGTATAATTTGTTCTGCAGATTGTTTTACTCCTAAATCAATTACCCTAAAACCATTGTTACTTAAAATAATCCCCGCCAAATTTTTACCAATATCATGAACATCTCCCTGTACAGTGGCTAAAATTATGGAGCTTCTATAACTCTTCTCTTTTTGTGGCATAAATTTTTCTAAATAACTAACTGCGAATTTCATAATTTCTGCTGATTTCAAAACAAAAGGAAGCTGCATTTCTCCGGACTCAAACAATTGTCCCACCCTTTTCATCCCAGATAATAAAAAACGATTAATAATCTCTATTGGAGAATATTTTTTCAGAGCTTGATTCAGAGCCTTTTCTAAATTATATTTACTACCTCTTATAATGTGCTGTGGTAAGGATTCTTCCGGAGGAAGAGAAGCAATTTCTCTAATCTTTGATTCTTTACTTTCTCCGGGAGAAGAAAAATTTATCAATTCTTGCAGGGGATCATATTCGGGAGTACGCTGATTAAAGATTAAATCTTGACAAATTTTTATCTGGGAAGGAGAAATTTCGTTTAAGGGAATAATCTTCCCGGCATGCAAGATAGCTGCATCTAACCCTGATTCCAGAGCAAAATGAAGAAAAAGTGAATTAAGTATCTTTCTAAGTTCTGATTTTAACCCGAAAGAGACGTTACTTATTCCTAATATAGTATAAACCTGAGGAATCTCATTTTTTATTCTCTGAATAGCTTCTAAACTATTTTTTCCTGCTTCAAAATATTGTCTATCTCCTGAGGCTAAAGAAAAAGTAAGTGTATCAAAAAAAAGATTGGAGGGATTTAACCCTTCATTGAGAGCTAATTGGTAAAATCGTCGGGCAATATTCAACTTTTTCTCCACTGAAAAGGCCATACCCTCTTCATCAATAGCCAAACCTACTAAACCAGCCCCTAATTTTTTACATAAATCCATTACTTTTTTTACTTTTTCTTCTCCTTCTTCAAAATTAACCGAATTAATTATAGCTTTCCCGCTTACCATTTTTAAAGCTTCTTCCATAACTGTAAAATTAGTAGTATCTATCATTAAAGGAATTTTTACCTCTTTATTGAGACGAAAGAGTAATTTTTTCATATCCTCTTTTTCATTTCTTTCCACTAATGCTACAGAAATATCCAAAAGATGAGCTCCTTCTTTTTCTTGCTTAAGGGCTACTTCTACCATTTTTTCCCAATTTTCTTCTTCAAGTAATCCTCGAAAAGCTTTGCTACCCTGGGCATTAGTTCTCTCTCCAATAATTAAGGGCCCAGGGGTAACCGAAAATTTTTGAGTATCATACAAAGAAGAAGAAGCAGGTAAAAATTTTGGTTCTCTTTTTAAAAGGGAAAGTCCTTTTACCGCCTCTACCAAGTATTTAATATGTCGAGGGTCAGTGCCACAACAGCCCCCTACAATGTTTACTCCCCAATTTTTTACGTAATTATAAAGAGGAATAGTAAAATCCTCCGGTGATAAGTCATAAACTAATTCACCTGCTCTATTTTTTGGCATCCCGGCATTAGGAATAACCGAGATATAACGAGGTGAATTATGAGAAAGAACCCTTACATGTTCACTCATCGACTGAGGACCTGTGCCACAGTTAAGTCCGATGATATCTATATCTAAAGGTTCCAGAGCAGTTAAAGCAGTAAGCATATCGGTTCCTAATAGAGTTCTTCCTTTTTCTTCCATGGTTAATTGAACTATGACGGGAAGGTGCTTTTTTTTCTTTCGGAAAACTCGGAAAACAGCCCACAAAGCAGCCTTAATTTGTAACAAGTCTTGAGCAGTTTCTATTTGAATCATATCCACTTTACCGTCTACTAACCCTTCCATCTGGACTGCATAAGAAGTGGTCAGAGTATCAAAATCTATTTGGCCTAAGGTGGGGAGTTTATTTCCCGGACCTATTGAACCAGAAACGAAACGGGTATGAGAAGGAGTGGAAAAATCGCTTGCCACTTCTCGGGCAATTTCGGCTGCTCTCTTATTTAAGGCATAAGTTTTTTCATCTAAGCCGTATTCCTGTAAAACCAACTTACTAGCGCCAAAAGTGTTGGTTTCTATCACATCACAACCTACTTCCAAAAAAGAAGAATGGATATCTTGAATAATATGTGGTTTGCTGAACACTAAGATTTCATTACATCCATTTCTACCCCAGAAGTCATCAAGGTTTAAGTTTTTAGCTTGGATGCTAGTGCCCATAGCACCATCGAATACTATAATTTTGTCTTTTAATAAAGATAAAAATTTATTCATAATCAAATTTTACAAATACCCCTATAATTAATCTTCTATGAATTAGTTTAAAAGATTGCTTTAGCTACCTCCCACACATCCTTACCCTGACCTAAGGAGAAAAAATGAATGCCGGGAACGCCAAATTTAAGCAGTTCTTTACATATATAAATAGTATATTCAATACCGGCTTGTCTTACTGCTTCTTTAGAGGAAGCCTGCAAAATTTCCTGAACTAAATCTTGTGGTAAAGAGATATGAAAATTTATCGGTAAACTTATCAATTGTTTTCGGTTAGTAAAAGGTTTTATCCCAGGAACAATAGGTACATTTATGCCTATTGCTCGAGCTTTTTTTACAAATTCTTTAAATTTATTTACATCAAAACACATTTGAGTCACAATATAATCTGCTCCTTGGTCGACTTTGTTTTTCAAATTAAGCAGGTCCTGTTCCATATTAGGTGCTTCCCAATGTTTTTCTGGGTAACCAGCTACACCGATGCAAAAATGGCTGGGATACCCATTGTCCAGGCCTTCTAAATATTTACCCTGATTCATATTATGTACTTGTTTTACTAACTGGTAAGCATATTTATATCCCTCTTTTTCGGGGACGAATTCTTTTTCTTCTAGTCGAGGATCTCCACGAAGTACCAGCAAATTTTCCATCCCCAAAAAATTCAGGTCAATCAAAGCATCCTCGGTATCATATTTATTAAAACCACCACAAATAAGATGGGGAATAGTTTCGATTCCGTATTTATGTTTAATGGCACTACAAATACCAACTGTGCCTACATTTTTTCTTTTCGGAATTTTCTTAATAATCCCCTTTTTTTCAGTATAAACTACTCTTTGCTGATGATAGGTCACGTTTATAAAATGGGGTTTAAATTCTTTGAGCATATCAATGGTATTAAAGATGCCTTGAATACTTTTTCCTTTTTCCGGTGGAGTAATTTCTAAAGAAAACACTGGCTTATCCGCCTGCTTAAGAACATTAATTACTTGCATTTAAACTTCCTTAATAAATTTATTCTGAGCATTTCTATTTTGACTTTTGGATTTTATCCTATTTTACTCTGACCTTTCTTCTTTTGCAATATAAGCTATAATATAGTATTGAGTATATAGTATCGAGTTAAGAAAGAGAAAAAAAGATAGAAAAACTAGCATTTTTCTTTTTATCTAACTACCCCACTAAAGTTTACACTAACTCAGGCGAAAAAAGGCGATACTGGTCAGCGTCCCGGGGGTCTTTCGCTTTTCACCCAAGCAAGTAATATCTTTTTTTGATTTAAGGCAGGTTCCTCGAGGACTATATTTAATAATTCCTCTAGCACCTGACCTAATTTTTTTCCTTCCGGATAGCCTAAATCCTTCAAATCTTGACCTGTCAGGGCTAAATCTTTTAGGGATAAGGGGGGGACTTCTTGTAAAACTTTTCTGATTTCTTTTTCTATATTCTCTATCTGTCTAAGTGTATCAGCACTCTTGTTTACCATCATATAATCTTTTTTTAATTCCAAGATGCTCAAAATATTTTCTTCACCTACCCTGGAAATGAGTTGTCTGATGTTTTTCTTAGAAGAAAAATCGGCTTTCTGCCAATCTTCCCGAATTAAAACATTTACTTTCTTGATTAGAGAATTTTTAAACCTAAGACGGTGTAATATTCTATCGGTTATTTCCCTTTTAGAATGAGAAGGTTGTGATTTCTCTATATCGTGCAACAAAATTGATAAGCGAAGGGCTAAATCTTGAGGAAGATTATCCGCCATATCTAAAATATAACTAAATAGGTCTTTTCCTTTGTAGCTTCCTTCATCGTAAAATCCCACAGCCGATTCAATCTCAGAGAGAATAAATTTTAATAAACCTAATTGATGTAATAATTGGATTCCTCTTTTAGGGAAATTGCTTAATAATATTTTAATCAACTCATCTCTAATTCTTTCCTGGCTAACCTTTTTAATCAGTGAACTATTTTCTTCTATCGCCCGGAGGGTAGCTTTATCTATTTTAAAATCAAGTTCACAGGCCAACCTAATTGCCCTTGGCATTCTCAACGGGTCCTCTTTTATCCTTTCTACAGGATCTTCTACCCCTTTTATTATCTTTTGTTTGATATCCCCTAACCCGTTAAAGTAGTCTATTACCCCTTTCCCTTCTCTCCAGGCCAAGGCATTAATGGTAAAATCCCTATGTCTTAAATCTTCAAGTAAATTTGGAGTGGGGACAGATTTAATTTTTTTAAAAGTGCTCACTTCATAATTGATATGATTTATTACTACTGTAAGAGTCCCAAATTTTTTACCCACCGGAACAACTTTATAATCTCTAAAAACCTCAACAATTTCCTCCGGTGCAGCTTTGGTAGTTATATCCCAATCGTTGGCTTCTTTTTCCATTATCAGATTGCGGATACATCCCCCTACTACTAAAGACTCATATCCTGAATCATTTAATCTCTTTATTATAAATAAAGCTCCCGGGTCTATATCTTTGGATTTAATTTTTAAGTTAAATTTATGGTTTTTCTCTTTTTTAATCATTATAAAACCTTTATTTAGTCGGTCGATCAGTCTTCCGATCATAGTAGGGGCGTATTGCAATACGCCCCTACTTCATAAATGTTAGAATAATTATACACTATAATCATATCCTTGTGAGCAATCGCATGGAGCGTGGCGATTCTGGTCTTTTCTTATTAGAATAAACAGTTTTGTAAATTTTATCAAATTTATTCAAAAATTTATTCAAAAATTATAAACTCTGCTAAAATCTTCGTATTTCATAGTAGAAATAGGCTATCCTTAAAACATTATTTTGAAATTATTGAGAAAAAATGATAAAATTCTTTTAAAACAATAAAGGCGAAAAGGGAAAAATATGATTTACAAGGAATATGGAAAGACCGGGAAAAAAGTTTCTGCAGTAGGTTTCGGTGGAATGCGATTCGATATTTCCAAGAGCAAAGAGGAAAATGCCGAACTTCTTCGTTATGCAAATTCTAAAGGAATCAACTATTTCGATACCGCCCCTTATTACTGCAAAGATCAGAGTGAGGATATTTTCGGTATTGCCTTCAAGAATATGCCTAATGACTTCTATGTTTCTACCAAAGGCACTCCTAAGGAGTTTAATACTGCCAAAAAAGCAAGAGAAGCGGTAAAAAAATCTTTAGATCGATTGGGTCTCCCTAAAATTCATTTTTACCATATTTGGTGCCTTCTTAAGATGGAACATTATGAATTAGCCATGAAACCCGGGGGACAATATGAAGGTCTCCTGGAATGTAAAGAGGAAGGATTGATTGACCATATTGTCTTTTCTTCACATCAGCCGGGATCAGAAATTAAACATATCTTAGAAGATGGCAAGATGGAGGGCGTACTTTTAGGAATTAATATCTTAAATTTCCCCTATCGCTGGGACGGAGTTATGGCTGCTTATCAAAGAGGTTATGGTGTAGTTGCCATGAATCCGTTATTTGGAGGAGCCATACCTACTCATGAAAAAGAGCTTTCTTTTTTAGCTTCAGAAGGAGAAACCCCCACAGAAGCAGCTTTGCGATTCTTAATATCCTGTCCACAAATATCGGTAGTACTAAACGGTTTTACCACCCGTAAACATATCGATATGGCCTGCCGCGTGGCCGATGAAGCTCTGCCTTTTACTGATGCAGATTTGGAAAAAATCAGAAAAAAAATTGGGGAAAATATGAATTCGGCTTGTACCGGTTGCGGATACTGTGACAATTGTCCCCAAAATATTCCGGTACCTTCTTATATGCAACTTTATAATGAAAAACAAATATTCGGCAGCAGCGACAAAGAAATGAAAGAGAAAAGTTATTTATGGGGTTTAACAGAAAGCCATGGGGCAAGAGCAAATGAATGTATCGAGTGCGGACAATGCGAGGAGGCCTGCACCCAGCATCTACCCATAATAGAACGTCTCAAAGAAATAGCTTCCTGGGAAAATAAATAAGCATTTAATAAGACAATAAAGTTCTCCATAATTCTACACCTACAATTGCACTGTGTTTTTTCCTGTTAGATAATATTTTTAAAAAATGCTGTTAGTTAAATTTCAAAAGTGGACTATTTAAGAATCAAAAGTGGACTAAATTAAACTCAATATTTCTCTTAGTTATACTTTAAAAGTGAGCCACCTTTAGAGAGTAAAAAATAGTATTTTTTACTCTCTAAAGATGTAAATAAATTATTAGTTAAAAGTTAAAACTGGACTAAATTTAAATCAGAATTTTTAACTTTTTGACTACCTAAAAGCTCGTCTTCATGCCAGAATCGGACTTCGGATAGACCGGATTCTCTATCTGGTACTATCCGAAGTTGTATACTCTCATGTAGTGGTGCGTTGGGTACTTTTAATTCGAATTTGTTTATAGAAACTTTGCGATAAGGGTTTACCATCCTATCTGCTCTTAAGCAGAAGATGTCATTTATTGATTTATAAGGTGGTCTTACAGCAAATTCTCTAAATAAGGATTTATTTTCCTTTAACGCTCTTTGAAATCTAACATAAGGTATTTCCCCGGTAGTAGAATGAATCCATTGATGATTATATTTCTGGATAAGGCTATTTAATACTAATTGTGCCAGGTTGATATCAGAAATTCTTTTTCTGTAACAAATTCTTACCAGTCTATCCTGAATCCACCTATAGGGTCTTTCTATCTTACCCTTGGCCTGGGGGGATAAAGCATAGGTTACCTTTACCCCACAATCATTAAGTACCTGTTTCCATTGTGGTTCAACCTCATCGGTAAGCTTATAATGGTTTCTCCAGTTGCTGTCTCTCCCTTGGACAAAGCGGTAGATAGAATGGCTATCTACATAGTAAGAATAGGGTATGCCATACCTTAAGATTACTGCCTTTAAGGCGATAATATTAGCCCAGGTAGTCTCTCTTTCTACCAAAACAGCATAGAGGATAAGCCTGCTGTAATCATCAAGTGAAGTAATAAGATTGGAGTGAACCCCTCAGGTTAGACACTTTAAGTCTTAACACACCATGCATTCCCGAGAGTCTTTTTTTACCAATAACCTCTCGTATTCCTCTGGAGGCCGATAACCCAAAGATGAATGCAACCTCT
>Ga0315549_1001052_pt1 | contig 30014 bp, 25 predicted proteins | sample SalMarSW160200MG_FD_203101 | JGI IMG/M metagenome (GOLD analysis project Ga0315549, IMG submission 203101) | Salt marsh sediment microbial communities from the Plum Island Ecosystem LTER, Massachusetts, United States - Salt Marsh Sediment SW1601-200 ... | reverse complement strand
GGCCTGTCATATCAAAAGGGAACATTCCCATAAGGTGTTAAAAGGGCTTGCCTCCAAGGGTCAATGCAGCATTGGATGGTTTTTTGGGCTTAAGCTACATTTTATCATCAACGATAAGGGAGAGATACTTGATTTTGTCCTAACCCCCGGTAATGTTGATGACAGGCATCCTCTTACTGGCAGCAACCTACTGGCTAAAATCTATGGTAAGCTCTTCGGAGATAAAGGTTATATCTCACAATCCCTTTTTGAAAAACTTTTCATAGATGGAATACACATGATCACTAAACTGAGAAAGAACATGAAAAACTCCCTGATGCTTATTTCAGACAAAATCCTGCTCCGCAAGAGGGCACTGATTGAGTCTGTTTGTGATGAGCTTAAAAATATCTGCCAGATAGAACATACTCGTCATAGAAGTCAGGAAGGTTTTATTGTCAATTTGTTATCCGGGTTAATTGCTTATTCTTATCTGCCTAAGAAACCATCTCTTAATCTGGAAATTATCGATCAATCAATGGCATTATATTTTTAACTTTATATCGAACTCACGTTAATTATTGCTTAACTTCAATAATCGATTCTTAGTATATGCTGAAGCAAAAACTTAAAACAAGTTTTCTTTCCAAAATTCTTATACAATTTGTACAGCTGGGAGCTACCATTGTTGTTGCCCGTATCGCAGGACCTACTGTATTAGGAACAATTGCTTTTGGTCTTGCTTTTGTAAATATGTTTGCTTTTATCGGGAACCTTGGATTTGGGAGCGCGCATATAAAAATATTGCACGAAGAGGAAAATAAAGCCAAATGTGCCGGGACATATGCCATTCTTCATATAATCTCAAAATTCCTTTTTCTCTTGTTTGTAATAGTATATTTTATTGTTCAGAAATATATTTTGCATTTTCCGTTCGAGAGTCGCGCACATGAAATTGTAATAATGGTATTCATTGGGATGATTTTTATTAATACATTCATTGAAATACCACAGGCAAATTTTTTTGCAGAAATGCAGCAAGCAAAACAGGACATTCCAGAGATTATTAGAAATTTGTTTTTACAACCGGCCAGGATTATAACTGTTCTGCTTGGGGGAGCAGCAATATCTCTTGCTTTTATTAACCTGTTTTCTGCAATAATTATCCTTCCGTTATATTGGTACATCTCAAAGGATGTAAAATATGGGAAATTTGATTACACTTTGGCTAAACGATATTTTAAATATGGAATCCCTTTAGTAGTTTTAGCTCTTGCTACATCATTCAGCCATACTATTGACAAGGTTATTCTTCAATATTTTACAAATTCTGAAACGGTTGGTTATTATACGGCAGGCTTCCGTATAGGAGGCTATTTTCTTATAATCGGTCATTCAGCATCAATGTTGTTTTATCCATACTTTTCCAAAGCTATAAGTGATAAACAAGAATATTTTGTTAAAGACAAAATTGATAAATATGAACGGTTTGTTTTTTTATTTATTATGCCTGCCATGATTTTTCTGTCTATTTATTCCCATACTATTGTAACAGTCTTTTTGGGTAAAGAATATATTTCTTCAATACCGGTTCTAACCATAATTACTATTGCACAATTCATATATCTCTTGAATATTCCGTATGGTAATCTTTTATCGGGATTGGGGTATTTTAAACTTGTTGCAATAATAAACCTTGGTTTTATAATTTTTTTTGTTTCTCTGCTGATTTTTTTTATTCATCCGGGATTATTTAATTTAAAGGAAATAGGAGCCTCATATGCTTTTTTATTATCAAATATATTTCTTGCAACATTATATGTTTTTTATGCTACTAACAAAATGCCAGTCTTTAATATTAAAAGATACTTCAGCTTTGTAACATTTGGTCTTGTAACATTCATTTTGTATAATTTCATTTATATTAAATGTATTACCTCTAATTTGTGGTTGACACTATTATTTCCGATTGCTTTCTTTTTCTTAACATATGCTAGTTATTACAGCCTGGGATGGATAAAAAAGGATGATTTTATAACATTATTTTCAGCATTAAAAATTAAACCTATGATTACCTATATTAAGCAAGAACTCCTTAAACGATAGGAGGTTTAGTTTTTTATTTTTTGGAATTTATTATTCCCCTTTAACACTTGATTTATTCTCCTTTTTCAGTATACCCATGAAATATTAAAATGGTTCCTTTACAGAGGATTGCTTTTATTTAAATGCGTTTTTTGGAAAACGAAACAATATTATGCAGGGGCAAAAAATAAAAAAAGTTGTTTCTGGGCATAAATTAGAAACCATTGATCCAGGATTGTTGGTAAAGCAATATGGACTGGGAAATTCCATAAAGCAATTGGTCGGCTATTATAATAAATCTATTGATAATTTCTTGGGAGGGAATAAACTTAAATTAAGTAGTTGTTAAAAATATTTATAATGCCAACAGTAATAGTTCTCATACTCTCTTATAATGGTAAACTTCTCCTTCTGGACAGTATCTCATCCTATCTTGCCAATGATTACCCAAACTTTGAGGTGGTTGTAGTGGATAATGGTTCAACTGACGGGTCTAAAGAGTGGGTTCAACAATACTTTCCTGGCATATATGTACACAGAACAGAAAAAAATCTGAAATATTCTGGCGGTTTTAATTTTGGTATTAAATATGCTTTTGATGAACAAAAAGCTGATTATGTTCTGATTACAAATAATGATGTGGTTGCAGATAACAAACTGATTTCGGCATTAGTCGAAACAGCCGAAAATAATAAGAAAGCAGGTTTTGTAATTGGCAAAGTATATTTCTATGAGAAACCGGATACATTTCAAACTGTCGGGAAAAAATATGATCTGGCTCTTTGGAACGGCGGGCATATCGGGCATATGGAAAAAGACTATGGACAGTACGACAAAATTGAAGAACGTGCCTGGTGCGATGATATTTACTGGCTGGTGAGACGTGAACTTTATGAAAAGACGGGGGGTTACGATACCGAATTTGCTTTTCAGGGAGAAGATTTCGATTGGCAGGTAAGGGCGAAGCAACTCGGGTATAAAATAATGTACACTCCTTCCGCAAAGCTGTGGCACAAAGAGAGCATGACAATCGGAAAAACATCTCCTTTTAAGGCTTATTACGATGCCCGTAATCCGCTTATTTTGCATATGAAATACCGTTCAGCAGACGAGTTTAGGAGGGCCTTTCATATTCGGTTAAAATCAATCCTGAAAAGTTCATTCAAACAGGTTGTTAAGGTTAAGCTCAGATATGTTTGGGCGAATTTATCTGGAGTGGCAAGTGCAATTCGATGGGGGCTCAGGAACCATAAACTTACTCTAAGACATTTTTTTTGAAGTTAATCAGTGGTCGGTATTCAATATTAGGTGCTTTTTATCGGTTACCGATTATCTCTTTTATATAAATGAGATCCATCAAACGTTTCCTTTACAGCCAGCTTCTGACATTCCGATATGTATTCGGGAAAACTAAATCTTATCATAAAGGAATAAGGAAATCGCGATTGAAAATATTGACAGACCTATGGTCCTGGCAATTTAGTGAATGGCAGTTTAACAGTATGTACTATGCCATGGGTCTTAATCAGATAGGTTCAAAACAGAGTGATTATATCGGGAGAAAAAGTAGTCTGAAAATTAAAGAAAATGTTGAAAAGGAACTAAGAAAAAAAGCTGGATGTAATAGTATAAATTATGAGGCGATTACTAAAGACAAATTTTATGCAAATTCCATTTTAACAGCTAACAGTATCCCCTGTATTCAAAACTTCGCTCTAATATCTGGCTCTTTTTTGATCTTCCCAGATGGTAAGGAAGAAGGTATAAAATCAATTCTCAATTTTAGGGATTTGTTTTTTATTAAAAGTATTGTACTTGAGGCTGGCGAAGGAGTTTTCCTTTGCAGGATTGTAAACGACAGCATTGAAGTTGATAGGAAATTATATGACTTGAATTCGTTTTTAGTATTACTTGGAAATAATATATGGGTTGTACAGAAACAATATTATTCCCATGAAACGCTAAGGAAAATAAATACTTCAGCATTAAACACTACCCGGATAGTAACAATTTTTAATGGAAAAGAACCGGAATATCTATCTGGATTCCAGGGATTTGCAACAAACAATGCAACAACCGATTCCTGGAGCCACGGCTCTGTTTATGTTGGAATGGATGTTGAAAAGGAATCTCTTATTGGTTGCGGCTTAACGAGTACATCTGATAAAAGACAGGGATTATTAACATCCCATCCAGATTCGGGAATTATTTTTGAAGGTTATCCGATCCCATATCTGAAGAATGCTGTTGATCTCTGCATTAAAGCACACAAACTTCTGTATTTTAACTTTATTGTAGGTTGGGATGTAGCTATTACTAATGATGGACCGCTGCTCGTTGAGGTAAACGAAAAACCAGGAATGAATGTCGCTCAATGTCTGAATGGAGGATTAAAAAAGAAGATAACTCGGTACGCTTCTCAAATATTGAACTCATAAAATTCCTACTGAATTTTTACCACCTCCAAAAAAAACGTTAAACTCTTAATGGATAAATGAAAATCGCAGTTTTCGGACTGGGCTATGTCGGCTGTATTAGCCTTGGTTGCCTGGCAAATAACGGACACTCTGTCATCGGGGTTGATGTCAGTGAATATAAGGTAGATCTTATCAATTCAGGGAAGCCGACAATTGTAGAAAAGTATATCGATGATCTTATTTCCAGGTATCGGAATTCAGGTGCAATAAAAGCTACCACAGATCATAATACTGCAATAAAAGATACTGATATTGCATTCATCTGTGTAGGCACACCGTCCTTATCAACTGGACAATTAAATATAAGTCATGTTTATCAAACAGCAGAACAAATCGGAATGGGATTAAAGAGGAAGGGATCATTTTATACTGTTGTGATCCGGAGTACGGTTATTCCTGGCACAAATGAGAAGGTAGGTAAAATTATAGAACGAATCTCCGGTAAAGAAATAGACACTCATTTTGCTGTGGTAACAAACCCAGAATTTTTAAGGGAGGGTTCCGCGGTAAATGATTATTACAATCCAGCACTTACGGTAATTGGCACTGAAAATCAATACGCGTTTGAACTCCTGCAGAACTTATACAGCCAGGTAAAGGCACCGGTTATAAAAACTAAGATCGGTGTGGCTGAAATGATAAAGTATGTAAACAATGCATTTCATGCCCTCAAAATTTCATTTGCCAATGAGATTGGGATCATTGCAAAAACAATGGGTATTGACTCAGATAAGCTGATGGAATTATTCATTCAGGATGATAAGTTGAATATTTCTTCTGCATATTTAAAACCAGGTATAGGATACGGGGGTTCCTGTTTGCCTAAGGACCTTAAAGGTCTTTATACAATTGCCTATGATAATTACCTGACCACTCCTCTTTTAAAAAGTATTGATGAATCAAATACTGTTCATAATAAAAGAGCTTTCGACTTGGTCGAAAAATTTCAGTCAAAGAAAGTAGGGATTTTAGGTCTGACTTTTAAAAAAGGAACTGATGATCTGCGTTACAGTCCAGCCGTTGAACTTGTTGAAAAGTTGATTGGTAAAGGATATGATGTTAAAATATTTGATAAGAATGTGATTTTATCAAAGCTCCTTGGAGCTAATAAAAGTTATATAGAGGAAAAGCTGCCACATATCTCTGCTATGCTGGAATATTCGATAAATGATGTGATTTGCTATGCTAAGACATTGGTTCTTGTTCACAGGCTTGACGAAATAATTGAATATAAAAATTTGCTGAAAAAAAAGAATATTGTTGACCTTGTCGGGTATAAAGAATTCAGAGATTTCAAGTACTATACCGGGATTGCTTGGTAAATCAATCTTCAATTGCAGATGACAGATAAGATCCTTGTTGTCAATGCCGGACCGGTTTATCCGATTAAAGCGATGAACCAAATGCGCACGCATAATATGATCAGTACCCTCTCGAAAGATTTCAGGATTGATCTGCTCACTCCTTCTAACAATGATGAGAGTTTAAATGCTTCATATAAAGCAATGCATAATGTTGACGGAGAATATATACCCATTACCTCTGCAAGGCATGAAAAGAATATTTTAAAGAAGAGAGCATCCCAGTTGCTGAAATATTTTAGTTACCTCATTTGCGGTATAGATAAAGAAGTAACAGTCAATCGGCGGAATAATAAATGGATAATTAAAATAATAAAGGAAAGAAATTACAGGATAGTAATAAGTAATTACTGGGAAGCCTCACTCTATTTTAGGGACCTTAGTGCTGAAGTATTTAAGATACTCGATCCACATTATGCCGTAGGTGAAAATATTAATGTTTTGGACAGTATTAAAAGCAGGAGAATAAAATATTATTTGGCGAAACGGAAGCTGAGAAATAATTTAAAGATGGAAAGAGAGGTGATTGCCGTTTCAGATTTACTCCTGCCTCTGTCTGTAAGAAACCAGGAAGAATTTTATAAGATCGCACCCGAAAAACCTATGCTTCTTGTTGCTGATGGTGCTGATCTTGATTATTACCTTACTTATCCTTTAGAACCAGATCCTCGCACGATATTGTTTTACGGAGCCCTAGGAAGCGCTCAGAACAAAAGAGCATTTCAACGGTTCTATGAAAATATTTATCCACACATTAAAGCAGAATTTACTGATATCAGGTTGCTGGTGGTTGGTTCAGGGCCTCCTGAGGAGATAAAAGCGCTTCATGATGGTGAAAAAATAATTGTGACAGGTTTTGTGAAAGATGTAAGACCATGGTTATCAAAAGCATGGTTAAAAGTAATTCCGCTTGAGCTTGGTTCCGGTTTCAGGGGAAGGGTCATTGAGCTTATGGCAATGGGAGTTCCGGTGCTGGGAACCCATAATGCCCTGGATAGTATAGGTTTAGAGAATGGCAAAGAAGGTTTTATTTCCGATAGCAATCAAAAGTTGATTGAGATGTCATTGGAAATTTTAAAATCTACCCAGTTAAGAAATAGTATTAGTGAATCGGCAAGAGGATTTGTTCAAAAACACTATACTTTAGAATCCACATTTGGTAAGTTAAGAAATTACTTATCAGAAAACGCGTTGTGCGATTAAGATGCCAACGCATATTTTAAATGATTTAATGGTTTATTGTTCATTGAATTAATGTATTGCAATAAAGTAACGGCCGTAATCTTCGAGAGAATGCGGATTGAAAGACCCAAAATTGTTTTTGCATAGTTACGTCTTAGCATAAATTGATCACATAATTGTGCAAACAAAGTTTCAATTCGTTTTCTAATTCTTTTGAAGATTGACGGATATGGCTCTCTTTCCTGATTTGCTCTTTTAGGCGTTTGTAAATTTACCTGGCATGAATTAAACAAGTCTATCTGGTAAGTGCTTGATAAATAACCCTTATCAGCAATAAGAGTACATGTGGACAATCCAGATTTTTTAATTTCTGACAAATAATGAACGTCATGAATGCTGGCTTTAGTTAAATCCATGCTTTGAAAGATCCCCTTGACAGATGTTACTAAATGAAGCTTGTATCCATAATAATAGGATTTGCTTACTGCAGAATAACCAATATCCGGAGCTGTTTCAAAGGATTCTTTAAATATTTTACTTTGTCTCTCTCTTGCAATCTGACAAACAGGAACTGGAATAGAATCAACAAGATAAACATCTTCATATTCATTAAGCCTGTCAGCTAAACATTGATTTAGCTGTTCAATAAAAGGATACAGATGTTTACGACGACGATTGAAATTACTACGGTCAATTAATCTGGGAAAATCATCTTTATGATCACTTCGAAGTTTTCCCCAGAAATAATTCTCACTGTCAATCCCTATTGATTCATCGGTAACTGATAATGCAATTATCTCACAGTCTGATAGTTTTGGATTGTTTGGATATAAAAAGAAGTTATCAGACTTATTTAAGCGATCTTTAAAAACCGATTTTGGTTATGTCAAAGAACTTGTCGAAATTTGTTTTTAAGTTATGCATATTTGAAGTGAATTTGCGGTGAATTACACTTCTAATATACTGTATATCAGTAGCATGCATAACTTTTTTCATTGTCAATTAGTCGATCCTTAAAAAGTAGTTAACGTGTTGATTATTAACAATTAATATTAATAACATTAATTGATTATCTGCAAGGTAATGAGTAAATTCGATAAAAACCTTGCAAAATGAAAGGAAAAAATATCAAGAATCCACAATTAAATGTTTTTCGTGTTCCGTTAGTAAGTGTGATCAATATGGAGCATGAATTAGTCTTTCTGGCTCAACGGATCGATTGGGAAAAAGTCGAGAAGGATTTTTCCATTTATTACCCTGAACTAGGACAGCCGGCAGTCCCGACAAGAAAGATGGTTTGCAGTATGTTGCTGAAACAGATGTATAATCTTGGAGACGAAACATTTGTTGCACGCTGGATTGAAAACCCTTACTGGCAATACTTCTGTGGAGAGACATATTTTCAATATGACCAGCCATATGATCCGAGCGAGTTTGTACATTTTCGTAAACGCATAGGAGAAGAGGGGGCACAGAAAATATTAAAGCTCAGTATAAGTCTGTTTGATTCCAGGGAAGTCCATGAGAAAGAAGTATTGATAGACACAACTGTGCAGGAGAAGAATATTACATTCCCTACTGATTCCAAGCTACACAAGAAGATAATAGAAGGTTGCCGGAAGATATCTGATAAAGAAAACATAAAGCTAAGACAACGTTATACAAGAATTGTAAAACAATTAATGATAGAACAGCGGTTCCGAGACCATCCGAAGAAACGAAAAAGGGCGAATGCGGCAGCCCGTAAGTTGAAGACGATAGCAGGATGGTTAGTAAGAGATGTTGAACGCAAACTTGATGACATAGATCGTTTAAGCATTTATGATGAGCAACTTTGGGTATACTACCTGGTACTTGGACAGAAAAGAGATGACAAAAATAAAATATACAGTTTTCATGCTCCGGAAGTAAAATGCATCTCAAAAGGCAAAGAGCATAAGAAGTATGAGTTTGGCAACAAAAGCAGTTTTGTACTTACCAAAAAAAGCAGAATAGTAATTGGTGCCATGGCATTTGAAGATAACATTTACGATGGGCATGCTATTGAGCCTCAGCTTGAACAGGTTAAAGATCTTTTGGGACGGTTGCCTGAAACTGTCCTGGTTGACAGAGGTTGTAAAGGGCGAAAGAGCATTCTGGGAGTTAACATTAAAATACTTGGCTCAGGAAAAGGTAAAACCGCATATCAAAAAATCAGAGACAGGGAGCTGTTCCGAAGAAGAGCATCAATAGAACCAATTATCGGACACATAAAACAAGATCACCGGATGCTAAGAAACTACCTCAAAGGTGTTGAAGGTGATATGATTAACACTCTTCTGGCAGGTGCAGCATTCAATATGATGAAGATGTTACGAAAAATCCGTGAATCTGTTATCTGTGTCTTAAATGAACTTTTCGAAAACTTGACCAGAAAATATCTGGTCCTGATAAATTATAGTTAAAACTGATTTTTTAAGGATCGACTAATTATTAACTTTTTTTATCTACTTTTCAACCGCACAACACGTTTATCAGAAAATATTATTATAAACAAGAAAACAAATTAAAGCATTAAGAGTAAAATTGAATTGACAACCAAAAAAACAAAAACATTTTAAAACTTAAAGATTTAAGAATGGATAATGGTAATTTAACAATAGTAATTCCTGCATATAATGAAGGAGAATCATTGCAAGAATATATACCACAATTAGTAAAAGAATGTCTAAACAACAACTGGAAACTTATTGTAGTAAATGATGGATCTAAAGACAATACCCTTTCTATTTTAAATCAACATATTACAACTGAAGTATTAACAATTATTCATCATAAGCTAAACAGAGGATATGGTGGTGCATTAAAATCCGGCATCCTGGCTGCAGATACTGAATATATAATTACAATGGATGCTGACGGGCAACATAGGATCGAAGATGTTCATAAGATGCATTCTTTTATAAAGGAAAAAGACGCTGATATGGTAGTAGGGAAACGGGAATTTGATAATAATATTTATAGAACTGTAGGTAAAAAAATAATTCGCTTTTTTGCAAAAAGGTTAATGACGATCCCAATTGAAGATCTTAATTCAGGAATGAAAATATACAGGACTGATTTGGCTCACTGCTATGTAAAAAATTGTCCTAATGGAATGGCATTTAGTGATATAATTGCACTATTGTTTATCAATAACCAGCATTTAGTATTGGAGGTTCCTATTAGATTAAATAACAGAAAATATGGCGAAAGTACTATTAATACCCAAACAGCTATAAATACTGCTTATGAAATATTGAATATTGTCCTAATGTTTAATCCGATTAAAATATTCCTACCTGCTGGCCTATTATTTATTATTGCCGGAATAGCGTGGGGAATTCCTATTGCTCTTGCAAATAAAGGTATTAGTATTGGAGCATCATTAAGTATTAGTATTGGAATAATAATTATTTTCTTTGGATTACTGGCTGAGCAGATTTCACAAATAAGAAAACAGTTATGAATAATTCTTCGTTTCACGTCACGCCCTTTTACACAGAAAGGTTTCGTTAAAAAAAAGAATAAAAGTTCTTTCGGATGAACTTTCAAAAATAATTGATTCTGGCAATGTTTTAGATATTGGATGAGGAAGTGGCGAAATATCATATCAAATAATGAAAAAAACAAATTTGTTTTTATTAAAGGGATAGATATTTTAGTTAGACCAGAAACTTGTATACCGGTTGAGGGATATGATGGAAAATTCTATCCTGCTTCGGATAATACTTTCGATTCTGTTATTTTTGTGGACGTTCTTCATCATGCTCCGGATATTTGCCATTTACTAAAAGAGGCTAAAAGGGTTTCACGGAAGTATATTATTATAAAAGATCACAATTGTAATAATTTGTTTCATACAAAAGTCTTATCATTTACCGATTGGTTTGGTAACTTTCTATATGGAGTCAACATTGAGTTGAATTTTCTTTCGAAAAATGAATGGATGGGAATATTTAATAAGCTAGGATTGAAGACTATATTTTATAAGCAGGTTAAACTATATCCCTGGTTTACAAAACCTATATTCTGGAGAGATATGGATTTTATTATTAAACTCGAAATAAATAAATACGAGTAGAATGAAAGGATATATACATAAAATCAGGAATAATGATTTTTTTTTATTGTATCTACTAGTTATTCTTACTTTAATGATAAGGTCTATATATGTTTTAAATATTTATAAAAACGACGGTAAAACAAACTTTGGCGATGATTTTTATTATCTTTCACTGGGTAATCATTTTGCTGCCGGGAATTGGGTGTCACCTCAAATAGATGGAATATATCCAAATTTTATAATAACTGCCCCAGGTGTTCCAGTATTAGTTGCATTGTTTATAAGGTTATTTAACGACCCTATTGTTCCTTTTTTTATTTATAATATAATATCCGCTAGTTTGATTGTCCCGGTATTTTATTATTTAGGGAAAGAAATATTTAGCAAAAACATTGGATGGCTACTTGCAATCTGGGGAGTATTAAATATTGAATTTCTTAAATATACACCTCATATATTAAAGGAAACAACTGTCTATCTATTTGTCCCTCTTACAATACTTTTTATTATTAAGGGTATTAAATCCCAAAGCCATTTTAAATATTTGATATTTTCAGTGCTATCTTTTGTATGGTTAATCCACACTGATGAACGATATTTTTTTTACTTTCCAATTTTTGGGTTGATTTTTCTTCTAAAAAAGCCTTTTGACCCATATAAAGGATTTAGATCTATTATTTTATGGAGTAGTTTTGTTTTACTGTTAATGTTACCATGGGGTATTCGAAATTATAAAATATATGGTCAAGTTGTAATAATAAGCCCAAGAACGACAGTATTTACATCAAAAGTCTGGGGTAAAGACATTAGCGGCATGAATTTTCTAAATAATAAAGAGAAAAGTATTTCAAGTAATGAAAGTATTTTTAATGATCGTGATGGATTATCCAAAGAAAAAGACATTTCCACTGCAGAAAAAAAAGGAATAGATCTATATTTAAAAACCTTTATAAATATTTGGCAACCTACATATTTCAAAAAAAAATATATTCAATATTCCTGGTGGCCTGATGCAAGACCACGATTGTGGTCAACAAGACATAATTTAGTTAGTTTAACATTTTATGGAGTATTTTTACCTTTATATCTTATTGGATTGGTATTATTAGTTATTAAATCCAATCTAGTTGGTCTGTTCCTTGGGGTAATTCCTGTCATTAATAGTTTATTACACACATTTATGATAATGCCTGAGGAACGATACCGATATCCAATTGTATTTATTGTGGTAATGATTGGCTTTTGGGCTGCAACAAATTTATATGAGAATGCAAAAAATATTTGTATGAGGATCTCGAATTCAAATTCAAAACCGCTAGATTAAGAAGAAATTGAATTAATGATTAAGCTATTATTCTCTGGAGATTTTGCCCCAATTATTCAGTCTGAAAATATAGGCGATCAGCATTTCACTGGAATTACCGACATCATATCTTCAGCAGATCTACATATTACAAACTTGGAATGTCCATTGACTAGTTCAAAAAAACCTATTGATAAAACAGGACCCTCAATAAAATCAGATCCTGTTGCAGTTACTTTGCTTCAACAGGCAAAAGTGAATATTGGGTGCCTTGCCAATAATCATATTTTTGATTACGGAGAGCAGGGGATAAAAGAGACAATTAAAGTTTGCGAAAGCAATAATATTGATACCCTGGGTATTGTAGCAAGGGAAGACAAGAGAGACCACTGGCTGATAAAAGAAGTTAGAGGCAAAAAGGTTGGATTCTTAAATTACTGCGAACATGAATTCAGCGTTAGGGGAAAAGGCTTAATGGGTGCCTGTGGATATGATCCAATAGAAGCATTTTATGAAGTCGGACATTTAAAACACATGGTTGACTATCTGATAGTTATTTATCATGGTGGGAATGAATATTATCCTTTGCCCCGTCCCGATTTGAAAAAGGATTTTCATTATCTGGCAGATCTTGGTGCAGATGCTGTTATCGGCCACCATACTCATGTCTTCAGTGGCTATGAAATCTATAACCTCAAACCCTTGATCTATAGTTTGGGGAATTTCTTCTTTCCTTATGATGGAGAACCTGAATCATGGCACGAAGGTATTTTATGTCAACTTAAAATAGAAAATACCATTGAAATAGAATTTATGCCTGTTTTACAGTGTAAAAAAGGATTTGAGGTTATTAAGATGAGTAAAGATAAGGGAGATAGCTTAATGAATACAATAGAAATTCTTTCCAATCTCATCAGGAATGAAGAAGAATTGCAAAAAAAATGGGATAATTATGTGAGTACTATTGGTGATGGTCTTTCAAACCAAATACTTTTTACAACAAGGTTTGATAAGGCATTATTAAAAGTACCGATCCTGAAAAATTATAGTAATAACAAAAATAGGTGGAAAGCAATCCTTAATATTCTTCGCTGCAGGTCTCTTGAACAACTTCTTATTGATAACTTAAAATCAAACCAATGCTTGTAGGTATACATAATACCTGGCCTCACGCGCCAGATTACATAAGTGATGTTTACCGTGAAATTTTAAAAGCCAATAGTATAGATTACATTGATCTGGATAGTAATCATCCGGATTTCTGGAAACAAATTGAAAATATAGATTTCTTTATTTACCGGTGGGCGCATACGGATTATCATCATCAGCATGCTGAAACTATTATTCCTGTTATTGAGAATTTTTATCGAAAACCGTGCTTCCCCAACTGGCCTACATGCTGGCATTATGACGATAAGATCAAGCAATCACTCATGCTTACCTCGATGGGTTTTCCTGCCTGTAGACATTATGTTTTCTGGGGGGAAGAACCTGCTTTTGACTGGATTGAAAATACCGCATCCTTTCCTTTGGTATTTAAATTAAAAACAGGATCTGGTTCTTTACAGGTAAAGCTTATTAAGGATAAAACTGAAGCAACAAGATTTTTAAGGAGAATGTTTTCTAAAGGAATCATTACGACTTCCCAGGGAATTCTGAACACATACAGAACTTTTAATTACGATAACTATAAAACATTAAAGTTTTTTGCTAAAACTCAGTTATTAAATCGATTCTCAATGCCACTTACTAAATCGTGGATCAAACAAAAAAATTATTTTTATGTTCAAAAATATTACAAAGGGAATGAATATGACACCAGAGTACAAATAACAGGGGCGAGAGGATTTGCGTTTGTACGCTACAATAGGCCAAATGATTTTCGTGCTTCTGGAAGTAATAACTGGTCTTTGGATCATGTCAAGATTGATATGGAATTTGTTAAAATAGCGTTTGAGGTATCAAAAAGCTTTGGATTTCAATCGATGGCTTATGATTTTATTTATGATGAAAACCGGAAACCGGTTATTGTTGAGATAAGCTATTGTTTTGGAGACTACCCTGAATTTTCGAATGGTTATTGGGATGAATCACTGAACTGGCATGATGGCAGGTTTCTGCCCCAGTATTTTGAGCTTATAGATCTTCTTGGCAAAAATGATCTTATATTACCTGACTGGGTTAAGCCATCATCTTCTTATAAAAATGTTGCTGCAGATAAATGAATTGGTAGATTATCTTCTCAACAAATTCTCCTGCTTAAGGCAGCTAGGGATGCTTCCTATTTACTATTCGGTGATAAAAGCCGGATAATGGATAATTCGATTTTAAAAGGGAATTACCATATTATGAGTTTGTTTGGTATAATATATGAACTATATTCTCAAAATGGAATTTAGAGAATACAATCATACTTGTTGAATTCTATATTAGCAATTTCGATAGAGAACCAAGGATCAGATTAATTTCATTTAGACGTTTAGTAGTGAGTATCATAACCAGATGAAAGTATTATTTCTGTCAAACAACCTTAAACGAGCCGGGAAAGAAAAGCAAATATTTTTATTAACAAAAGGACTTGAAAAATATGGGATTGATTTTAAAATTGTGTTAAGATTTAACACAATTGACTATCCGGTGCCAAATGAAAGAATAATTATCTTAAAGAAAAATAAGGGTTTAGGATTAATTATCCGGTTAAGAAATATCTTTAAAGCTTACGGACCAGATATCATTCATGCATGGGAAGGAGCTTTTTCGTTGGCAGGCTGCATTTCAGCAATAGGATTAAATATTCCATTTATTAATGGATCTATAAGATATTCAAGAAAATTTCCTGTTTACTCGAAAACATTTCTTATCCAACAAATATTGAGTAAATTATCCACTGTTACTGTTGCTAATTCTTTAAGTGGTTTAGAGGGTTTCACATTTGTAAGAAACAAAAAGCACCGTGTAATAGAAAATGGTATAGATATTGCTAAAGATATTACTTACTATCATGAAAAAACTATCAATTTCGCTGGACATTTTAATATAGGCATGGTTGCCAGTTTTTCTGAAGCAAAAGATTATGAGACATTAATTAAAACAGGTATGATATTATTAGCTGAAGGCTATAATATTCAACTTACTCTAGTAGGGGATGGACCAACTCAAAAAAATTGTATGCAGCTTGTTCCGGCTAAGTACAATATATTCATCAATTTGCCGGGTCAGTTGAAAGATCCCCTTAATTCCATTAAATATTTTAGTGTAGGTGTTTTACTAAGCCACAAAGACCATGCTGAGGGGATGTCTAATTCAATAATGGAATATATGGCAATGAAAAAACCGGTAATTGCAACGAATTCCGGAGGTAATCCTGAACTCATTGTTGATGGAGATAACGGATTTTTAATTGACTTAGAAGATTCAAAAACACTAAAAGAAAAGCTCGTGTTTTTGATGAAAAATCCTGAGTTTGCAGCTAAAATGGGACAAAAAGGTTTCGAAAGAATCAAAGAAAATCATAATGTTAGTATTTATACTCAAAACTGGTTAGACTTATATAACGAAATCGCAAAATAATGCAATGGGTGCATTTGTTCTTTTCAGAAAAAATAGTGATACGATAGATACTGAAACTATTCTAAATGTATTTGCTAAAAAAGGCTTTTCTAATAATTCTCTTCAATTTGATCTGCAAAGTTATAAGCTTGTTTATTATTCGAAGATTAAAGTTAAAACACCTCAAGTAATCAAGACAGAGGATGAATTGCTCCTTGGTGTAGGCACATTCATTTATAAGAAAAAGTGGGGGCAAGATGCACTTTATGAAATATTAAATTCCATAAAAAGAAATGACCTGAAATTGGAAAATATATATGGAAATTATTTTTTTATTCATTTTATCAGGGATGGATTAATTCATTTTTACCCTTCTCCTTCTTATAGTTACAATGTTTTTTATAATAATAATGAAGAGATATTCTCTTCTTCTTTTCTGGCTGTCTTTGGGGGTATTAATAAAAAGTTTAATGTAAATCACTTAGCAGTAACTGAACTGCTCTTAACCGGAAATCTGGCAGGACCTGATACTCTTATTAATGAAATTTATCGGATAGAGAATTTTACTTCATTTATATCAAAGAATTTCATTCTTCATTCCACTAAACCAGAATCTTTTGAAGATTATCACACAGATAATGTTTTTACAGGTTTTAATCAAGCTGTAGATTTTCAGCTACAAAATCTAAATAAATATTTTCAAAGCACTAAAAATTTCATCCTAAAGAATGGTATATGTCTGGGAATCACAGGAGGATTTGATAGTAGGTTGCTATTAGGCTATCTTATTCAAAATGAATTATTCCCAGAAATATACTCAACTTGGCGAAAAGAAATAACAAATGAATTTTTAAATGCCACTAAAGTTGCAGAAAAACTTGGTTTAAAACTCAATACTCAGGAGCATGACGTGTGGAGCGATATAGATAGAGAGGACTTTTTAGACTTGTTAGATCATAATCTTTGGTTTAATGATGGATTAATAAGAAAACATCAGCTATGGACCGAAGAGATAAAAAGCAGATATTATCTGGTAAGACTGGTAAATGAGAAGTATATCAACTCTTCAGGAGTAGGAGGAGAACAATACAGAAATAATTTGAGAATTAAAATAAATAATATTTATGACATTAATGCATGGCTTAAATATGAGATTTTACTTAAATATACTGATGATCCTTTTTATAATAATTATTACCTTAATCAATCTTTAAATTATTTAAAATCAAAGTATTTAAATATATTGGGTAAAGAAACTACCAATAAAATAGATTATTTAACAATCAAACGATATTATAACGAAATTTACAATCCTTCAAACAGGACCATAAGAAATAATATAGAGAACCAATTGTATTATTTTCTTAGTCCTTTTACTGATTATAACATATCCAGGAACGCCTATGCTGCAATTCCCTGGCTGGGTGCAGACTTTGAATTTGAAAAGGCCATGATCAATAAAGTGAATCCCGAACTGGCCAGCATAAATACAGATTATGGGTTTAAGCCTAATGGAAAAGTCATACTTAAGCAACGCAGTGCGTCTTTGTTAAAAGCCAATCTTCCTTTCAATGTTTTCTGGCGATTATATCGTATGAGGGGAAATAGATCAACATATCTATCTGATATGGAAAAAAGGTTCTATGGATTTGATAAATACAGAAAAAGAGTTATGGGATTAGATTTACCAATTGATATTTCAATTATAGCGGAAAGTTCTAATCTTGCTCCGCTGATCTTGGAGCTTGGATATTTTATCGATAAATTCGAAAGTAAAATAAGATGATTTACAAAAGCCTCAATTATCTGGATGTTTTGCGTAAGAAATTCCAGATTTGGAAGAAGAAAAAAAGAATTTTTCATAAATGTCCAAATTTAAAGCAAATAAAAATAGACGTTATAACTCAGCATAAATTCAGAAAATTATGGAAACCTTTTGGAAAACCTTCCAATGATTGGATAAGGATCTATAAAGGAATAAACAATAAGCAAGATTATCGATATGTTCCTGAGAGCATATATTACACAGAAATAGAACCAAGATTAAATAATAGAATATACACCCTGGCATATGCTGATAAAAACAACTATGACAAACTACTTGCTTATAATAGTATTTTACCTAAAACATTTTTAAGGAAGATCAACGGAGTATTTTATGATGAATATTATCATTTTCTTTCACTAAATAAAGCTGAACAACTTTTTATTCAAATACCTGTTGAAAGCATCCTTATTAAACCATCAAGTGAATCAGCAGGGGGCAGAGGTATAATGATATTGCAAAAAAAATTAAATAGATGGGAAAATGATCAGCGAACTTTCGATATTCGAAGTCTCAATATAAAATACCCCCATAATTTTATAATTCAGGAACGGCTTTTTCAGCAATCATTTTTTAAGAAATTCAACCTAACCAGTGTAAATACTGTTAGAATTTTTACCTACAGGTCTGTCAAAGATAATCAGATCCATGTTTTACATAGTGTAATGCGAGTCGGGAAGAAAGGAAGTACGGTTGATAACCAGGCCTCTGGTGGGATCTCAATCGGAATTGATGAGTCTGGTGTGTTAAATAGTTTTGCAATAAGTAAATATGGAATTAAGTTCACAGAAATTAATGGTATTTCATTGAATTCAGATCACAACGTTCCTTATCTTAAAATTATGAAAGGAGAAGCTGAGAAACTGGCTCAGGAATTTTATTATAACCGGTTACTTGCTTTTGACTTTTGTTTAGACGAAAATAACAAAATACGTTTATTAGAGGTAAATCTTCAAAATATTGAGATCAATTTTCTTCAAATGAACAATGGTCCTTTGTTTGGTGATTTTACTGAAGAAATTATAGAATATTGCAAATATGCACCTAAAAGTGTAAAATTCGACTTTTATGTATGATTTTTCTGATCAACCTCCTATAGTTTATTTTCATTCCGTTGCACCTTATAAAAGCCCAAGTTGGATCCGTTCCTACCTTACTTTGGAATTAGTGTATTTTGAAGATCTTTTGAAATATATACAAAGGAAGAAATACAAAACATTTTTTATTTCCAAGCTGAACAATGCTGAATTTCAAAAAGATAATTCAATAGGACTTTCATTCGATGACGGTTATCTTGATAATTATGTTTATGTGTTTCCCCTCTTAAAAAGATATAATATTAAAGCGACGATTTTTTGTTCTCTGGATTACATTGATAGAAAAAAAACCGTCAGACCCACAATAGAAAATGTCTGGAATAGAGATATCTCTGAAAGCGAACTGGATTCATTGGGTTTTTGCAGTATTGAAGAACTAAAAGTAATGGAAGCAAGTGGATTTGTAGATATTCAATCGCACACAATAACGCATGTTAAATATCCTGTCTCAGATAAAATTACTGGTTTTCATCACCCTGGGAATAAAAATGTGAATTTCTATTTTTGGGGTAACCCAGGGGGAATGTCCAACTTAATTAATCAAATTAATTTTAATGATATAGTCGTTCCTTACGGGTTCCCTTTGTTTGAAGAGAAATCGGCAGTTGTATCTGCCAGAGTGTGGCTTAATACTGAATTTAATGATACTATAGTAAAAGAATTGAAAGACACAGATTGGAATAATTATAATTTTAATGGCCTGCTCCATAAGATCAAACCTATAATAAATGATTTTCAGGTGAAAGATAAAATCATTATTAAACGTGAGGCCGATACAGAATATAAAAAGAGAGTTAGAAAAGAAGTATTTCAGTCCAAGCAGAAACTTGAACAATTACTGAATAAAAAAATAAGTGTTATATGTTGGCCACATGGTGATTTTAATAAACTTTCAGTAGATCTTGCCAGAGAGGCAGGTTATAACAGGATTCATTTTGTGGAGACAAAAAATAATGGAGTAATTCCTGAAAAAGATCATTTTGTGCGTATTGGTATGGGTGTAGTGAAGAATAACCGATTTTTAACAAATCAAAAGATCAGGTTTTGTATAAATATTGCAAGAAAAAAATTCCCTTATCCTTTTTTGAGGTCTATATATAAGAGCTTTATTTAATTCATGAAAAAAATCAAAGTAGTAATACTGCGAAATGAAGATCCCTATGATCATCTTCCCTGGATAAAGGCTTGTGAAGTTTTTAAAGATAAAATTAGCTATAATACAATTAATTTAACCACAGAAAACTGGTTGCAAACTGTTCAAAACGAATCGCCCGATTATTTTTTTCTAAAACCTTCAGGAAAAACCAGTATATTCCGAACTTTGTACCAGGAACGTGTTGATGTATTAGTAAATGATCTGAATTATAAGGCATTTCCAACATTTAAAGAACTACGAATTTATGAAAATAAGCGGTTTTTTTCTTATTGGGTTGTAGCGAACAAAATACCTCATCCTGAGACAGTTGTTTTTTATAATGAAAAGGAAACCATGGATTTTTTACGATCGAAACCTTATCCCGTTGTTGCAAAACTAAATGTAGGGGCTTCAGGGAAGGGCATCAAGATTTTAGAAAACAATAGACAAGCAGAACAATATATCATAAATATTTTTAAAAAAGGTATTTCTCCCCAGACTGGTCCAAGGTTAAGCAAGGGGAAGATTGGTAAACGCCTCATCCAAAAACTTACTCACCCCAAAGAACTAAAAAACCGCATTAATACCTATCAGGAAATTTCCTCCGATAAACAGAAAGGATTCGTAATATTGCAGGAATACATACCTCATAAGTTCGAGTGGAGGGTCGTGCGAATCGGGCATTCATTTTTTGCCCATAAAAAGCTAATAAGCAATCAGAAAGCCAGTGGATCCCTCTTGAAAAACTATGAAAATCCACCCCTTGATCTTTTTGATTTTGTAAAAGAAATTACAGATCATCACCATTTTTTTAGTCAGGCAGTTGACATATTTGAAACAGGAAGAGGATACCTGGTAAATGAAATGCAATGTATATTCGGGCAAAGCGATCCCTACCAGATGCTTGTAGATGGGAAGGCAGGCAGGTACAGGTTTATTGATGGGGAATGGGTATTTGAACCGGGGGATTTTGCCAGGAATGGTTGTTATGACTTGAGGATTGAATTTGTTTTGGATGAGTTTTTTAGAGGCCGGTAACCAATAATAAGTAATCGGTGAACAGTAATCGGTTTCAATAATGTTTAAAGTTCAATAAAAAACGCAAAACAACCAGCAGAATTGATTTAACTAATACCTATTAGGTAACGTCTCTGCTGTAAATAATATGAAAGTACTGTTCATATCAAGCGGCAAAAGCGGAAAAGTTGGCGATGTAGTAAAGAACCAGGGTGAATCTCTTAAGGCAGCTGGTGTAGATATAGATTATTATCTAATTAAGCCCGGATTCCTAGGATATCTTTCATCAATTCCTAAAATCAGGAGAACATACAGGCGTGGTAATTATGATTTGGTTCATGCTCACTATAGTTTAAGCGGTTTTACAGCAGCTTTTGCCGGTTGTAAACCACTTGTAGTTTCTCTAATGGGATCTGATACATTTATGTCAAAATGGCTCCGGTTACTAGCCCGGTTTTTTTATCGTTACAAATGGGATGTAACCATTGTGAAAACACAGCAGATGAAAGAACTTGTAAACATAACTAAAGCTCATATCATCCCGAATGGTGTTGATATTAAAAGGTTCAAGCCGGAACCAAAAACAGGTGCAAGAAAATATCTAAATTATCCGGAAGATAAAAAGCTAATTTTGTTCATATCCATTCCAAATCGACCTGAAAAGAATCCGGAACTTGCGGAGAAAGCAATAAAAGCATTAAATAATAATGAAGTTGAACTTAAGCATATTTACAATGTTCCCAATTCAGAAATACCTCATTATTTAAATGCAGCTGACATTTTGCTTCTAACATCTAAATGGGAAGGAAGTGTAAATTTGGTAAAAGAGGCAATGGCATGTAAATGTCCTGTTGTGGCAACAGACGTAGGTGATTTGAAGTGGTTATTTGGCGATGAACCGGGCTATTATATTGCCGGATTTTCACCCGAAGATTTTGCAAAACAAATTAAATCAGCATTGGATTTCTCAAAAAATATCGGCCGGACAAAAGGTAGGGAAAGAATCATTGCACTAGAATTAGATTCCAGTATGGTAGCTCAAAAAATAATTAGCATTTATAGAAAAGTTCTGAAGTGATGCAGGTAATTTCAGATCCTGGCAAAATAGATACGAACGAGTGGAGTGATTTTGTGCATAATCACCCACATGGGAATATTTTTCAGACACCTGAAATGTATGAAGTTTATAAAAAAACAGAAAATTACGAACCGCTATTTTTGGCTATAATTGATGATAATAGAAAAATCCTGGCCTTTTTGGTTGCAGTAATTCAAAGAGAGTATTCAGGAATAATTGGTAAGTTAACTGCCAGATCAATAATCTTTGGAGGACCTCTCCTTATTAATGATAACCCTGTTTTATTGGAATTCTTGTTAAAGGGATATATTAAGAGAGTAAAATCATTTGCGATATATTCTCAATTCCGTAATTTTTGGGATTGGATTAATTTTAAAAAAATATTCATAGTTAATGGCTTTAAATTCAAAGATCATCTGAATATTTTAATTGATTTAGAAAGAAGTGAAGAGGAATTGTGGCAGGATGTACATAGTAAAAGAAGAAATGAAATACGTAGAGCGAGTAAGGAAGGTACTACCTTTTCTGTAAGAGAGAACCTTGAAGATTTCACGGATTGTTATAAAATTCTTTTGTCTGTTTACCATAGAGCTAAACTTCCAATTCCACCTATTGAGTTTTTTAATAATATTTTTTTTCAATGCAGGAATAATTTTGGCATTAAAATATTTTATGCACTTAATCAAAACAGAATAATTGGTTGTATGGTTGCTTTAGTGTATAAAGATGTGATTTACGATTTTTATGCTGGTGCATATCCTCAGGATAATAAAAAATATCCAAATGATTTAATACCATGGGAGGTATTTAAATGGGGCAAAAAAAATGGATTTACTAAATTTGATTTTGGAGGTGCAGGTAAACCTGATGTACGATATGGAGTTCGAGATTATAAGAAAAAATTTGGAGGAGAGATGGTAAACTATGGAAGATTTGAAATAATTCATAAACCAACGCTTTTCATAGTTTCTAAGATTGCTTTTAAAGTGTGGCAATATTTAAGAAAAATAGCATGATCATTCCATTCCTTGTACCCAGATTAAATTATTGTTTTAGTATAAGAGATTTATGTATTTCAATCAGAGGTCTTTTCTTCAATAGTGATGAAACACAAATCAAAGAACTGTTTAAAAATGAGAACATTTATTTTTTCAATCATGCCAGAACAGGATTAAGGTTAATATTGAACTCTCTGAATCTGCCTGCAAACGCCAAAATCGGAGTACAGGCTTATAACTGCATTACAGTATTTAATGCTATCAGTTTAGCTGGTTATGCGCCGGTATTTATCGACATCAGCCATAGTTATTCCCTTGATCCGGAAGATCTAAGAAGTAAAGTAATGCATATCGATGCTTTAATAATAACCCATACTTTCGGATTGCCTGCAGATATTGATAAAATAAAAAGCATAATCGGAAATAAACCAATAATTGAAGATTGTGCACATTCGTTTATGTCATACTATAAAAATGTGCTTACAGGTACTTTTGGTGACTTTGCCATTTTTTCACACGGCGGGGCAAAATTTCCGTCAGCCGGGGAGGGCGGATTTGTAATGATCAATAATACCAAGTACCTAGATAATTTAATTGAAAAGTATAAGGGCCTTAAAAAACCGCGATTGAAAGATGAGATTTTTAACATTTTCAGGAATATTTCATTTGGAATTGCATATAACCCGGTAGTTTATGGATTGTTGACTATCTCTGCAGGCAGATATCTAGACAGGAAATTTGACCTTGGGAAGAAATCAATGTTTGCAGAGAGACGTGAATATCGAAGTAATAAATCATTATTTTTCAGCAAACTGCTAAAAAAAGACATATTGCTTGAAATGCAGAAAAGCAATGGCCGCAAAATAATGGATGAATTAAAGAAGAATAAAGATTCAGAATCTTTCATAACCGATGGAAGTAATTATTTTATGATTCCGATTCGGGTAAATAAAAATAGAGAACAGATAATTTCATTATCGGTAATTAACCGGACTGAATTTGGCAAACACTTTAGCAACTCCATAAAATGGGCTTCCCGTTATAATTATAAGCCGGGATCATGTCCCAATGCTGAAAGAACATGTTCCGACTTGATTACAATTCCATGCCACTATAATTATCCCCAATGGGGAATTAAGAGAATTATTTCCTTAATCAATGAATTAAATTACCGTGCAGTTTTATGAGGTTATTGTTTTTATTGAGCCATCCTGCCCATTTTCATCTTTTTAAGAACATTATTTCAAAGTTTGAGAAGAACAATCATGAAGTATTAGTATTAATCCGCCCGAAAGATGTTCTGGAGGATTTGGTTAGACATTCGGGCATGAAGTATCAGAAAGTCTCTGAAAAGGAAAGAAAATCGGGGAAATCTGGAATGATTCTTGCCCTGCTTAAGAAGGAGATAAAAATCACAAAGTTTGCTTATGAATTCAAGCCCGATTTTCTGATCGGATCTGATGCATCACTGGCACATGTCGGTTTTCTCCTCAGAATTCCATCTTTTGAGTTTTGCGAAGACGATGAAACAGTAATTAAGTTATATGCCAGGATAGCCTTCCCCTTTTTCACAAGAATTATTGCACCGGTCAACTGTAATCTAGGCAGGTGGGAATCAAAAAAAATTTCCTATAACGGATACCACGAATCTGCTTTTCTTACACCCGAATATTTTCAGCCTGATGAAAATGTTCTAGGAAGGTATTACATACGGCGACCATATTGCATTCTAAGATTTTCAAAACTCGGAGCTTATCACGATACAGATATTGGTGGCATAAGTGAAAAATTTGCATGTAAAATACGTGACAAGCTTTCTAAAAATTATTCAATTTATATTACAAGTGAGAAAGAACTGAGCAACGATTTTGAGCTATTCAGACTACGGATTGATCCTTTGGATATTCATCATATCCTGTATTATTCTGAACTATTGATTTCTGACAGCCAGTCTATGAGTATTGAAGCCGCCGTTTTAGGCACGCCCTCTTTGAGGATAAGTAGTTTTGCAGGAAAGATATCAGTTCTGGAGGAGCTTGAGCATAAATATAACCTAACATGGGGGATATTACCTGAGGAAGCAGCGGCAAAGGCAGAAGCTATTATTGATAAGATTCTTTTGTTAAAGAAAAGTAGTAATTTTTTCAAACAAAAACGCAAAGCGATTCTCAATGATAAAATTGATCTGGTGAGTTTTGCCGTGCAGTTTTTTGAGAGTTATCCTGTAATCAGTAGGATAAACCTGGGGAAGTGAACAATGAACTGTGAAAAACCGGAAATTGAATATCAGTTACTTTTGTTGCAAAAACTCTATAGATATCTTTTCTGGATCGGCTACCTGGCGGTTCTGATAACCTCATTCATTCCAGTTAAGGGCAGCTTAAACAAAATAACCCTTGGTCCGGAATCATTCCGCATACGTCTTGACCATCTTCTCCATTTTGCAGGCTATTTCCTGATCTGCATGTATTACCTTGCAGGTCAGAAGAAGGGCCTCTCTCTGTTCACTGCAAATCCCCTGACAAAATTTATTCTGTTGTTATTATTTCTGGCTATAGTTACCGAACTGGTTCAGCTGTGGGTGCCGGAGAGAGCTTTTAATGTGTGGGATCTGGTCTCTAATGTCGCTGGGGTAGTTGTGGGTGTGGGAGTGGTGGCGCAGAGCTCAGAGCTCAGAGCACAGGGCTAAGAGCTGACAGGGACTGAGAGACGAAGTGACTTGGAGCAAAAAGAGCTGAGGGCTCTTAAAAATAAGACAAAAGACAAAAGTCACAAGACAAAAGGATTTCTCGGAAATTTACACAGAGGAAATCAGGATCTGCCTGACGGCAGTTAGAGAAGGCACAGAGAGTCACAGAGTTAAATCTCAGTTGACCTCGGTGCCTTCTTTGTGTTTCTATGTGTAAGTTTTTAATAAATACTCAAAGACAAAAGGGCATAACGGTGTAATGGTGACTGTGGGAATGAGGGCAAGAGGTTAGTGATGAATGCATTCCGCGTTAATAATTATAAGACAAAAGACAAAAGTCACAAGACAAAAGTATTTCTCGCTGAGTTACGCAGAGTTTAACGCAGAATTTTGCAGACAACATATCTAAATGAGCAGAGGGCACACGTGTCCTCAGAAGCCTTGGCGAAGGAGGAGGGCGCAGAGCTGAGGGACTGAGAGACGAAGTGATTTGGAGCAAAAAGGGCTAAGGGCATTTAAAATAAGATAAAAGACAAAAGGCACAAGATAAAAGGGAAGAATAAAAACAAAAGTTGAGGAACCCCGCAAGCGGGGTGACGAACCGAGCCCCCGCCTTGCGGGATAGACTCCGGCGAGCTCGGCGGAGCCAAATCCCGACATCCTGAAGAATGAAGGATCGTCGGGAAGGCTGAGGGCAAAGATTGTCTTTAGCCTTTTCCGTTTAGTATGGATATGAGAAAGGTGCAGTATATAGTCATTAGAAAGAATGGGAGAAAATACATAAAGTCATTTGAAAAAATGTATATTTGTACAAAAAAACAAATATGAGAAGAGCAAAACTGGCAGAACTGATTACCTGGAAAAATTCTCCTTCCCGGAAACCATTGATCATCAGAGGTGCACGACAGGTCGGGAAAACATGGCTGATGCAGGAATTTGGCAGAACAGAATATGCTCAGACAGTATACCTGAATTTTGAAAAAAACAAACGACTGGAAAGCTTGTTTGCCGATGATTTTGACATTAAAAGAGTAATTACGGCAATGCAGGCTGAATCGGGACTTACAATAGATCCGAGGAATACATTGCTGATCTTCGATGAGATTCAATGCGTCCCGGAGGCAATAACTGCCCTGAAATATTTTCAGGAGAACGGAGGAGAATATCATATCGTGGCGGCGGGATCGCTGCTGGGCATGGCGCTGCATTCAGATATCTCTTTCCCTGTCGGTAAGGTGGCATTTATGAATCTGCACCCTCTGACTTTTCCTGAGTTTCTTGATGCTACGGGAGAAAACGCCCTGACAGAGATACTTGACAGAGGCGACTGGAAATTAATAACAGCTTATAAATCAAGATATATCGACAGGCTCAGACAATATTATTTTGTTGGCGGTATGCCTGAAGCTGTTTTAAGATTCAGTGAGAATAACAGCTTCAAAGAAGTGCGCGATATTCAGAAACAGATCCTCGAGGGCTATGAGCAGGATTTTTCAAAACATGCTCCAGCCGGGATTGTACCCCGTATAAGGATGCTTTGGAATTCCATCCCTTCACAACTGGCTAAAGAGAACCGCAAGTTTATCTATGGTCTTGTAAAAGAGGGTTCACGTGCCAAAGATTATGAGCTGGCACTGTCATGGTTGATCGATTGCGGACAGGTGCACCGGGTATGCAGGGTATCCAAACCTGTCATGCCTTTAAAAGCTTATGAAGACCTGAGTGCCTTTAAAATGTTTCTTGTAGATACAGGATTATTGTCGGCAATGGCAGATATTGATTCCAGGACCCTTCTTGAAGGAAGTGCCATATTCACTGAGTTCAAGGGGGCGCTGACAGAACAGTATGTTTTTCAGCAGCTTAACAGTACAGGTGAATTTGTCATTTACTACTGGTCCGCCGAACGATCCACAGCCGAAATTGACTTCGTGATACAGTACAACAATCGTTTCATCCCTGTGGAGGTCAAAGCTGAAGAAAACCTTCAGGCTAAAAGTTTAAAGGTCTTCAGGGAGAAATTCAGCCCTGTGATCTCTCTCCGTACCTCTATGTCCGACTTCCGCATGCAGGGCCAGATGACGAGTCTGCCGCTATATGCTGTCAGCCTTATGGGGAAGGTGTTAGGGGGTAATGGTGACTGATGGACTAAGGGCATTTAAAATAAGATAAAAGACAAAAGTCACAAGATAAAAGTACATCTCGCAGAGTTACGCAGATTAAGCATAGCAAAGAGTTGAGGGCTAAGGGCATAAAGCAGTTGACAGTTGGTAGTTGGCAAAATGTCTTTAGCCTTTTGTGTTTTGTATGGAATTAAATCCGCAAAAAGATCCGCCTCCGCCACATCCTTCGCTACCTCCTTTGCTTCGCTTCGGAGGTCGAAGAAAGCTACGGAGGACAAAGAAAACGCTAACCCGGTGACGGGTATTTTTTTGGTTTGAATCCCCGCGAGCGCATTCCCCGCTGCTTGCGGCGGGGTAAGCGAGCAAAAAAATAGAAAAATCCTTATTGGGGATCGAAGATTCCTCGCAGCTTGCTGCGAGGATCTTCAATTATTTTATTGAGTAAATTTGCTCATTATATTGAGTAAATTGTATATTATGTTTGAAAGATCAGAGCTTCAGATACTTAAAAAGAGAATAAATGAGCCTCGAAAATTCATCCAGGTAATTTCAGGTCCGCGTCAGGTCGGCAAAACAACCCTGATAACCCAGCTCTATGATCAGCTTTCTATTCCAACTATGTATGAATCTGCCGATGCCGTCCCTGCCGGAAATAACGTATGGCTTGATCAGGTGTGGGATACAGCGCGATTCAGAATGAGATCTCAAAAAGCGAATGAATTTCTTTTGATAATTGACGAAATTCAAAAAATCCTCAACTGGAGTGAGACAGTTAAGAAAAACTGGGATCATGACTCTTTTAATAAAACAAATCTGAAAATTGTTTTACTGGGCTCTTCGAGGCTTCTGCTTCAGCAGGGACTGACCGAATCACTTGCAGGCAGATTCGAAAATATAATTCTGCCCCACTGGTCATTCGAAGAGATAAACCAGGCTTTCGGATGGGATGCTGATACTTTTGCATGGTTTGGTGGTTATCCTGGCGCAGCTGAACTGATAACTGATGAGGATAGGTGGAAAAGATATATACGTGATTCAATTATAGAGACAAGTATTTCAAAAGATATACTTATGCTTACACGTATTCAAAAGCCTGCTTTACTTAAAAATCTTTTTGAACTGGGATGCCTGTATTCAGGTCAGATACTATCTTATACAAAAATGCTCGGACAGCTTCAGGATGCAGGGAATACCACAACATTATCGCATTATCTTAAACTCCTGGGGGCGGCGGGATTGATAGGAGGTATAGAAAAGTACTCATCTTCGTCAATAAAGATCAGGTCGGGCAGTCCTAAATTTCAGGTTTACAACAACGCACTGCTTAGCTCACAAAATCCAATGAAGTTTACCGGTATCAGAAATAATCCTGCTGAATGGGGAAGAGTAATTGAATCTGCAGTTGGAGCATATCTTGCAAATGAGTAATTGAGGGGAAATTTTGATCTTTATTACTGGCGCGACAGGAATGATGAAGTTGATTTTGTGATCGAAAAGAACGGAAAGCTTATCGGTATAGAAGTTAAAAGCACCGTTTATCGGAATAAAAGAGGTATGTCAGCATTCCAAAAGAAGTTTAATCCGTTAAAGACCATTTGTATTGACAGCAGGGGAATGCCATGGTACGAATTTATTCGTACCAACCCGGCGGATTTCTTCTGAGCACAAGGCACAGAGCGCAGGGCGTAATGGCGCAATAGAGACTAAGGGACTGAGAGACGAAGTGACTTAGAGTCAAAGGGCTGAGGGCATTTAAAATAAGATAAAAGACAAAAGGCACAAGATAAAAGGGAAGAATAAAAACAAAAGTTGAGGAACCCCGCAAGCGGGATGACGAACCGAGCCCCCGCCTTGCGGGATAGACTCCGGCGAGCTCGGCGGAGCCAATTATACCTTTCCTTCGCATCCGCCGAAGCTTTACGCGAAGGCGGATTAAAATAGCTGATGTTATTGAAAAAGTCAGGGAAACCGATGACATTATATCAATAAAAAACATTAAGAAGATAAAAGGTTCAAATAAATTCTATCGAATATG
>Ga0315549_1001051_pt1 | contig 30064 bp, 22 predicted proteins | sample SalMarSW160200MG_FD_203101 | JGI IMG/M metagenome (GOLD analysis project Ga0315549, IMG submission 203101) | Salt marsh sediment microbial communities from the Plum Island Ecosystem LTER, Massachusetts, United States - Salt Marsh Sediment SW1601-200 ... | reverse complement strand
ACCGGAACCGGATTTAAGATACTTTTCAAAAGCATCTGCATTTCGATCGTCGGCGAACCGAATAGCTACTACGATTCGCCAAGGTACGAACTTAGACGTATGTGGAAACTTTCCAGCATTGTGCTCTTTCAATCGATTTTTCAAATCTACAGTTTTCCCAACATATCGTTTTTCGGGATGCGAGAGACTCTCCAATAGATAGATGTATTTCATTACTATTTAATTCCCCTTAAGATGGGACAAATACAAGAAAAGCCCTACTTCGCTAAAGCTACGTAGGGCATTCTGCATAGCTCGCTTTCGGCGAGCGACGCAGAATGGAGGCGGGGGGATTCGAACCCCCGTCCCGAGATGTTTCAAGACAAGCTTCTACATGCTTAGTCGCTTTATTTTTATTTCGCCTTACCAAAAGCCAAACGACAGGCTCTTGGTTCAGCTATTTTGGTAAGTTCTCACCTTACCGGCCCAAACAACCGGCTCGGCCAGCCTGCTTTTTGACGCCCTTGCCAAACTCACAGGCAAAGTCGGACAGGACGAGCCGCTAAATTAAGCAGCCATTTGCAACTGGTAGTTGCCAATTAAAAGTTTTGCCGGATGATTAGCCAGGCCAACCGGCGTCCTGGGCATGCGACTTGACTATCCTCCATCCGGTCGAAGCCATTCGCCCCCGTATTAACTTTTCAAAAATCAAGCTCTATGAACAAAAACACTACGCCTTAGCCGAATAATGTAAACTTTATTTTTTGGAGACAGTTTTATTTGTTACTTTTTTCTTTCCTACCTTTCGCTTGATGGTTTTTTCTTTTGGCGGTTCCACGATTCTAAAGACTGGAATTGACAACGAAGGTAATCCCATTCGAGTAACAGTATTTTGTACAAATTCCCGCCAATATGGCCAAGCATTATAAATCCCATTTAAATTCGCAAATTGCTTAAATCCCTTTTGACTTAAGCCTTCGAAGTTTTCTATTTTGTAAGCTAAAAGAAAAGAAGCATCAATGAGAATAACTGGTTTTTGAGTTTTGCTTTCAGTGAAAGCTTCAAAGTGGAATTTCGTAGTTACAATAACGTAGCCATTTCTTTTGTCAACTTGCACTTCAGTTGAATAGTCGATCTTGTACGACTTTTTACCCAATGTGGCTTCTGGAGTTTGATCACATTTGCAGCTTATTAACCTTACATCCTTTAACTGTACTCGATCAGAAACCAACAGACCAGCAGTAACCTTGTTTCCCCCTTTTAAAGCCTTGGTTTTTCTCTTTTTTTTCGCCATGATTTAAGCTGCCTGAGATAAATCTTTTTTTGTCTCTTCATTAATCTCTCGATATTCACATTGTTGTATTACGATATCTACAGCCGGTGCCCATTGATTTAAGGTAGTGCTCTCGAGTATGTTATTGATATCAAGTGGAACAGCGGACACCGCAAGCTTTGAATCAAGTGCATACAGAAGGTCAGCTACGGTTGTGAGGCGCATATTTTGGTCACCACTCAAGAGTTGCGTGATATTACTTTTACTAACGCCTGCAAGTCTTGATAGATCTGCTTTATTAACTCCTTTCTCTTCCATGGCCTGGCTGATGGCCTCTGTAACTTCAAATATTAAATCCTCACGAAAGTAAAGTTTTCTGCCTTCTTCATCAGACATCAGTTTTTGTATGAAGGTCTCGTCCATAATGGATACCTCACTTTTTCTTATTATTTAATAACGAATTATGTTCATTCATTATGTCTTCGGCACGTCTAATCTGTCTTGGGGGCGTGTCTCCAGTTTCTTTATTGAAGCCGTGTGTAAGTAACCAAGTTCTCCCCAACTGAAAACATAAAACGCGAACTTTGGGATAGATCTTGAACTCGTATATTTTCCCACTTTTTCCGCCAAGCTTCCTGAATCTTTCGATATTGTGACTTATTCCATTTGCGATATAACGAAAAGACTTCGCCAGTTTTGCTTGGTCTGATTTTTCCAAATTTTCAATGAAATCTTTCGCAGGTCTTTTGCCATTCTTCCGACGAGCATAAGCTACAATAGCGCACGGCCCCTTGACTAACAGATCGTCTCTAAAGTCTATTACGTCTTTATTCGTCATTTGTTTAGCAGCAGTTTAATTATAACTTAACTTTTTGCCTAAGTCAATGTCAATCTGTAAAAATGAAAAAAATCATTCCAAATTCCTAAATTACTGCGAAATTCAGCAAAAAGGCATATATATAGCACTTGAAATAGGTAAACCTACTATATACAGGCATTTTTAGGCTTACAAATTCCAGCATAATTTTAAACAAATATATGAGATTCCGCATCATCTGAAGCTATGTTCAGTAGAATCCAGTTGTCTATACTTTACTTACGGATAATCCCTGGAAACAAAACTATATGCATTATTATATCGCTTACCAAGCCGGATGGAAAGAAAAGTTTGAACCATTGCGCTATTGCTTTCTGCCGTATACTGATTATAATATGTCCGTTCTTTGTATAGCGCCAGCAAAAAAAGTTTTTGCTTAGCTGCCCAGACCAAGCAGCTTGCGGATGTTTTTATAATCGAGAAATATACCTAATGGACCTATCTGTAGTTATACCGGCTCTTGACGAAAGCAAAAAAATTGGTCGGGATGTCAAAGAATCAGCGGCATTTTTAGAGAGCAATCGTCTGGCGGGAGAAATTATAGTCGTCGATGACGGCAGCAAAGACAACACCGCCGAAATCGCAAAAAACGTCAATATCCCTTCAACAATAAAACGACAAGTCATTCGCTACGAGCATCACCGAGGTAAAGGATACGCTATTCGAACGGGTATAAAACAAACAAGCGGCGAATACGTGATGTTTGCCGACAGCGGAAGCTGTGTACCCTATGAAGACATTTTACGCGGGCTTCAATTAGTGAAAAGCGGGGCCTGTGATATAGCACACGGTTCAAGAAAAATGAGGGGATGCCATATTGAGAAGACCCAAAGCCTGTATCGCCGAATCTGTTCCAAAATGTTCCACCGGTTTGTGATTCACTATATGAAAGTCCCCGCCGAATACACTGATACGCAATGCGGATTCAAAATTTACAAGGGCGATGTCGCCCGGCACCTGTACGGGGAATGTATTACCGACGGATTTATTTTCGATGTGGAAATCATATTGCGTGCCCAAAAAGAGGGCTATCACATAAAAGAATTTCCCATTGACTGGTCCTGTGACCGTGACAGCCGTTTATCACCGACACGAAGCTCCTGGCGGGTCCTTTCAGAACTAATCACTATCAGACGAGCTTTGGATAAGGAACTCCAAACACAATAAGGAGCATTTGGGAATCCCTAAAAAAAGAAACTTTTCCCTGACATTGGCAAATAAGGAACGGGTGTGTTTATCCGAGCAGAGCGTTGCAACCCGGCCGTTTTTTTATCATTAACAAATCAGGAGTAAACTATGATAAGACTAATATTGGGTGTTGTTATTTTAGTGAGCTTCTGTGTACCATCTTTTGCTGTGGAATTATACGTGGCCCCAGACGGCCACGATACCAATCCCGGCACAAAAGGCCGACCTTTCGCTACACCCACTCACGCCCGCGACGCAGTACGTCATATAAAGAAGACCTCGAAAGGCCCCATCACGGTCTACCTTCGGGGCGGCAGCTATTATCTAAATGAGCCGCTGGTATTTACCGCCGAAGACTCGGGCAGCAAGCAGGCTCCCGTGATTTACAGGGCTGCTGATGGGAAAAAAGTTGTTCTTAGTGGCGGACAGAGACTGGAGCTGAACTGGAAACCGTATCGGGACGGTATAATGAAGGCCCAAACACCAGTTGGTCTCCAGATAGACCAGCTTTTTGTTAATGGCATACGCCAACACATGGCCCGCTATCCAAACTACGATCCGAAGGTCCTGGTTTATCACGGCTATTCCCGGGATGCTTTCAGCAAGGAAAGGTCCTCGGGCTGGTCTGACCCTGCCGGCGGGTTCATCCATGCAATGCACCGCCATCGCTGGGGCGGTTACCACTACCGCATCACCGGGAAAAAAGCGGACAATACGATAACCTACGAAGGCGGCTGGCAGAACAACCGCAAGATGGGCATGCACAGAGAGCACCGGTTTGTTGAAAATATCTTCGAGGAACTGGACGCTCCGGGGGAATGGTTCCACGATGCAAAGACTTCAACGCTTTACTACTATCCTCCAAAGGATACTGACCTGGAAAATGCCACAATCGAAATCGTGCGATTGCGTCACCTGGTCGAATTCCAGGGTTCGCAGGAAAAGCCGGTTCGCTTTATCAGGCTTGCGGCTCTTACGTTCCGTCATACTGCACGTACTTTTATGGACACCAAAGAGCCGCTGCTGCGAAGTGACTGGACAATCTATCGCGGTGGAGCGGTGTTTTTCAACGGCGCAGAAGACTGCGCCATTGAAGACTCTACATTTGACCAGGTTGGCGGAAATGGCGTCTTTGTGAATAATTATAACCGGCGCATTGCCGTACAGGGCTGCCATATTTTCGGCGCAGGAGCAAGCGGTGTAGCCTTAGTTGGTGACCCTGGTGCAGTCCGCAATCCGCTCTTCGAATACGGGCAGCGCCAAAGCTATGCCGACATCGATAAGACTCCCGGACCAAAGACCGAAAACTACCCGGAAGATTGTGTTGTTGAAGATTGCCTAATCCATCGAATCGGTGTGGTTGAAAAACAAGCCACAGGTGTTCAGGTTTCCATGTCGCGGGGCATTACTATCCGGCATTGTTCAATCTACGATGTCGGCCGGGCCGGGATTAATATCAGTGAAGGTACTTTTGGCGGCCACCTTATCGAGTATTGCGATGTATTTGACACAGTTCTTGAAACGGGAGACCATGGCAGCTTTAATTCGTGGGGGCGTGACCGCTTCTGGGGATTGAAAGATGCGCCTGCGGACCAATTACCACAATTGGCATTGCTTGACGCAGAAAAAACGATTATACGCAACAGCCGCTGGCGGTGTGACCACGGCTGGGATATTGACCTCGATGACGGTTCAAGTAATTACGAGATATATAATAATCTGCTCTTAAAAGGCGGCCTGAAGTTTCGTGAAGGATTCCACCGCAAGGCCTACAACAATATCATCATTAATAACAGTTTCCATCCGCATGTCTGGTATGACAACAGCCAGGATGTCTTCACACGTAATATCGTGATGGGTCCCTACCGGCCGGCAGGCGGCATGACAAAGGGAAAGTGGGGCAAAGAAGTCGACCACAACCTCTTTACAACCAATGATGCAGACCGCAGACAATTCGCGGCTCACGGCTGCGATGAGAACTCAATCGTAGGCAATCCGATGTTTATTGACCCGACAAACGGAGATTTCAGAGTCGAAGAAAACTCTCCTGCCATAAAGCTGGGCTTTAAGAATTTCCCGATGAATAACTTTGGTGTTCAAAGAGCCGAGCTTAAAGCCATTGCCAGAACACCTAAAATCACACCACCCAGATTTCTGCCGGATTTATCCGCTTCAAAGCAGCCGCATAAACGAGTTGTCATTAGACTTACTGCGGGTAATTGAAGAACAAAAAGAACAACTGAGTTTGCCACAGTGCCGAAAAGTTCTGATTTTCAGCGTAAGTCTGATTTCTTCCATTTTCCGAAATGTAAAATCTTTTCTTTTTGCTTCTTTTTAGTCTCCTCGTGCAGTATGAGCATAGCCAGCACGTCCTTATAACGTGAGCAGTACTGCCTGACCTCATCGACGGACATAACCATAAATGCGGTTGACAGGGCGTCTGCTGTTGCGGCGTCACAAGCACAGGCCCAGGCAGCGGAACTACCCTCCACCGGATAAGCAATACGGGGTTCGATGATGTGCCGGCCCTTCTGCAGACCTGAGCCGCTGAGTGCCTGGTTGTGTAAACAAAGTCGGGCCAATGTCTGCCTGCGATTACGCGGATTGCTTAATGTCACGGGCCAGCCTTGTTTTCCTCGTGGTGAGCCTATGCCCAGAGCCGTACTGTATCCCCCATGAATCAGAGCCACATCAATACTCCAGTCGCCCAGCAGCTCGGCCATCTTGTCAATTGCGTATCCCTTGCCGATGCCGCCCAAGTCAACCTGCACATCGCCTTTTAGCAACTTCACCGAGAATTGGGATTCGTCCAATTTTAGAAGATTTATTCCCGTTCGCTGACGGGCAAGATTCAATTCCTCTTTAGAAGGAACGCGCAATGTTTTGTCCGGATTTAGCCAGCAGCTCATCAGAGACCCAACTGTTATATCAAAAGCACCGTTGGTTTCGGTATGAATTCGGCGGCTTAACTGAAGGCATTCAAACGTGTCCAGGCCAATCCGCAGAGATTGACCGGCATCAAGGTTGTTAATTCGTGAGATGTCGCTGTTTTCAATGTATCGGCTCAGTTCCTGCTCAAGCTGGTCAAGCCTATCGAAAGCGGCCTGGGCCGCCTGCTGGGCGTAATGGCCGTCTTCGTGCAGGATGAAGACCTCGAAGGTCGTCGCCATGGCCTCATGGGAAAAACGCCGGATGCCGGTGATTGAAGCCCAATCGCTCTTGACAAAGTGAGTTTCTCCCTGCGGCTGAGTCATTTTTCACTCCGGCTTTGCGAAGATTCCTTTTCCGACTGATATTGGTCGTAACTGTCCGACAAATCTTTCGTCACATAACCACGCAACTCTACCTGCGGACGCAGTTCTATATACGTATCGAAAAGAGGTATATATAAGTTCTTCTGGCCGGGGGGCGGCAGATAAAAATACTCCGTTAGTTTCGGCTCCATACTCGCGGAGGCAATAATAACAGGAGCGGGCATTATGTTCTTATCAATATCGCTCCACCACCACACTTTATCAAAGCGACGGAAATACCACGGCAAAGGCCAGTAGTCACCGCCCGGGCAGATAACCTGAACGGGCATTGACAAGCCATCCGGATGCACCTTAGCCAACTCTTCAACCCGCTTAGTTATGGTAAATACATCCGTCGTCGGATGAGCATAGACGTAAGGATTTCGACTGTCCGCATAATATTTGTAATTGGCAAGATAGGCCTGAAAACAAAGATGAACGGAAGCAGCGAGTAATAATAATGCAATGATTAACCGTGGTAAAACAGTTGGTACCGCCTTAATAATCCCCACGGCCCCGACGGCAGCAAGTAAAATCATTCCATGCAGGAATCCCAGCAGACACCACGGAGTTTTATACGGTACCACAGAATACACTACCGTCATTAGTAATGTGTAAAAGGCAATAAATCGAAGCAGGTGAAAATTAACACCGGCTAAGCCCTTTCCTCTGATTGCGATTATGAAGCCAACCGCAGCCAGGATAACAATCAACGCTTCACTCCAGACGGGCCCCGAACCATATTTGAAATAGAGAAGCATCTTCAGGTAAAAATGCCAGGGATGAATATGCAATTGGTTTTGACCGGCCCGATTCAAATAAGTTGTATAAGTTCGAAAGGAATCCAAAACACCGATGGGATTGGAGAAAAATGATGAGTAAAACAGGGCTGAAACTACTAAAGCAGCTACAAGACCCGCAATAAGATGGGAGGGTTTCACGGCTTTTACGGTATTTAAGACAGAACCATTTTGTCGGCCCCGCACCAACAGCGTAAGCAAAAGAGCCAGCAGCATTGAACCAAAGGCAATGATACATGTTTCTTTGGTCGCATGCATCAAACCCAAAAACACGCCGGCCAGTAAAATCCACCCAATATTCCTATTTTTGGTATACCTGTAGCCGGAGACAATCACTCCAAAGGTGAAACAAACAAGCAGCACTTCCTGAATATAGTACCGGCTGTAATAAACCATAGCCGGCGAGACAGCGGTCAATACGGCGGCACAAACTGAACCAGCCCTACCCAGGCCATCAACCATCAGCAAAAGCAGCAGCACTATTAACACGCCGAAGAAAACGGGCACAATGCGCAACGTGGTTTCGCTTAGGTCTGCGAATTTTTGAGCGCGGGCGGCCCAGGCGGTAACCAGGGTAAGGTAATTAAGTGCGGGGCCGTGATATTCATAGGGGTCATAGTCATAGAAACCATCCTCCAGAAGCTCTCCAAATTTGAAGGCATGGACGGCCTCGTCACCATGCAAGGGACGCTGCTTTAACCGCGGCAGGCGCAAAACAGCAGCACCAATTGTCGCGGCCAAAATCAGGACGACACTTATTTTTGACCATTTCATCCTGGCAGCTTGCCGAAAACTTCCACTTCGATATAGTGATTTAAGTCGTTGCTGTTATTGCCCTGGCTGTAGAGGCGGACATAGCGGGCCTTGACACCCTTGGCGTCTATCAGTTTGCCTTCAGAAGTTTCGGTGTAGTGTTTATCTTTGCCGACTCCCTGACCAACGGAGTTGTCAATATCGTTGTTGAACAGGGTGGTGACATTCGAAATAAAATCGGGGTCAGAGGCAACCTGGACTACCACATCAAAATAGACGACGGCCTGCTTATGGTAGTGCCAGACTACAACGGCGTATATCTCGTATTCGTCTTCAAGGTCGACAGTAATGCTTTGCTTAAAAGGACCTAACTCGACATAACTGCCGTCAGCCGCTTCCTTGTCACCATCGGTTATCATTTCTATCTCGCCAATAATCGGCTCTTCGTCGGTGCTGCTCACCGGTTTTTCAAAGGCCACATTCTTCACACCGGCCGGGGCGTAGAAATCAGGCCTGGGCTTGCCCAGCAGCTTCTCAAGATTCGGCACCTTGGTATCCTGCGGCGTGCCAACAAACATCGGTTTCGGAAGCTCGAGAGGTATTGGCACCAACCCGGATTTGTTTGCATCCTTGTTGACAGGCTCCGGCGCTTTTTCAGTTTCCTCCTTTGGTGGTGGAGTTACTTTCGGCACATCGGGCTTCTCTGAAACAACAGGAGTATTCGGGCTGTGTTGTTTTTGCACTTCGGGCGGTGTCTCTTCTTCCTCGGACTGTTTGCACGATACAGCGACCAATAAACCCATCACTACCAAAACACTGATAGAAACCTTCACAACTGAATTAAGACCTTTTCTCATCATTTCTTTTTAACCTCTAAATTCTAAATTAAAAACAACACATTTTTCTCAGCAAACTACTGTTTGCACGACTTAATTAGAGCCGGTATTCTATATTAAACGGGCGAAGCTGTCAAGTCAGGTAACGCAGTTATTTTTCTTTTCACTGACAATCGTTTTTGGTTAAGAACGTCAAAAAACGTCGATTCGGAGACAAATCGACAAATTAACAACATCCCCGGCATTTGTCACGATTAGGCCAAATAAAGCAGGGATCCGCCAACACCGAATCCCTGCCTTAATTTCATATTTAGTTTCTTACGTTTTCTACAAACTTGATCTCTCAGCCGCTCTATTCCGTACTTGGGATTTCGGCTGGAGTAGCGGCCATCGCGAGCACTTTTGACTCAAGCCCTGCCTTGGCAAGCACAAAATACAGCACTGCACCAACAATGAATGCCACCAATGGCGCTGCAGGAATATTGACATTGCCAACCAAAGGCAGTATCCCAACTACAAAGCCGGCCGCCCAGGATATCCACCCGGCAAGGTTCCAGCCCGCACGAGGACCAGCCCACTTCTTGCCAGCCATGAGATAGTCGACCATCATCGCACCACAAACCGGACCAAACGAAGCACCGATCACCGTAAAGACATCACCGGCTTTGCCTGCCCAACCAGTTACCGCCAGAATGATGCTAACAGCAGCACCAACACTTACCGATATGAAGGGATTGACCTTCGGCAAAGTCGTCTTGAAACTATTGGCCGCAATGAACGAGGAGAAACATGCCGGAGGAAAAGCTGCAACAGCAAGCAAAAGTGCCATTGTTTTACCGGCACCGGGAGAACCCATAAGATCTCCCATAAAACCGGCATCTGCCGGGTTCATGGCATACTTTCCGGTGGCACCGAAATACCCCGCAGCAATAAGGATAGCAGCCCCGGCAGCCACGACCGTGGCCAGAGCAATCCCGAACAAGCCACCCATCTGAACGTCCTTCTCATCTTTGTTGTTCATCCCGAAATCAACACCGGCCGCTCCCGCCGTGGCGAAAAAACCAACTACAAACGATATGCTCAACGCCATCACACCAAAGAAGCTTAAACCACCTGCACCGCCACTGTCTACGGCACCCGCTGTAACCATAGCATCCGCATTGAAATCACTTATACCACCCAGGGTCTTGCCCAACATAATGATAAGGATAACTAAAGGAATCAGGGGCAGGAATGTGGCAACTTTGGCAACGTACTGAATGCCTTTAAGCCCTACGAATGCCGCAATGGCGACCCAAACTATCGCAATAATCTTCTGGGCTACAACACTGCCGCCGAAAAGAGGCGATAAGGCCTGAGAGGCAAAATAAGCATTGACCCCAAGCCAGCCAAACTGCAAAACACCCATAAGAAAACCAGGCATTAAGAACCCGCCTTGCGCACCATACGTCGAGGTTCCAACAACATACAGCGGCAAACCCGTCTTCATGCCGAGCAGACCGGGAACCAGATAGAACAGAAAGTGACACAAAAGCGCTGCTACAATTAGGCCGAGAAGCGCCACGCCAATGCCCTGACCCAGCACTCCGCCAGCCGCGCCAGCACCGCCGCCACTCGGCGCCTGGCTCCAGAACACAAACCAAAGGAAAATACCCGCATACGTTGGTGCCGTGTTCTTGTACCAGGGAGCTCTGTTTCCGGCCGGATTCGGTTTGGCCATACTCACATAATCTGGCAGCATTCCATTACTCATAATCCGTTCTCCTAACTAAATACTGTAAATTATCTATGCCCGGCACCTTGCCGGATTTCCATCCAGTATAACACTGCCGCTAAAAATGTCGATTTAATAAAAAATTAGTCCGCCTGAGGAATTTCAATTCTCTTGCCGCCGTTCATCGCTGATTCGTGGGCGCAAATCCCGGCCATTGTCCAGTTAGCGGCAGTCTTTGCATCGGCTGCAGACTCCCGGCCCTCAATAATCGCACGAAGGAACTCGTTAGCCAGATGGGGATGAGAGCCGCCGTGCCCTGCTCCCTGAATAAACGAAGTATGTTCGTGCTCTTCGTCATAGACACCATGGCCTGTGAACGGAGCTATCTCCTTTGGCAGCAGGTGGCCGTAATCCGGGACCTCTATTCTCCTGGCATCTTCATAGCCGGAGTAAATTATCGGGCCCTCGCCGGCAATCTGCTCCCATTCAAATGAAAGCTTCGTGCCATACACATCGAAACTCTCTCTATACTGTCGAATCGTATCAAATAGCGACCTCGTTACTTCGCAGGCAAGGTCGGAGTCGGCCAGTTTCATAACAGCAGTTTCAATTGCAAAAGGCGAATTGTAGAGCTTGATATAATCTTCGCTGATTCGGCCTGAACCAAAACAGACAAGCGACTCTACCTGCTTTTTCGCAAGGCAAAGCAGAGGGCTGACGGCGTGGGTCGCATAGTGCATGGGCGGGAAACCGTACCAGTAATCCGGCCAACCCGGCAGGCCCATGTTCTGCTGATGCGAACCCCTTAAAAACTGAATCTTGCCTAACTTGCCTGTTTCAACCAGCTCCTGCGCGTAGAGAAATTCCCGTGTGTATACAGCGGTCTCCATCATCATATACACTTTGCCGCTCTTTCTCCTTGCCTTTGCAATTTCGAGGCACTCTTCTTTGGTGGTGGCCATCGGAACCGTACAGGCAGTATGCTTGCCTGCATTTAATGAGGCCAGTGACATTCGGCCATGTTCGGCTATTGGCGTAACAACGTGGATGGCGTCCAGCTCATCTATACCCAAAAGGTCTTCAAATTTTGTGAACCGTCTTTCAATCCCAAATTGCTCACCTATCTCATTGAGGTGGTCTTCGTTTCTCTGGCAAATTGCGTAACATTCGGCATCAGGGTGTCTTTGGTAGAGAGGGATAAATTCTGCTCCAAAACCCAGCCCGACTACAGCGACTTTTACCTTTTCCATAGCGTTTCTCCTTTCCGGCCTATACCGGTTCCCATCTTGTAAATAATCCCCCTATTCAGTTCACAAAAAGGGGAGAGAGCAACTCACTTCGGTATTATTTGTTCATTTGAGCTCGGATTATCAAGTAGGTATGCACAATCACAGCCAGGGCCAGAAACAACGCACTGTAACGATGAGTATCTAAAAGCAATTCCTGCCAATGGGTTCCGAAAAACGGAAACATGCTCGAAATAATCGAAAGGATTAACAGCAAAGCTATTACCACAATCAACCAAAAGGTTATCTTCTGCCCCAGACCAGAGTTTTCGCAAGCCGTCTTTTCACCGACTGTTTTGGCGCCAATAACCCGCCGAATCAAACGCTGCAGCCAAGGCCAATCGCTGCCGGTGAAACGACAATGCGACGCCCACATAACAGCTAAAACTGCCAGGCAGATAGCGAAAATCGGCGCGAAAGTGGCATGCAGCATCAGCCAATAACCGGAAATAGTCTCATTCAAACAAAGACGCGGACCAAAGCCGGTAACTGCCAATACCACAAAGCAAAGTAATGCCAGCAGATAAACCAGCTTCCTGAGAACGCCCACCAGGCTCAGCCTCTGTTCCACGAAAAGCATTGTAAAAAGATGAATAAGCCTTCTCAAAATCTGCCCGGGCCTCCACCCACATCCCTTGCAAGGCGAAGCTATACAGCATGCTGCAATACCCGCAAAGCAAACTAAAAAGGCGATTATCGAAAGCGTACGAAACATACCTCTTATCCCTCGTTTTTATCAAGCATCAAGACTAATCTCCCTCAACCAGCGTCTTTACAACGCAGGCCAAGGCTTTAAGCCCATATAACAACAAAACCACACCAATAAGTCCACATGAACCAAGAGCAACAACCTTCAACCAGGGACGAAATACGAATGAAAACGCAAATGCCCAGGCGTAGAAAGGGGCAATTCCCTGGAATTCAACCATTTTTTTAGCCGCAACTTGCTCGGCGGCAAGAGGAGAGTCAATTTCAACCTCACCGAAGAAAAAAGGCCCATCGGTCGAATGGCAATCCTCACAGCGTCGAACGCCTAACGATTGAGCAGCGGGCCTGACATTGTGAGCGATGGGCCAAAGATATGGCTGCGCAGCCGGGTGCTCCTGAGGCCCACGAAGCTGACCCGACTCATCAAGACCGTAGAGTTTGCCGCCGCAGATATAAACAGGTTCACCTTCAACTGTTTTCTTTAAAGATTGCAGGGCCTTTGTAATGTGCTCCTCAGTCAAAGTTGGCCAATCACCGAAGCTTCGAGGTTTGGCTCGAGCGAGGTTTCGACCCACAGCCCGCTTGGCGAGGTTAAGGTCTATCGGCGTTACCTTTTGTTCCTTCAAGGTTGCCCAAAAGGCAGGCCAGATGAGCTTATGTGGAGCAATCCTGTCGTCGGCCTGCTGAGCAAAAACAGGATACATAATATGCGGAAGCGCATCCGCTGATTCATTGGAGTTATGTGTGCCCAGGGCATGTGCCCGTGATGTCTTGCCGCGATAAGTCATTTGCTCAGGCCAGGGACCCGAATGGCAGGCCGTGCAGGTGAGTTTCTCAAAGTGCACCGGCGGAATGCCGGGGTGCTGCGGTACAGGGGCACCCAATCGCCCTTCTGTGTGGCAGCCTTCACAAGTCGCAGAAGCTGCTAAAGGATTTTTCGATGCCAAATCTTCGCCTTCATATCCGCGGGTAATGTTATGGTCGAGGCCGTTGCGGTGGCAATCAACGCATGTCAAGCCCGCAGCTAAGTGCACGTCCTCGTCTGCTGTCCACTTTTCTGAGCCGCTCTTTCCCACATCCAGGTTGGAATGGCAGAAATAGCACCGTTCGTTGGGCGCCTTTCGGACGATGTCAAAGAGGACTTTTTTCTCGTGGTCGAATGTATTTTCGCGATACGTAGTGGCTATCGCATCGTCCATTAAGGGGTCATAGGTATCCGGCTGGGTAACAGCGGCACCTTTAACGGAAGCAAATTCACAGGCCGCAGCCGCTGCCCAGCGAAAATTTTGCCGGGCCACCTGGCCGGCATATTCAGCCTGATCCTGGCCCGGGGCAGCACTGTGACAGCTCATGCAGTTGATTTCAAGCTTACCCGATACATCCTGGCGGACCAAATCGTCCGGGTCATCGCTATCAAGCTCACCTACTCCGCCGCCAGGCATGTGCCTGCCGAATAGATGAGTAAACTTAAAAGACGATATGCCAAGTTTGGCAGGATGGAAAACTCCAGGCCAGGGACGATAAGAGAGAGGAATCTGCGTACAGGTGCCGGAGTCAACAAAAATCCAGGGTTGGCCCTTGCGCCCCGGAACAGCGTTTACATCGACGGCATTAAAATGCCAGCCTCTGCTGATTATCTCATAGCTGTGACAGTCGCTGCAGGTCTGGCGCATCGAAAACGGCAGAACAGGCTCAACGCCAGGCGAAATCTTGTCACCTTCCCCATCAAGCAATCCAATAAGATGAACGGGAACAGCCAGGCTGCCGTCACTCACATCGCCTATCTTTTTCTGGTCCGTACCGGCAACAGCCGACAAGGCCAAAACCAACCAGCAAAAAACCCCTGTTATTATCAATCCTTTTCTCAACGTACGGTCAATCCTTTTCTTAACGCTCATAGCTCATATTTCATCGCTCGAAAAAAAGTCGCCGGATATACCCTAAGCCTTAAATTCCTCCGGCTTAAAGTCCAGCTTACGGGCGGTTTCCACCGCTTCATTGACCTTCAGCACGGTGACAGCCGTTTCGTATCCGATTTCCGCGGGGCAATTGAGTTTGGCTTTGCCGCGAACAGCATCGAAGAAATTCTCGAGGTGCGGCTGATGGTACGGCTTATCCATTGTTACCGGGATTCTGTACTCCGCAACCGGCACGGTCTCGCGTACATCCACAACTGCACCGGTTTCGGCCTTTTCTTCCTGCTTGGGCGGCTCGTTCACATAATCCATCTTGACCCACTTGTCCCAATCAGGCGCTCCGGGTTCACGGTAGACACTGCCTCTCGATGCGGATTCCGATATACAAAGGCTGCCCTCATCACCCATAAAGCTTTCAAAATATCCCTGGCTGCTGTTTGTGGTTATCGTCTGGTAAAAAGCCCTGACAATACCCTCTTTAGTTTCATACTCATAAATGGCCATTACAGAGTCATACCATTCGTGTCCCTTCCAATAGTCGATACCCCCGCCGGCCATGACCGATTTCGGATTTGCTCCAAGGAACCAGCTATAGATATCAATCTGGTGCGAGCCGAGGTCAACAATTGGTCCTCCTCCCAGCCCTTTATACCACCGCCAGTTTCTGAACTGCTCCATGGACTTGAAGCCGTACTTTTCGAGCTCTGCCTGCTCCAAAGGATATTTTTTCGGCCAGCCCAGGTCTTCGCAGGCCGCCTTACTGCGGTTCCACTGTCCGCTTATCGTGGTAATTCGGCCCAGGATTTTCGCACTCTTAATCAGCTTATCGTAACAATGCAGGTAGCGGGGATTGCTCCGCCGCTGATGGCCAATTTGCAGCAGCTTGCCGGTCTCCTTTGCGGCTTCTACCATTCGCTTGGCCCCCTCGAGGGTATTCGACATCTCTTTTTCACAGTAGACATGCAGACCAGCCTTCAGACAGGCGACAGCCTGTTCGGCGTGCCAAAAGTCGGGTGTGGCAATTATCACCGCGTCGAGGTCCTTTTCCTTATCGAGCATCTCCTTGTAGTCAACATAAGTGTTGTGCTCATGACCGTATCTTTTCAGCAGCCGCGAAACTCGTCTTTGATTGTAAGCCGTCCAGATATCGCAGACCGCCTTAAAGCGAACGCCGGGTATATTTCGGATGGCATTCATCAAGATCTGGCCCTCTGCTCCGCAACCGAGCAATGCTATGTTAATATCATCGGCCTTTGCGGCACCATTTGACCGGCCTGCAATCATCGGCGATAATACCAAACCCGCCCCCACCGCAGCCGAGGAACGAAGAAAGCTGCGCCTGTCTATTTGTTTTTTTGTCTTCCGTTCATTCATTTCTGTTACATCAACTCCACAAAGTTAACAAAATACTCATTCCCGGCGCGCCGGGATACACCTATATTATTATCCCATCATTTTCGATGGCTGTCAAGTACGCGTCGAAGTTTTCTTCCCTGAGGCGAACTACGAAATCTACGCTCAATATGCCGTTACTTTAGCAGGGGTTTCACTATGATATTGCGATACGCAACCGGGCCGTGATTTCCCTGGAACATAAGCGGGCCCGTAGGCGCTTCCCTGCCGGCAACACCGCCGGGCGTCTGGCTTTTCATTTCAAGGTTTTCGTGCAGCACCTGGCCGTTCAGTTCCACCTCGATGAGTTTGGCGTTCCCAGTTTTTTTGCCGCTCGCATTGAATTTCGGAGCAATGAAATCAATCACGTACTTTTGCCATTCGCCGGGCCTCTTACAGGCATTGACCGGCGGCGGAGAGGCACCATAAACCGCGCCCATATCGCCGCTGCCCATTTCGTCCCTGCCCCAACTGTCCAGCACCTGTATTTCATATTCACCCATAACATAAATACCGGAATTGGAACCCTGTGGCACCATCACCTCCAGTTCGATACGGCAATCGCCGAACTTGGCCTTGGAGTAAATATCGAGACTGCTTCCGTGGTCACCGGCAAGGTTGACCATTTCATTACCGCCGTCTTTGGCCACCAGTAATTTAGGATTCTCGGATGATATCGCAGCGGTGCCGACTACCCATTTGCTTTTGCTCTTGTCACCCTTGACTTCCCAGTCGTTGAGGTCCTTGCCATTGAAAAGCACGGCGGCATTGCCGTATTTAGGTTTTAATTGCTTGATGCGAATATCCTTGAACTCAACGACCATCGGCGGCCCTGCGTGAATCTGCAGCGCCAAGTTCCCTTCCATGGCAGCACCGTTGCGGTCCTTCGGGTCCTTCGGGTTGGTTATCCTGTCGTTGTCGACAAGTTCCATTACCGGGTAGCCGTTGAGGTAATGCGTCAGGTGGTTGCCCCGGGCGATGATAGTGTATTCGTTCCAGTCCTTCATCTTGTAGTAGCCGGCCTTCTTGAGCTCTTCGACATCGGAGACCTTGCCGACAACGTTTTTCTTGCCGTCTTTATCTATCTCCATCATGTCACCGACATTGACCAGCCAGCCGCGACCGCCCTCGTGATAGAGAAAGCCGACCTTGCCGGGATTGTTCTCAACTTCAGCCTGGTAGCCGGTGATACGCCACTTGTCCATCTCTTTGCTGCGGTACTGGATGCCTGAGTTGCCGTTCTGGATGCGGAATTTAATCTTGAGAACGAAGTCCTTTAATTTGCCGCCGCGCCAGACAATAAACGTATTGCCCCGCGCCGGGTTTTCTTCTGTAGTTTCACCGCGGATAGCACCATCCTTGACCGACCAGAGGCGCGGGTCACCATCCCATCCGGTCAGGTCTTTGCCGTTGAATATCCACTGCCAGTCGGTCTGGCCCAGTTCGGCGGCAGTCCTCTCGAAAAAGGGGACACATTCGGCTATTTCGGGCATTGAGTTTAACCAGTTATGCTCGTACTCAATTGAGAAAACCCCTTTGAAGTTCTGACGGGCGAGTTCAGCTAACATAGCCTTGACATCGCATTTTCCTGTCCCCCATATCACATCGTGTCCCTGGTCGAGGTCCTTAAAATGCAGACTGATAATACGGCCTTTGAGCTTTTTCAACTGCTCGACCGGATTAAGACCCGACCGGAACCAGTGGCCGGTATCCGCACAGGCACCAATTCGTTTGCTGCGTCCTTTGCAGACTTTAAGCACGGTTTCGGAATTCCAGTAATGCGAAGGTTTCGGATGATTGTGAATGGCGACGTTAATCTTGTATTCGTCGCACAATTTGTCCAACAAACCAAACGCATCCTCCGGCGGCTCGGACACAATCGTCTCAATGCCCATATCACGGGCAAAGTTGAACACCTTTCGGCATTCGGCCTCATTGTTCGACAATCCGACCACACCATAATTCACCAGCTTAATGCCCGATTCCCGGAGCTTTTGCTTGACTTCCTTCCTGGCCTCGGAGGACATATTGTGGTCGAAGCTGGCATCGGGCTTTTCCTTGCTGAGCCGCTGGCCCGGATACGCCTCGATGTAGCGCATGCCGAGTGCCTTGGTCTTGTCGACCGCCTCATAGAACGTAAAGTGGTTGAACGAGTACGCCTGCATACCCAGCCGCCAGTTTTCCTGACCATCATCAGATGCATATACCTTCGACAGGCAGAAGCTGCAACAAACAGCCACGAGCACAGCAACAATACATTTCATTTTGTTATTCATTTCTTTTCCTCCAGTAAAAAATTTTAATCAAATAGTTAGTGAAATCCTTATGATTGAATAATCAATTACAAGCTCCATCCCTTACGGTATTTTCGCCTAAGATAGGTGTTTGCTTCCGGCATATTAGTAACTTTCAATTTCGGCCCGTCCCAGGACAGCTTCTTACCGGCAAGGGCTGCAATGTTTCCAAGCAGAATAGTTTCGGTCAACGGCCCGGAGTAATCAAAGTTTGCCGAGGGCTTTGGACCGCCCTTGCATGCCCTGACCCATTCCTGGTAGTGGTTGATGTCCCTGGGCAGGAACGGTTCGGGCAGCTTGAAGCCTTTTACTTTAGATTCCGGTATCAACCGCGGATTGCCCATATGCGGGGCAAGAAGAGTGGCTTTGTCACCATAGTAAAGTCCGCCCTGGCCGGGCAAATTCCGCTCGGCCTCAAGCTCTTTCGGTCGGGGAGGATTGTTGGCACCATCGTACCAGGTAAGCGTAACAGGGGGCAAGTCGCCCCTTGCGCCAAACTCCCACCGCACGATTGTTTTCTGCGGATAAGTTTCCTTATTAAACTCGCCGGGATGCGCTTTCACACTCAAAGGATAATGCAAGTCAAGAGCCCAACAGACGGGGTCGATAATATGACAACCCATATCCCCTAACGTGCCCGTTCCGAAATCCCACCAGCGTCGCCAATTGCCGGGTAGGTAAGCCGGATGGTAAGGTCTCCACGGTGCCGGCCCAAGCCAAAGGTCCCAGTTTAACGTTTCAGGCACAGGCGGTGTATCTATCGGCCGGGTGCCGCCGCCCCAGTTCTTGTTGCTAAAGATATCCACCTTTCGAACTTTGCCTATCATCCCGGATTTTATAATCTCGACCACCAGCTTGACTGCATTCTCAGCGTGAATCTGGATGCCCATCTGCGTCATTACATTTTGCTTACGTGCCTGCTCGGTGAGCTGGCGGACCTCAAAAATATCATGCGCCAACGGCTTCTGGCAATACACGTGCTTTCCCATCTTGATAGCCATCATGGCCGCCATCGCATGGATATTATCCGGCGTCGATACAGTAACGGCATCGATATTGTTACCCTCCTTTTCCAACATTCTGCGGAAATCGCGGTATTTTTTCGCGGCGGGAAACTTTTCAAACGTAGCCGCTGCGTGCCTCCAATCCACATCACACAGCGCTACGATATTTTCCGTGCTGACCTGCCCTACGTCGGCAGCCCCCATACCGCCGATGCCGATGCAGGCGATATTCAGTTTTTCACTCGGTGGTGTGCGTCCGGTGCCGCCGAGAACATTTCGCGGCACAATCGTAAATACCGCCGCGGCTGCCGCTCCGCCTAAAAACTGACGACGGGATAAGCCCGACGTATTTGCGTAAATCTTTTCCTTTTTCACTGCTCAACTCCTTAATCCTTATCCGGCCCTTACCGGACGAAGATATTTATAAGCTCCAGCCCTCACGGTACTGGCGCCGCAGGAATTTATTGGCTTCGGGAACATTCGTAATCTTCAAATTCGGCCCATCCCACAACAGCTTCGTCCTGTTCATTTTCTCTCTGAGTTCCGGACGCAGAGCAACATTGCCTAATAAAACCGCTTCGGCCAATGGCCCGGCATGGTCCGGGAAATTCGAGCCGGCAGGTTTACCGCCCTTGCAGGCCTCAATCCACTCCTGGTGATGGCCGGGTGAGCGGGGCAAAACCTCTGGTGGTTTTCCGTATTCTTTCCTCCTGGCCTCGGGTATCAGTCTCTCACCCAACATCTTGCCCTTGTCACCGATAAACAATGCACCATTTGTGCCCATCTGCCGGCCATCTTCCAGCTCATCAGGTCGTGGAGGCCTCATCCCACCGTCATACCAGGTCAACTTAACCGGCGGCATATCACCACGAGCAGGGAACTGGTAATGTACAACCGAAGCCACGGGATATGTCTCATTATTGACCAGTGTCGAGATGGCTTCCACACTCGTCGGGGGCCCAAGCTTCAAGGCCTTAAAAACCGGGGACATGGCATGACAGCCGATATCACCGAGCGCTCCGGTTCCAAAATCCCACCAGCCCCGCCAATTATGCGGCACATAAGCTGGGTGGTAAGGCCGCTCCGGTGCCGGGCCAAGCCATAGGTCCCAGTCTAACGTCTCCGGCACAGGCGGTGTTTCCTTTGGCCGGTCTACTCCCTGGGGCCAATACACAGCATTAAGTCCATTTAGGGGCCTATCTGTCCAGACATGGACTTGGCGCACAGGACCAATCGCACCATCCAAAATATATTCACTTATCAGGCGCGGCCGTTCCTCTGCCTGGCCCTGGTTGCCCATTTGTGTTGCGACCTTATACTCACGGGCCGCTTCGGTAATTTTCCTCGCCTCGTATACCGAGTGTGTTAATGGTTTTTCACAATACACATGCTTGCTCCTCTTAATGGCAGCCATCGACGCCGGTGCGTGGACGTGGTCGGGCGTGGCCACCACCACCGCGTCGATGTTCTTGTCCTCCTTATCCAGCATCTTACGGAAGTCGCGGTATTTCCTGGCATTCGGGTAGCGTCTGAATGTACCTGCGGCGCGTCTCCAATCCACATCACACAGCGCGACAATATTTTGACTGCTGACGTTCCCAAGGTCACTAGCACCCTGCCCACCTACACCGATACCGGCTATATTGAGCTTTTCACTCGGCGGGATATTACCTGCGCCTCCGAGCACATGTCTCGGGACAATTGTAAATGCCGCTGTTGCGGCTGCGCTACCCAAAAAATCACGACGTGATATTTTCCTGTTTTTCACAACTGAACTCCTGTCTTTGCTTAATGCTTGCGGTTAGATTTATCCGGCTCCTCCTGAGCCGGGACACTTATAATGTCCATCCTTTGCGATATTCCCGGCGGATATAATTATTGGCCTCAGGCATGTTGGTAATCCTCATATTCGGGCCATCGTAATAAAGCTTAAGGCCCTTTTCATATAACTGCTGACTCATACGCACAGCAATATTACCCAACAGAACCACCTCGGCCATCGGACCTGAGGCCTCGAAATTGGAACCGGCCGGCTGGCCGCCCTTGCAGGCGCGTATCCACTCTTTATGATGCCCGGGTGACCTGGGTAGAGTTTTCGGAGGCTGCTTGTACTCTTTCAACTTCGCTTCAGGTATCAACCTGTGACCGAGCATTTTACCTTTGTCACCTACATAGAGGTTATCATCAGCTTCACCAAAGCGCCGTCCGTCTTCAAGCTCAGCAGGTCGGGGGGGCATGAGTCCACCGTCATACCAGGTCAGCTTCACGGGCGGCATGTCACCACGCGCCGGAAATTCATAACGAACAATAGACGCCAGAGGCGCAGTCTCAGAATTGACCCCGCTAGTGCAGGCCTCGACACTCGTTGGGTAACCCAGCTTTAAGGCCCTGAAAATAGAAACGAACTGATGGCAGCCAATATCGCCTAAGACGCCCGTTCCGAAGTCCCACCAGCCTCGCCAGGTAAAGGGCAAATAACAAGGATGATACGGCCTTTCCTGTGCCGTACCAAGCCAAAGGTCCCAGCTAAGACCTTCAGGCACAGGCGGTGTATCCTTGGGTCTGTCCATTCCCCGCGGTGAGATTGGCCTGTTACACCACGAGTGCACCTCACGTACGGGGCCGATTGCGCCATCCCAGATAAACTCACACACCAGCCGGGTCTCTTCGGATGCCTGCCCCTGGTTTCCCAACTGAGTGGCAACTTTGGCCTCTCTGGCTGCCTCGGTAACCTTACGGACCTCAAAAATATCGTGCGCCAGCGGCTTTTCGCAATACACATGCTTGCCCATCTTGATTGCCGTCATAGTGGCCACGGCGTGCGTGTGGTCCGGTGTGGCCACTACTACTGCATCGATATTCTTTTTTTCTTTATCCAGCATCTTGCGGAAATCACGGTATTGCCTGGCCTTGGGATACCGCTTGAATGTGCCTGCCGCGTGCCTGAAATCCACATCGCAAAGTGCGACAATGTTCTCACTGCTAACTTCTCCGATATCACCAGCGCCGCGGCCGGACACGCCGATACAGGCAATATTGAGCTTCTCACTCGGGGCGGTATTACCGGAGCCTCCCAGCACGTGCCGAGGCACAATCGTAAACGCAGCAGCAGCCGCTGCACTGCTCATAAAACTACGGCGAGACAATTTTCTCTTTGTACATTCCCTGTTCCGCTCTTTAGCGGTTCTTTTATTGCCTTTCATAAGAGTCGTCCTCTCATATCAATTTATTTCGGCATCAGAACCTACACAAATTCTAATGTGCCGACGGCAACCTATATTTCCCATCCCTTACGGTAAGACTTATTGATGTACTTGTCGGCCTCGGGAGCATTGGTCGCCCTCATTCTCCTGGCGTCCCACTCAATCCTCTTGCCGAGTCGAACAGCCAGATTACCCACCAGCAGCGATTCAGTATACGGGCCGGAGTACCAGAATCCTGCCTTTGCCTTTTCGGGCTTATTCTCCTTACAAGCCAAAATCCATTCTTTATGGTGTCCGGGCGACCTGGGAAGCATCTTAGGAATTCTTCCATATGCCTTCCTCTTTGATTCGGGGATGAGTCTGGGCGAACCTGCCCAACCACCACCGAGAATCTTGCCTTTACTCCCGACGAATAAAATACCGTTCTTGTCCAGTTTAAGGCCTTTTTCGAGTTCGGGTGGCCGCGTGGGCATCTTGCCGCCATCATACCATATCACCTTAACCGGCGGTCGCTTGCCGCGAGCGGGGAAGTAATACGTGATAATCTGCCACTTGGGAAACGTCTCGTTATTGACTGAACTCGTCTCGGCCTCGACAGCAATGGGAGCCTTAAGGTCCATACAGAAGAACGCCGGATCTGCGTTATGTATTGCCATATCGCCCATAGCACCACATCCAAAGTCCCACCAGCCGCGCCAGTTAAAGGGGGCATAAGCACGATTATACGGCCGCCACGGAGCCGGACCAAGCCACAGGTCCCAGTCAAGCGACTCCGGAACCGGGTGCGTGTCCTTGGGCCGACCGATGCCCTGCGGCCAGATTGGACGATCCGACCAAACGTGTACCTCATGCACAGTGCCGATTGCACCGTCATGAATAAGCTCATAGAAAACCCGTAATCCTTCGCCGGCATGCCCTTGATTGCCCATCTGCGTCACCACCTTCATCTGTCGGGCCACTCTCGTCATCTCACGGGCCTCGAATATCGTGTGCGCCATCGGCTTCTCAACATACACGTGCTTGCCCAACTTCATCGCCCTTATTACAGCCGGGGCGTGATTATGGTCCGGAGTAGCAACCACAACCGCATCGATGTTTTTCTCTTCCTTATCCAGCATCTTGCGGTAATCTTTGTATTTCCTTGCATTCTTAAATCTGTCGAAGGTACCGCCCGCTCGCTCCTGATCAACATCACACAAGGCAACAATATTTTCACTGCTGACATTTCCGATGTCACCGCCGCCCTGACCGCCCACACCGATACCGGCGATATTGAGCTTCTCACTGGGAGGTTTATTACCGGCACCTCCCAGCACATGCCGGGGGACAATCGTAAAGGCCGCCGCCGCAGCCGCAGCACCCATAAAATCACGTCGAGAAATCCTTTTTTCATTTTGTTTCACAGTTTTCTTTTGATTTCTCATATAAGAATTCCTTAAGAAGTTCTTTCCTATACCCTCTAAAGGGCCCCATTTTGCCAACCTTCAACGGCTCACAAAATGCAGGGCCAAGCCATAATAAACAACCATTATACCGAATACGTTATATTTAAGACTTTATTTAACTACGGGTTCAACCTGTTATCATTCAACGCGAAGCGCGTTCTTCAGGCAATTCAACCAGCCAGATATTGCGGTATTGCACACGATTGCCGTGGTCCTGCAGGTAGATACCGCCTCGCTGCGTTATATTTCCACCCGGTGCCGCCGTCGTCGCTTTTGACACTTTTGCCTTATCCTGTATTTTCACGCCGTTGTGCACCACTGTCATCAGGGCATCTTTGACCTTCTTGCCGCTGCTGTCGAAACGGGCGGTACTGAACGTGATATCGTATGTCTGCCACTGCATCGGGGGCGCACACATATTTACCAGCGGCTGGGCGACACTATAGATTCCGCCGCATTCGTTGTCCCGGCCTTCGAGACCATAGCTGTCGAGCACCTGGACTTCAAATCGTCCCTGCAGATACACGCCGCTGTTGCCGCGCCCCTGACCACGCGCATCAGGCATAAACGGCGTGCGGAATTCCAGATGCAGCTTTACATCGGCAAATTCCTTTTTGGTTATAATCGAACCTGTGCCCGGCTTGACTTCCATAGCTTTATCAACCAGCTTCCACTGTACCGGCCCCGGTTTATTTCCCGAATACTTCCATTTGTTAAAGTTCTTCCCGTTAAACAATACAACGGCACCGGCCGGTGGCTTGGCACCCAATGTGGGCGAAAGCCGGATTACCTTTTCCAGCGTAAAGCTGCCGGCAAAATCCTGTCCCTGGAAAGTACCGGCAAATTTCTGGCCCTCAAGAATCGCCTGCAAAGTAAATTCAAAATCTTCATATCTGCCTGGTCCTGAAAAACTCACTCTTGCTTCTTTAAGCTGACCTTCGAGCATCGCAATTGCCGGCACACGAATGTTAAACTCTTCGAGAAACTTCGCCCGATATTTTCCCTGGCCTAATGCAATTACATTTGCTACCAACGGGCCTGAATCAGATCCGTCATCCAGCCTCCAGGTTCCCTGCCAGTCTCCCATGAAGGGGTCGAGCTTCTCAAGCTCCGCTTTTGTCTGCTCCATATACTTACTTTTCACTGGGCCGGCACACGAGGCCAGGGCCATAGATAAAACCAACAGCACAACAACAAAAGACTTCACACTTGTGTAATGAAAACGACATTTTCTTTTTTCCCTTATTGCTTTACGTGTCACAATTTTTTCTCCTTCTTATATCATCAACGATAAGCACCTGCTTACTGGTACACTTATACTCATTCACACTTATGCTTTTACTTGTCCTTTATCTGATTTATCACCTCCTGTGCCTGCTTACGCAGGAAATCATTTTTCGAAATTTGGGAAACCATCTGCAGTGCAGCTTTACTCTCTGCAGGATAACTGCCGACTGTGGCTTCAGCGATTTTAACCACGGCAACTTCCGCCTCCTGCTGTAAATTCTTATCCCCAAGGTAATCAGCAGCCATCTGAAGTGCGGCAAGTGATTTTATGTTTGCCAGTCCCGACAGGACCATTTTCTTTTCGCTTATATCCGACGCCAGGCTCATTGCCTGCTTATACATACCAATCGTCTCTTGCGCCGGACGTCCACTTTCAAGGCCAATCAGCCGAACAAAGCCGCGAAGCGCCAGCACATGATGCAATTTATTGTCGGAAGCCTGCGCCATCTTCAGCATGTCAGTGACCGGTTCAGCCGTAGGCCAATCAGCCAGAGCACGAATGCAGGCTTCCTGCACCGCGACGCTCTTGTCTTTTAGGCCCGCGCGAAGCACGCCTAATGCGCTGTTGTCGCCTATCTTACCGAGAACCTTCAACAGGGAGCATCGGCTTGTCACGTCTTCAACCAAAGGCAGCGCAGCCAGAACCGCTTCTGCCTGCTTACTCTCATCGCCGATTTTATGCGCAACAGCAGTTACAGTCTTTTCAGCCTCCCTTCGGTCGACCGAGCTTTGGACACCTATAAGCAGCCTTACCAACGCCGGTAGGTTGTTCGGCTCGGCAATGGTCTTCAACACCTTTATCGACTCTCGACGAACCGACGCCTCCTTGTCCGTTGCGGTTTTCAATAAGGCATCGGCACCTGCTGTTATATTACGCTCGCCCGTACTGCGAATAAGCTCGACTTTGACCTTGGCCTCGGCGGACGGTATCGCGGCAAGAACCGTTTCATCAATCTTTGGCCCGCGCAGCCGATACAGACTTCCACGGGCCGCTTTCTGCTCTGCACCGCGCGCAGCTGCCGCTGTCCCTGCCAACAGAGAAACACTTGAAGCATTGCCCAAGTCCCCTATCGCCTTCAAGGCCGCAACCCGAACGGATTCATCTTTGGACTTTGTAGCTGTTATAACCGCCGGCAGCGCGGTCCTGTCACCACGGTCGGCCAGCGCCGATAGTAACTGCATCTGCCCCCTGACGGAAAGGTTCGGCATCTCCCGGGCCAAAACTTTTGTAACTTCCGGTCCCGGCATATCTCTTACCAGAGCTATGGCCATGGACTGCTTCGATTCATCTTCTCCCTTAAGGGCGTCGATGACGATATCGATAACCTCATTCGGCGGCTCCTCGGACCGGGCCGTCGAGGAACAGAAGACAGAAAACAGAGAACAGAAAACAGAAAATAAAAGACAAACCACCCGACTTCTGACTTCTGACCTCTGACCTCTGACTTCTGACTTCCGGCCTCGTATGCTCTTGTGCACCTGATTCATCTTTTTTTTATCTTCTCCCTCCTCCGCTGACGGTAACCATCCCTCGCAGAGCGGCAGCGCCAATCGGAGCAGGCTCGCCCGACAGCTGCCTGTAAATGGCCGAAGCATCAGATTTCTTACCATCGGCTGCAAGCTGGTCGGCACATTTCAGATAACCATCAAGAACCACGAGCCGCAATTTACCCTTTGTCTTGGTCCTTGCTTCTGCCAGCGCTTTTGTGGCGTCAGGGCCGGCAATCTTACCCAGGGCCGCCGCTGCTGCGTCAGCCTCCAACGCATCGGAACTGTAAACCAGCTTGCTCAGTGCCTTAACAGCCTTGCCGTCACGACGCTGACCCAGCGAGTTGATGATACCTACCTTTGCCGTACCACTCGTTTTCAACAGCGCTTCCCGTAAAGCTGCATCGACCGCCTCACCGGGTATACGTTCCAGTGCGTACCTTGCCATATCCGCAGGGTGAGGCTCCTGCTTCGAGGCCGGCTTCTGGCTCAGCATCTCGGTCAGCGTTGGGACACAAGCACTGGTACCAATGATACTCAGCTTTCGGCAGACAAACTGTTTTGCGGCCGGGGTTGCATCAGACTTCAGCACCTTTACTAAAGCATTCTCAATTTGCCTCAGTTCCGCGGTTGAACCGTATGCGTCCTTAATCTTATCCGACAGTTCAGTCAGCGACGCGCGGCTTTGACCATAATCGTACTTCTTAATCTTTTCCAATAATTCATCCATCTCTGTCTCCTTTACTATACTAATCATTGGCTTTGGTTTCGTATCCACCGGAAAATCACCCAGGGCAAACTGGATGCCGGCCAAATAATGTGCAAGTAATACCGGGTCCCACGTCAGGTGGTTATTGTGACCCAGCGAACAATAAAACAAACGTCCTTTTCCGTAGCTTTTGACCCAGCTAATACCGATGTCCGTATCTTCGGGGCCGGCTTTCTTATGGGTCGCAACATCGGCCATATCCAGACTCATCAGAACACGCTGCTTATCGCGTGAATACAGTGGCGGCTTTGTGCGATAAATCTCGTCGTTTACTTTGAAGCCCTTACCCTTATATGGCGCCATAAGCGGATGCTGGGGGTCGTCAATCTTGATCGCCACAGTGTCACCACTGCCCCAGGGATGTCCGCAGAACTGCCCGCCCATCATTTCCGCCGCTTCAGGCCATTTGTAGAAATTATCCGTCGCTGCGTGAATACCAATAATACCCTTGCCGCCTTTGATGAAATCCATCAAACTCTTACGCAGTTCCGGCTCCTCAAAGCCAAGCCTGGTGGTATTATTCAGGCAAACAGCATCAAACTTGTTGAGGTTCTCGGCCTTGAACATCGCCATATCACCGCTTACGACGACCTCAAAGGCCCCTGTCTTTCGTCCCATTATCTCCAGCGCCTTGTCCCAATATGGAATCGAGCCGTGCCTGAAACCTTTGCACAGATTGAAGACAAGCAGCTTTCTCGGCTGCTTCGGGGGCGCTACCGGCTTTGCCGGCATGGCAGCCTCCATCTTCTGCACTTCCTGCGGTGAGACGGCGCCCGAACAATTCGTGAGCAGCGACAAACAGCAGAAGGTAGAAAGTGCTATATAGATAAACTTTAACCTTTGCATCATATTTACTCCTTTCTTTCTACAACTTATATTCTGGTAACTGGTAAATAGTAAATGGTAACCCAAATTTACAACCAATCACCAATTAACAATTTCAATAATCATTCATCCTTACGTGTCCTAAGTGAAATCGAAGGAATCAATAATCATTTCATAAGTGCCAGGGAGCCCGCATCGGGCGTGACAGCAGCCGGTTGGCCTTATCACTGTTAAGGAAGATTTCCTTCTCGGGGTCCCATTGCAGTTTTTCTTCGGTCAACATCGCGATTTCGCCCAGCAGCCCCACACTGATAGACCTATGAGCGATTTCAACGGGTGTTATTGTCTCCTTGCGGCTCTTAACGCAGTCCAAAAAGTTCTGAGTATGGTCCCGACTATTATACAGCTTGATTTCATTTGGCCCGATGACCTCTTCAAGGATGCTCTTTGGCTCGGCGTTCAGCCCGCCGCGATTAACATGAATCCAGCCCTTTTCACCATACCACATTGCCCCCATGCCTTTCGGCAGTTGACGGTCGTTCGCAACTATCATTGTCAGACCGTCGGCGTACTTGCAGGTAAATTTATACTGCGTCGGCACATCATACATGCCGTCTTTGGGATAAACACCCTTGCCCTCTATTTCAACGGGCCCGGTACGGTCAAGCCCCAGGCCCCAGTGAGCAATGTCTATATGGTGTCCCGCCCAGTCGGTAAGCTGTCCGCCGGAGTAGTCCATAATCCATCGCCAGTTCCAGTGCATCACACCTCTGTAAGGTACCCACGGGGCCGGCCCAAGCCAGAAGTCCCAATCCACACCTTCGGGGACCGGCTGTACGGGATTATTGCCTCCGCCTCCTCCGGTCGGCAGGCCTACTTCGACCTTATTGACCTTGCCAATCCGCCCGTTGCGTACCAGCTCACAGGCGCGGCGAAAGTGCCCGACAGAGCGCTGCCAGCTTCCGGTCTGCCATATCCTGCCGTAACGATGAACAGCATCGCAGATGGCCCGGCCCTCGCGAATCGTACGCGCAAGCGGTTTTTCCGCATACATATCCTTACCGGCACGGGCACCCATAATAGCAGGTATCGAATGCCACTGGTCCGGCAATGCCAATAAAAGAGCATCTATATCTTTACGCTCTATCACTTCACGGAAGTCAATGTACGTCTTGCAGTCACTATTGCCGTATTTTTCGTCCACGATTTTCTTTGCCTGGTCGCGGTGCCCCTTATCAACATCACAAACCGCGACAACCTGAGCTTCCTTCTTTCCCAAAAAGCCCCTCATGTCACCGGTACCCTGGCCGCCCATCCCAATGCAACCCATTACAATGCGGTCACTTGGTGCCGGTCGGCCGGCCTGGCCCAATGCCGAAGAGCTAACAAAATACGGAAATGTTACTGCGCCTGCCGTAATCCCGGACGCTCTTTTGAGGAACTGACGCCGACTTATTTTTTTCTTGTTCATAACTAAAACTCCAAATCAGGATAACCAATATATCAATAATCATTTCATAAGTGCCACGGGCTGCGCATAGGACGTGACAGTAAACGGTTGGCTTCTCTGTCTCCGACAAACACTTCCTTGTCAGGATCCCATTTCAACGGCCGCCCAAGCATGTACGCTATATTACCTAAATGACAGACTGATACCGAGCGGCAGCCGGTTTCAATATCGCAAATCGGTTTCGTGCGATTTCTAACTGCGTCCAGCCAGTCGGTGTAATGATT
>Ga0315549_1001039_pt1 | contig 30305 bp, 33 predicted proteins | sample SalMarSW160200MG_FD_203101 | JGI IMG/M metagenome (GOLD analysis project Ga0315549, IMG submission 203101) | Salt marsh sediment microbial communities from the Plum Island Ecosystem LTER, Massachusetts, United States - Salt Marsh Sediment SW1601-200 ... | reverse complement strand
AGTATTTCATAATAAATATGTACATCACGTACCGTATACCTCATAAGATTTCCTCCAATATTTTTATATTCCCGGAATATAAAGCGGGTCGCAGGAATTAACGTCATAGACTTCGATTTCCGCTTGTTTCTGCTGCGGCCATATGAATTCTCTACGCGGACTCCCCAGGTATTTCCAGATCGTGATCAGTTTCAATTTAAGTCTGACAACAACCTGGTTTTTCCCATTGGTGTACGCTTTATAGGATCCCGGATGCTTCTTTTGGAATTTCGCCACAAAATCCTGATTCACCGGTAGTTTGGAATGGCCCTTGATTTCGGCTTCCGCCTCCATCTTTCGGGATGTGAATATCCCTTTTGAATAACAGACAAGGATTATCTTTAAAAGAATTGCCGGGGGAACAGCCGGAGCTCCGGTAATATCATTACTATACCGCGAATCAAATACCGATGTATCAACGTGATTATCTATAATGTCGCATATCGCATATTCTATGATTCCGGGAAGTATCTGGTCATAAAATATTACGGGAATAAATTGCCCTTGTCGCTTATTTGTCTTTTTAAATCGTGCTATATTGAATTTTATTGATTTTTTCTTATTCAGTCAATGTTGTAAAACATTTTTCGACAGATTCGTTATGTGCTGGGCAGAGAGCTGTTTTAAAAACAATCCCCACCACCTCTTACGCCGGAGCACATGGAGGTGCGGAGGCGGTGTTTTAGACTATACTATTTTGTTTGATATACAACAGACTGCTCAAACAGTGTAAGTTGTTTAAAATTATTTTCAACTCTTTCTTTTGGTAAAGCATGATAATTTGTAATTAATGCTTCAATCATTGGATTCCTATTTATTTCACTTCCACCTACATGATAAAAGTGTTCTCTTGTGAGGACATAGAAATTATTCCATAAAGATTCTATATATTCATTTTTTCTAAAATCATTGTGGTGCCAAGTGGAAAGAATAAAGCAGCTTTTTGTATTTGATAATGCATTAAATAGCTCATTTTCATTTTCCTCATCCCAGCCATTAAAGTAATCTGTATGTCTACCAATATATGGTGGGTCACAATAAATAACATCATTTGAATCAGCAAGCTTAATAGTCTCTTTAAAATCTTGGTAAATAAAAGTAAAATCTTTCTCTTTGAATAAATAATGAACATATGATAATTGGTTTATTATTTTAGTTATATAAGCTTGTGCAAATCTCTCTGGTTTACGACAAAAAGGAACATTGAAACCACCTTTTTTATTGAATCTAATCATTCCGTTAAAACATGATCTATTTAAAAAAAGAAAATCTAGAGGTGAATGTTCTGCATTAAACCTGTCTCTTATGTAATAATAGTGTCTTTTTCCTCTCTCTAGTAGTTTCGCACCTTCTGTTATAAGGAATATTTTTGCTTTTTGTGGTGTAATTTCATCATTCTGAATCGATTTGTAAAAATTTATCAAATAAGGATTAGTGTCACATAGAATTGCCTTATTGGGAACAACATTGAAAGCAACAACACCGGTACCCATGAAGGGATCTATCCATATTCCTTTAAAATTATATGGTATAATACCATTAATCCATGGGATTAGTTTAGTTTTAATGCCTTGAGATTTTATTGGTGGAACATATATTTTATTCAAACTTCCTCCATTTAGCTTTTTCTTTTAGGTACAATTAACTTTACATTACCCTTTCTATATTCTACGAAAGCTTTAAGTGAATTGATTTTTACAGTATCATTTTTTTCATTGACTGTTGTAATTTTGTTGTAGTTTATCCAGTAATCATCAAACCATTTTTCACCAAGCTTTAAGAACATTCCTCTACCATTAATTATATCATCTATATGATTAATACTACCAATGTTTGCAGTATTGCCACTTCCACCTTTATCACTAGCAATTTTCCATTTTTCAACTATAAAAAATTGAAAATCCTTTACAACAGAAGTAATTGATTTTAGATTTGAGAATTCATAGGCCTTCGTTTCATCAATCGTAGATCCATACACTCTTGAGTATATAATTCCAAGACAAAAGTGACCTTAATATTCTCCATAAGGGAATTGAATGTTTTTAGTACTTTTACGATTGATGAAATATTCCCCATGAGATCCTAATGTGAAACCATTGCATAAATGTGGTTTATTAGTATTTCTGTAGGTTGTCTTGAAATCAACTGCAAACTTTACTTTCTCATTAATGTCTTTTACAAATGAAATATCTGGATAATAATTTTGATGTTCTGCAAGAACTACTTTGTATCCGTATTTCTGTGAAAACTCAATTATTTTTGGAAATAAATGTATTTCAAGTATTTTAGAAACTATTTTGGTATCAGATGAAATAGTATAAATATTCTTGAAAATATCGATAAATCCTTTAACTGTCCATTGCCCATCATCAGAGCTAATATGACTTTGGAAAGTATTTACAAAGTCTATTAATTGTTCTTCAAATTCTATCTTATCACCCATGAAGTTCTCCAATATTTCGGCCGCCATGGACGGCGGGCGTCTTGGGGCGGGTTAGTATATCATAATTCTACATTTATGCAAATAATTTTGTGCTCTGCCTTGCACATAACTCTCAATATCACACATTGCGTATAAGGTCCCTTTCTTTGAAATATTCTATTCTTGCGTATTCATGGTGTCAAGCAGATTTCTATCACAGAATCACAACCAAACACAGAAAAGATACGGTCATGGATAATATCCAGATAGCGATTGTTTCAACTGTTTCTTTTCTCTGCATCCTTTTGTATTTTGCAGGAAAACCTCTTAAATCCTGCATAGCTTTTTCTGTTAAGTCATGGCAATAAATCCTGACAAATGATGCCTTGTACAAACTATTTTAATTATATATCTTTTATTGCCTACCTTTTTCCGATACAATACTTACCCATGATTGAGTTTGACAACATTTCTTTTTCCTATCCGGAAGACGGGTCACCGGTTTTTCATAAGCTTAAGCTTTCACTTCCTGACGGTGTGGTTTCTTTTATCGGACAGAACGGTACCGGGAAAACAACATTGCTGCTTTTAGGCGGAGGCAGGTTATTGCCCGCAGAAGGAAAAGTGCTGCTGGACGGAAAAGATACATGTGAGTTTAAAAACGAAAAAGAGCGAGACAAGCACGCAGCCTTTATTTACCAGAATATGGAGTTCGAGACCAAAGAGGATATAGGCACGCTTTTAGAATTTGTATATGAACACGGCTATCATCCGCAGCAAAACAAAGATTTTGTGCCCGAGCTTATTAAAATTTTTGAACTTTCTAAAACTCTTAATAAACACACACAAGAAATCAGTAAAGGCGAGCTGCAGCGTGTGATTATGGCGTTTAGCCTTTTATACGGTACACCTGTAATAATGATGGATGAACCTATTTTTGCCTTAGAAGAATATCAAAAGCACAGAGCTTTGGAATATATATGTGATTATGCCAAGCGGAAGCAGCTTAACATCTACTTTTCATTACATGAACTTGACCTCACCAAAAAATACTCCGATTATATAGTGCTGTTCTATAAGAATACACCTCCTGTAGTAGGTCCGACAGAAGAGCTCTTTAAGCCTGAAATAATAGAAAAAGCATACGAAGTTCCCTTTCATATGCTTAAGGCCAAAGAGACACTGTTTAGAGATGCCCTTATCCGGATTAATAAAGAAAGAGGTCTGTATCCGAAAAAAAATTAATCAATCAAACGCTTCTTAAGCCGTGTTATTGCCAGATAAGAAATCAAAACGATGAACACAATAATATAGAGAACATCCAAAAGCAGGTCCGCCCGCAGTAGATAATTCACATCCATATTGGGATACTTACCTTGCAGGCCGTGCAGGCACAAGGTCCGGGTAATACGTACGGTATGAGTCAATGGAAAGATCTCCGCCAGTTGTTTAAGTACCGGAGGTAAGTTGTGAACAGGAAATACCACTCCCGAAAAGAAAAACATGGGAGAGAGAAAGCCGGTAAAGTAAAAGTTGAAATGATTGATATTCTTTACAAATGAGGTAATTAAAAGTGAAAACGACCCGAACATGACGCCGTTGATAAAACCGAAAACAGGTATAAAAACTATAAGAAAATTAGTAAAGATATTCTCAACCGATAGTACTAAGAGGGCTCCGGACATTACAATAAGCACGCAGAGAGTGAAGAAAAAACCCTTGCTTCCTGCCCAGAGTATTTCCCCGATCAGCACATTATTGGCTGAAACCGGAGCGGCCAGCATACCGTCATATACCCGATCAAATTCCAAACGTATAAACGTACCAAATGAGCACTCAAAGGCTGCGGTGAACATAGAGGCTGTCATAAACAGACCGCCTGCCAAAAACAAGGGATAGGGTATACCGTAGATGCTGCCCAGATCCAGGCCCAAACCCAGACCTATGCCTGCTAAAAATATCAGCGGCTCTAAAAAGGGAGGCAGACCGTTACTGATTAGATTTTTTGTGTAGACACGCATATGACGGAACCAGACACTGCCGATTCGCACTAAGAGCGGCGGATAGAGTTGTTTACTGTGTTTCATGCAGCTTTCTCCCGGTAATTTTTAAGAATAAATCTTCCAGATTTGTTTGCCGGATATAAAAGGTACCTTTGGCAAGCTTGTCCGCAATTGTGTGTATTACTTTCGGATCCTCGCAGTAAAAGAGTATCCGCTCTCCGGACTCCTCCCGCCGTACCTTTTTTGCTAACGAAGCAGGCAGAGCCGTGAATTTCTCTTTATCAAGAAGTTCCAGCACATGAGATTCAATATATTCTTGCAGTAAACTTCGAGGATTGCCTTCGAGCACCTTTTTCCCTTTGTCAATAATAAGGATATTACCGGCAAGCTGGTAAGCCTCTTCCATATAGTGGGTGGTTAAAAGGACTGTTACCTTATTTTTCTGCAGACTGCGGATTTTATCCCATATAAGCTGTCGTACCTGGGGGTCAAGTCCTGTGGTGGGTTCGTCTAAAATGAGCAGTTTTGGTTCATTTAAAAGCGCGCGCGCTATAATCAGTCGCCGCTTCATACCACCCGAGAGCTCACGTATCGGAGCCTTTTGCTTTTCGCTTAATTCCATAAAGTCCAACAGCTCATCAATCCGCTTTTCCGCGTAGCGGGAAGACATATGGTAAAATTTGGAAAAAATTTTTAGGTTCTGAACCACATTCAGTTCCACATCCAGATTATCTTCCTGCGGTACCACTCCCGCCATGTTCTTGATAGCTAACTCATCATGACAGGGATCATATCCGAATACCTTAACTATAGTTTCCGGATGAGAATCCCGCTCTGCTTTAGCATAAAGTATTTTCATCATTGTGGTTTTTCCGGCACCGTTGGGTCCTAAAAAAGCGAAACACCGGCCTTGCGGAACCGAAAAACTTAAATCATCAAGCGCTTTAAGCAAATTATAGGTTTTATAAACATGTTTTACGTCAATGACAATTTTTGCATCCATTATCCATTTAAAATACTTAAGAGAGTAAAATAAAGTCAATCGTTTAGGGTAAGAATTCTTTTTTAATTACACACCGCTTAAGGATTGATACGGCTTAATCAGCGGGAAGAGCACCTCAGGAATATAAGCTCTGACCCGGGCCTTGTCATCGCCGTGCTCTATGGAAGATACCGTGCCTAATTCGTACAGAGCATGTACCAGCTCCCAATGGGTGTAAGGCAGATCCATTTCAACTAAACACAGCTCCTGATTTAAAAGGTCTTCGATGCGCTGTAGCAATGCGGGTATTCCCTGCCCTGTTTTGGAACTGACCGCAAGAATACTGTTATCTTTTAACAGACCGAGCCTGGTTTCTTTTGGTAAAAGATCAATTTTATTCCAAACAAGCAGAGTCGGTTTATGGCATGAGTGCTGGTCTTTAAGTGTTTTTTCTACAATGGAAATCTGGGACTGCACCTGGGGATGAGATATATCGGCAATATGCAGAATGACATCGGCTTCGGTTATACCTTCGAAGGTAGCCCTGAAAGAGGCAACCAGATGGTGCGGCAGCTTTTTTATAAATCCTACTGTATCGGTAACAAGTACCATCCTGCCGTGGGGAAGTTTTACTCTGCGTGTAGTAGGATCCAGCGTGGCAAAGAGCATATTCTGCACAAGCACACCGGCGTTGCAGAATGCATTGAGTAAAGAACTTTTACCGGCGTTGGTGTAGCCTGCCAGAGCGATCACCTTAAAACCGCTCCTTCTGCGCCGGACCCGGTGCTGCCGGCGCTCTTGTTTTACCAGTTCGAGTTCTTTTTTAAGCTGTGAAATCTTTTTATTAATCTGACGCCGGTCTACTTCAAGCTGTGTCTCACCGGGACCGCGCAGCCCCACGCCGCCCTGGGCTCCGGCCGATCTAGCACCGGCCTGGCGTGCCAGGTGTACCCACATCCGCGTTAACCTAGGCAGCCGGTATTCGTATTGTGCAAGCTCTACTTGAATCTGCCCTTCACGGGTATGGGCATGTTGGGCAAAAATATCCAGAATAAGTGCTGTACGATCCAAAACCTTTATATCGTCACCAAATATATTTTCCAAGTTACGCTGCTGCGCCGGAGTGAGCTCTTCGTCGAAGATAACAGTGCCAGCCCCCTCATTGAGGGCTGTAAGTTTAATCTCAGCTACTTTTCCGCGGCCTATGAAAGTGGCGGGATTAGGCTCGGACAGCTTCTGGTGGGTACGTCCTTTTACTGAAAGTCCTGCTGTAGAAGCCAGGGCAGCCAGTTCGTCTAATGAATCCGCAGGCGAACTTTTTCCCGACCCGTTAAACCATGTAGCCCCGACAAGAATAGTTTTTTCTTCTATAATGTGCTCTCCTTACAAGCTTCCTGTAGCAGCATGAGCAAAACTCTTCTTTTAATAATAATGTATTCTTATGTTTCCGGCAAGCAGGTTGTTACAATCATATCTCTTTTGCTTTTTTTAAAACTTCTTTAATAAATGAGCTTGTTTCTTTTAATCTCGCAAACTCTTGGTTCGTATAGACAAGTGGCTCAACAGGCAAATCCGTCAGCTTTAGTACTTCAGCAATACGATGAAACATTTTGCCTTTAAAATCACCAATAATTATTAAATCGATATCACTGCCTTCATGTAATTCCCCCGTTGCAAAAGAGCCAAACAGATAGACTTTATCTACTACAAAATTTTTTTTAAGTTTCGTAATAAATTCATTCAATCCTCGATATATTTTTTTACTGTGTTTAATATCGATGTTGCACAGTTTAAGCATTTATAAGCATCCTCTTTATCATAGTAATCTGTAGGGGCAATATCCGAGTCAAGTCCATTTGGATAGCGTGTTGGAATATAGTATGCATCCAATACCCTTGCTTCTTCCGTTAATTTATTAAAGATTTTATATATTTTTACTGTTTCTTTTAAAAGAAGTTTTACCGAATGAGTAGTCAGCGAACTGTATCCCTTGTTATAAAGTAAGGCTTTTAGGGCTTTTTCAGCACTCTGTTGCGCTTGAAAGCAACTCCATTCGAAGTTTTTTGCATCCAAGCTGTCTTGTGAAGCTTTTAAATCGGCAACTGCTTGTCTTAACCATCTCGCAGCTTCTTTTCGCATAATTCTCTTCCCAAATATGTATAATAGGCATAATTCCTGATAATATCAATTGCTAATTTTATAATTATAAATTAAGAACAATTGAGATGTTTATTCCACCCATAATCAGACTTCCGCCTCCACGATTACTAGGGTAAAGAGTATATGTATCATCCGTTGCTTCTTTTGCGTATAAATCCCCTTTAAAAATAGGTATCCATGAAAAGGAACCGTGTAATTTAACGCTTAATTCATTGATTATACGGAAATTTATAGCAGCGTCCACATAAACATAATGTCCCCATACTGGTATATCAACGTAGTCGTAACTAGTTAAAAGATGTTTATCGACATTAAAAGCAAATACAACAGGGCTATAACTAGCGAACAGCTGTAAATCAAGAAAGTGGAGCGGAGACCAAACTGTCTGAATACCTAAGTAAAAAATATAATAGTTTTGCCGGTAAGTAATTGCTTCTTGCCCAAACCATGATGTGTCCCATGTTCCCGGTGGACTTTCCTGATATCCGTTTCTCCCGCACATATAAATATGTTTAAAATTGAAGCCCAATAGAGGAATTATCAATAATATATCATCTTCAAATATTTTATACCCTACATTAATATCTGCAAAAACTGCTTCTTTAAGCACATTATCAGAAAAAGAAATTATACCAAGATTGCCTGTATATGGATGTGGATAATTTGGATCAACCCAATCTCTATCCTCCATACTTCCTAACGGACCCGGAATCCCCAGCCAAAAACCTAAGCCCACAACCAGCTGATCCCACATTTCCGCTTGCATTGTGAGTCCTGTGTATACTAATGGATTCAACTGCCAATCCAAGCGACTCACCATATCATCGAATTTACCATCACTTTCATTATCAAGAAACACATATTCATACAGCATGCCGAAAAACATACCGCTATCCAGGGATATACTTAATGCTAACCAGTCCTCATTAACTTGATAATTGTTTCCCGGTATATAGGTGGCATGCTGGGCGGACAAGGATATGGCGAGAAATAAAAAACAAGCAAATAATATAGGTTTTATTTTCATATGACTCGTGCTTAAATATAAAGCACAGATATAGATTAATCAATATGAGAAAAGCTATTGACCAAAACCGTTCAAATTAAGTATGTTCTAAAGCATATGAAAAAAAAATTCGATTCCACAGTAGAGCTCATGGTTGATGTGGGCAGAAATATTCTTAATTTTAAAAAATTAGTTGATTTAAAAAACTCCCCCGGCTGGATTGTAGGTCAAAATAAGATCCAGGAGTGGCATTTTTCCGGGTTTTTAAACCGCAATAATAAATTCTTTCTCTCCGGCCCGGTACCCTCCTGTATGAGTCTGGAAAACATTCTGTCTTTACCCGCCAGCCAAGCTCTCTCTTCTCTGGCACTATTGACGGAAGCTTGCGAAAAGCTGCTGGAGCACACCGTTACTCCTTTTGAGCTTCAGTTGGATTCAGTCTATTTTTTAGCAAACAACAATATCCTCTTCCTTCCTCCGGATATCGTCAGGAAAACAAGGGAGTTCAATCCGGAAGGCTATAAATTCAAAGTATTTTCATTATGCAATAATCCTTATGCACAGGACCAAAGATCAAAATTATCCTTTAGCTTAGGCTGCCTTTTTTTCAGAATCACTACCGGAGTCTTCCCCTATCAAGGCTCTACTATAGAAGAGATGTACGCTAAAATGAGAGCGTTCACAACTGCTTCTGCTACTCTGGCTTGCCCGGAATTGAAAGCGGAACTGGCGAAGTTTTTTAAGACTTTTTTCAGTGAACAATTCTCTTATAATCTTTCCCTTGCAGATTGGGTGAAGATGTTTATAAAATACAGGAAAGAGGGAGTAACAAAAAAGATTTCGCAACAGGAAAAAGCAGCTGTCATGGAGCAGGCCCAAATCCAAGCTCAAAAAAGCAGGAAACGATATAAAACTCACTTATTTTTCGAAAAGCAGGGAAGGACCATCCTCATTACTTCACTCATTGTAGTAGCCTCTCTTCTCGTAGTCGGTTACTACGCTTCCAACTTTTTCAAACCCCGTTTGACGGCAGGTTTTTCTCCACAGCAGGTTGTGGAAGCCTTTTACAGAGGCATTAACGAGCTGAATCCAAGACTTATGGAAGACTGTGTAATAAAAGAAGCCGGTAAACAGGAATTGTCTGAAGTCAGTCGTCTTTATGTTACCACACGCCAACAGCTTTCATTGGGAGTAAACACATATATTCCGGCCAGCGAATGGGATCGCTTGGGAAGACCGGCCATTGCTTTAGGCCAGTTTGTATACGGTGTAACCGATCTCACCATCACGCAAACAGAAACGATCCCGCACACGATATTTCTGGTTTCATTTTCCAAATGGCTGCGCACAGAAATTCCGGAAGAATACGAGGTGCTTGTTGTCTATCCGCAAGGCTACTCAATTTCAGAAAGGCTTTCCTTAAAACAAGACGGAGAAGATTGGGTTATATTTAAAAGAATCAGACTTGAGGAAGAAAAACATCCCATAAAATCTCTCCAACTGAAATAATACTTAATGGATTTTATTTTTCAGGTACCATTTATTATCCGTATCCTCCTGACACTCACAATTATTCTTGTACTCTACCGCTGCGTAAAGAACCTCATCATCTCTTTACTGGCGGGAATCCTCATTCTTGCTTTTTGGTCGGGCCATAATGTCCAACAAATTTTGAATATCAGCTGGCTGCAGTTTTCGGCAACGGACAACCTGCTGCTGATAATAATTATTTTACAGGTAATCTGGCTCAGCACCCAGATGAAGCAGACAGGAGTCATGCGTGATCTGGTGGGGACGGTAAGCAGGACCCTCTCCAAAAAATATTCCCTGGCGGTATTACCTGCATTAATCGGTCTTTTACCCATGCCTGGCGGAGCACTGTTTTCAGCACCCATGGTTAAGGACGTAGATTCCGCAAATGAGGTTGCCAACCTTGATAAAACAAAAATTAATTATTGGTTTCGCCATGTGTGGGAATACTGGTGGCCGCTCTATCCGGGTGTGCTGTTGGCAATAAGTATCACAAAATTGCAGATATGGCAGTTCATGCTGCTGCAGCTCCCCTTAAGCCTGTTCTCTATTTTGGGAGGATATTTCTTCCTCTTACGGCCCTTAAAAACGCTGAAGCAAACAGAAAAACAAGCACACCAAAAAGAAACAGTCCGCTTCGGTATGCTTGTTGCACCTATCCAAATTGTCATCTGTGTTTATTTTCTCATACAAATAGCTTTTCCGGGAATAAGCGGGTTGAGTAAGTATCTGCCTATGATAATCGCAATAGGAGCAGCACAGGTTTTCCTTCAGCTTACGAGGCCCTTGTCCTTAAAAAAAATTGCCAAGATCGTTACCTCTTTGACCAGCTATAAACTTGCTCTGGTCGTGGCTCTCATACGTGTGTACGGGGCGTTTATAGAAGCCAGGGTTGCGGACGGCATATTACTCACCGATCACATAAGAGCGGAATTAGCAGCACTTTCCATACCAATATTTATTATCATCATACTTATTCCCTTTATCAGCGGACTTACCACAGGACTTGCCGTAGGCTTTGTGGGAGCAAGTTTTCCCATAGTTATCAATTTAATAGGAGCCAATCCGCCGATGCCCACTTTGCTGTCTTATACCGTTATTGCCTTCGCTTTTGGGTACATGGGGATGATGCTCTCTCCCCTGCATGTTTGTCATCTCGTTACCAATGAATATTTCAAAACCAATCTCATTAAAAGTATTATAGAGCTGTTAAAGCCTGCCGCGGTTGTTGTGTTGGGCGCACTCTGCCTGTTCGCTTTTATACAGTTTGTTTTATGATTTTTGTTACTCCTGTTTTATTCCGGTGATAGCCAGACCGAATACATCTTTTGTAACGTTACTTCCTGCCAGTTTGGTTCGCGAAAGTATACTTCGTATTTCCTCTACTGTATAAGCCGCATGGAGCGAAGAAATAAATCCTGGTTTAATGGATTTGGGTTTTACCAGCAGTTTCATAATCATGACAAGGAGAGGATTGATATCACGCCTTAGATCACAAATACAATACCTGCCTTTATTTTTCAGCACGCGATGTATCTCATTAAAGACCTTTTCAGGTTCCGCCCACTCGTGCAGGGCATCGGTAGAGAATACACCATCAAAAACATAATCCGCAAACAGAAGAGAAACGGCATCTCCCTTTATGTATTCAACCCTATTCTCAAGTCCGTATTCATGTGCATTAGCCATGGCCACTTCAATCATATTTTGACTGATCTCCAAAGCTTTTAACTTAGAGCGTGTTGTACGTTTTAACCATTCCAATCCCACATAGCCTGGTCCCGGACTTATTTCCAGCGCCAATCCTTGAGTAATGCCGCTTTTAATCACCTGCTCCGTTTCTATCCATCCCTTGTCGCGCATTCTCCTTCTGAACTCGTTGAAGGCATGTACTTCAAACTGAGCCTGAATGCCTTCATTTGTTTCAATTATTCTTTGTTTAATCATAACACCTCCTCATGCAAATATATTAGTTTGTATATTCATGCTTGTATATTTCGCTAAAAAAAATAATTTCACCCATATACTTTTTCTTCAATTTTCTGTAAGAGATCTTTCAGCCATACTAATTCCGCTTCCATATGCAGCCTGCTATGATCAAAAATTGCTTGTGCCAAACGCGGAACATTTTTATCCGCTAACTGCTCCTGTTTATGCCTAAGTAAATATGTATGCAGCTTTTCCAATTTGTCGATCCGCTGGGCAATAAAACGCTTTACTTTTTTTAAAGGCAAAGCTCTGATAAAAAAGAGTGCGATGTCAATTTTAAAATACTGCGGCTCTGTTTCTCCCCATACATTAGTCAGTAATCGTAAAAATTCTTGGCTTCCGGATTCACTCATCTCATAAATACTGCGCGCAGGACGGTTTCCCTTTTTTTCCTCAGAGACCTTAATAATTAAACCCTCCTTCTCAAGCTGCGTCAAAGCAAAATAAATCGAGCCAAAGGCTACGGATGTCCAATCACCCATATGTTCTTCTATAATATGCTTTATTTCATAACCATAAAGATTTTTCCTCTGCAGCAAGCCCAATATTATTAATCTTGTTGAAATGCATAACCTCCCAAATATACAAGCTTGTATATTTTAGTATAGTATAATAAGACATAGTTTGAATGTCAATAAAAATATTATTATATATTTTTCTCTCTTTAATCTCGTGTTACTTTATCCATTACCCACCGCTGTTTTCCAAAACGGTTGACAACTTTTAAGCGTGTGAACTATGCTTTAAAAACTCTTTTTGTAATTTCAGATAAACAGATTTACGAAACTCCACCACTCTTGTTAAGAGCTCATTCCACGGCAGCCACTTCCAGGCGGTAAATTCCTTTTTATCCCCCAGAGTGATTTTTTTCTCATTAGCTTTGAGACGAAACAGATACCAGTAGTGTACCTGCCCCCTGCCGGTTTTTTTTGTGCGATATTGCGGCGGCAGTTCATACGCCAGCGGTCGCGTCATTTTATATATTAGCTGTAAATGGCTCACCTTCAGACCGGTTTCTTCTTTGATTTCACGATATATAGCCAGATCCGGCTCTTCACCTGCCCTAAGCCCCCCTTGGGGAAACTGCCAGGCTCCCTTAACATCAATGCGCTCTAAGGCCAGAACCTTGCCTTGGCCATTGAGTATTACCGCCCCTACTCCAGCGCGGAAAATCTGGTTTTTTTGTTTTATACCTTTTTCGAACAACCTGTTCTCAACTTTCTGCTAACTATATTATAAGAACTGCTTTGCAATGGCAAGCTTATAGTTATCAGAGGTACCAGCTAAAGAATTAACGCAAAGGCGCAGAGGCGCCAAGTATTTTTTGGTATCATTTCAGCTACTTACTCCGCGTCTCTCTGCGTCTTGGCGTCTCTGCGTTAATTCTTTCTGCGTTAATTCTCTTAAATTATTGACAAGCTATAAAAATATCATTATATTTTATATGACTATATAATGTTTTTGGTCATTAAGTCATTTTTTAGGAGAGCTATTGTGCCTAAAGTATTTACGGAAGAACAAAAACAAGCAATGCGGAAAAAACTGATTACCATAGGCTTCAAGATTTTTTCCGAGTTTGGGATCAGAAAATCACGCGTGGAAGACATTACCCGCCAAGCAGGTATTGCCAAGGGAACCTTTTATTCATTTTTCCCGTCCAAAGAAGCCCTGTTTTTAACGGCTTTGGATACATTAGAAAGCGAATCCCGGCCCCTGCTCACGCAAATTCTCACCGATAAAAGTAAAACCTATAAACAGAGACTCAAAACCACACTGAAAATTCAGCTTAAGGCCATCGAAGAAAATCCCATTGTAAAAACACTGTTCAATCCGGAGGAGATTGCCTACCTGACCAGGAATATACCTGCAGAAGGGCTTTCAGAGCATATACATGAGCATAATAAATTTTATTTGGATTTTTTAACAGAAGCTGCAAATCACAAGCAATTATCAACAACGGATATCGTCTCGGCCAGCGCTCTTTTACAGACAATATTCTTTCTGGCCATCCATAAAAGTGAAATCGGCCCCGGCTTTTTTAAACAGATAAACCTGCTCATCGATCTTATAGCGGACGGCCTGATAACTGAAGGGTTTGCATCCGGAAACAAAAGGAGCAAAAAATGATACGGGTTTCTAAATTATGCTTTAAATATCCCAAAAACCAGGAGAATACCTTACACAATCTTAGTTTTAATGTGGACAAAGCTGAGATCTTCGGTTTTGTAGGTCCCAGCGGCGCGGGTAAAAGCACTACCGTAAAAATTCTTATCGGACTTTTAAAAAATTATCATGGAGAGGTTAATGTATTGCATCAGGAAGCGAGCAGAGCGCGTAAGGATTTTTATGAAAACCTGGGCGTTTCCTTCGAAGTACCCAATCTCTATGAAAAGTTTACCGCACTTGAAAATCTCAACTTTTTTCGCGGATTATATAGAAACAGCAGCGCAGATCCCATGCTGCTGCTCTCTATGGTAGGTCTGCAGCATGAAGCTCATCTGCGCGTGGAAAAGTTTTCCAAAGGCATGAAAATACGGCTTAATTTTATTCGCGCTCTCCAACATAATCCCGATCTGCTTTTTCTTGATGAACCTACCAGCGGATTGGACCCGGCCTCGACAAGAGGTATCATGGACATCATCCTTGATTTAAAAAGCAAGGGCAAAACCGTCTTCCTTAGCACACACAACATGATGGTGGCTGAGGATTTATGTGATAATCTGGCCTTTTTAATAGACGGAAAGATAAATCTGATCGATTCTCCCAGAAGCTTAAAATTAAAGTATGGTAAAAAATCCGTAAAGGTGGAGTACAAAAAAGACGGCAGCCTGCAAAGCGCCTCCTTTGCACTTAAAGGCTTGGGGCGAAACAAGGAGTATCTCCGCATCTTAAACACCTACCCCTTAGAAACAATGCATTCGGAGGAAGCCCGCCTGGATGATGTGTTTATAAAAGTTACGGGCAGGAGGCTGGTATGAGAATCTGCCAGCTTATAAAAATGGATATCGCTTTCCAGTTTCGTCACGGTTTTTACTATGCATATCTTTTTGTTACGGTATTATTTAGCCTTATTATTATATTCCTGCCGCTTCCGTTTAAACAGCTTACGGCTCTGTTTTTTATTTTAACCGATACGTCTGTGCTGGGTTTTTTCTTTATCGGCGGCGTGCTCTTGCTTGAGAAAAGCCAGGGACTGCTTAATAATACAGCTGTCACGCCGCTGCGTCTTACCGAATATATCTTCTCAAAAATTATCTCTTTTCTCTTATTAAGCCTGGTCTCAAGTCTGATAATTCAAAGTAGCACCCTGCAGGTACCAGGAAATATAGTATTATTCTTTTTCACAATTATTTTTTCCGGGCTGCTTTACACCCTCTTCGGATTGGTATTGGGAAGCTTGGCTAAAAGCATAAATCAATATTTTGCCCTAAGCCTTTGTTTTGTAGTGCTGCTCATTCCGAGTGCCACTTACTTCCTGCAATGGACACCTCACGAGATATTTACCCTCTTTCCTCTTACAGCAATATTCTTACTTATTAAATCCGGCATCTATGCTACCCCCATATCACTGTGGAGCATTAGCGGATTACTGCTGTGGAACGTGTTATTTTTTGTTTTTGCCTATCTTGCCCTTTACAAAGTCATTTACAGCCAGGTAAGTTTCATATTCTCCTCCGGACAAAATTTTAAAAAAGGAGACGGCAGATGAAAAAATACCTATGGCTGCTGAGTGCCGATTTCAAGAATATCGGCCGTGATCCCATGCTGATTTTATCGACCGCAGCACCCTTTCTGCTTTTGGCAATACTGCGCTGGGGCGTACCCATGGCCGCGCAACTATTGGGCAGATATCTATCGTTCGATTTAAAAGAGTATTATCTGCTCATCACTCTGTTTTTATGCTTGCTTCCGGCTATGCTGTGGGGATTTATGACCGCATTCTTGAGTTTGGATGAACACGACAGCCGGATAAGCAGTTACTTGTTTATAACTCCGCTTAAGAAATCCGGCTATCTGTGCTACCGCTTGAGCTTTCCCCTGGTGTTCTCAGGCTTCTTTACGATATTAATGCTCAGTTTAAACGGATTGGTATATTTTACGATTGCGCAGGTACTGCTCTATGCTATGTTCAGCTCATTCCTGGGATTATTCTTTTTTTTCACTCTGGTAACGTTTGCTCACAATAAGGTTGAAGGTCTGGCACTGGGCAAAGCGCTGGGAGTGATTTTATTAGGGCCCGTTGCGGGTTATCTTTTACCTGCGCCGCTTAAATATATCGGCGGCATCTTGCCGCCCTTTTGGTCGGCAGAGCTGGTTTTGGCTTTAAGAAGCGGAGCAGCCGCCTTAGACTTAACGCTCATTCTTGGCACTGCTCTCTGTGTACATGTGTTTCCGCTTATTTTTCTGTTTAAGCGCTATATGCGATCTTTAACATAATTCTTATTTTTTTATATTTTTCGTTTTGCAGGTATTGAGATTCCAAACAAAAATACCTATAATACATACACGAATAAATATTTTAACGGCATGTATGATACTATAAATATTTTATTAAAATCATAAAAAGGAGGAATATTATGGGAACGAAAGGTACGGAAATCGTAGGAGTCGATGTAAAAGAACTCATTACACTGTTAAACAAAGCTTTGGCAGATGAATGGCTTGCCTATTATCAATATTGGATCGGATCACAGATCTGCAAAGGGAGAATGAGAGGTATTGTATCTGAGGAGCTGATGGAGCATGCTAATGAAGAGCTGAAGCATGCGGGAATGCTTGTAGAACGCATTAATCAGTTGGGCGGCACCCCTCTCTTAGAACCCAAAGCATGGTATGACCAGACTAACTGCGGGTACGATATACCCTCAGATCCTGCCACGAAGAAACTTTTGCAGCAAAATATTAAAGGAGAGCAGTGCGCCATCGAAGTATATAAAAAGCTTTCAGATTTTGTTAAGGGAAAAGATCCTGTTACTTATAATATGGCAATTGAAATAATGACGGAAGAAGTGGAACACGAAGAAGATTTGGAAGCTATTCTTGAGGATATGAAAACAACGATTTCCTAAACAAGTTGAAATTGGTTACAATAAAGCCCTGGTTTTTAAACCGGGGCTTTGTTATTTTTGCTACATTCTATTCCATACATAACATGGAATATGTTATAACTAATCACTTAACAGGCAGCTTCTATGGAAGATATTAATACATGTTCAATATAGTCCCCTTTCCTGACAATATTTTTGTGAACGCCGGCTTTTTAATCCTCTGCTTTTTTGTGATTTCAAAAGCAGCTAACTGGCTCGTGGACGGAGCCGTAGGTATGGCAGCAATTTTGAATATACCTAAAATCATTATCGGAATAATTCTGGTCAGCTTTGCCACCACCATGCCCGAGTTCACCGTATCTCTTTTATCCTCAATTATGGGCCGGAACAAAATCGCCTTAGGTAACGCGGTGGGATCGGTCATTGCCGACAATGCACTTGCTTTGGCTTTGGGCATACTTATTGCACCCCATGCTATCAAGGTGCCTTCGAGATTATTAAAGGGCATAGGGATATTTCTCATAGCAGTATCATTTATTACTTTCGGCATGAGTATCCTGGGAAATGATATTACGCGTCTGGAAGGCGTTCTCCTCATCTGCATGCTTATTATATATTTAACAGTGCTTGTTATATATCAAAAGAGGCACAGGCAAAAAATAATCGCTGAAGAAGAAAAAATCAAAGAACACCGTCACGAGGGGGGTCTTGGCAAACAACTATTCCTGTTTATGCTCGGAGTGTTGTGTGTGGTTGTTTCCAGTAAAGTTCTCATAGAATCAGCGGTAAATATTGCCTATATAATCAAAGTACCGGAAATCTTTATCGGGCTTACGGTTATTGCAATCGGCACTTCACTGCCCGAGGTTGCCACCTGTATTGTGGCCTGCAAAAAGGGCCACGGTGATATTGCGTTCGGTGATATCATCGGCGCCAACATTCTCAACCTGTTATGGATTATCGGCGCCGCCGCTTTAGCCAAGCCTCTGGTAATCGAGCGACAAGAAATCGTGTTTATGTTCCCCTTCATGATTTTTATCAATGTTATTATGCTTGTGTTTGCGGCAATGGGTTTCAGACTGACAAAATGGAAGGGCATGGTGCTGCTGGCGCTCTATGTGGTTTATATTGCACTTACCCTGGTCTTTTTTCCTCCCGGCAGCACGGATCTCTAAAGATTATACATATAATCAAGCGCGAACAGCATGACGGGAATAGATATAAGCGAAAACACAAAGCTCCCGAAAAGAAATTGATTTGCCGCCAGACGCTCTCCCCCGTATCTTTCTACTATTAACGGGGCGGCCGTAATGGGAGGCACCGCACTCTGCAGCAGTAAAAGCAGGGCGATATTGTATGAAGGTCTGATAAAAAAAATAATTGCCAGCATTACTACAGGAAAAATAATATTTTTACACACTACAAACTTAATTATTTCTCCGATATAGAGTTTTCCCATCCGGGAGAAATCTACAAGGATATTACCCCCCAGAATTATCATTAACAGGGGAACCGTCATAGCTCCGATCATGGAAAGACTGTTCAGTAAAAATGAGGGGATATAGATATGAGTGCCGGTTAATTTAATTACTACCGCAGCAACCGTCATAATAAAAACCGGATGCAGAATCCGCTTCCAGTTTATTTTTTCTCCGGATTTAAAAAACAAAAAGGATGTATTAAAAAAGAAGGCTGTAAAAAAGACCACAAAGAAAAACAGATCAACAATATACTCAGATCCGCCCGCGATATTCGCGAGTATGGCAAGTGGGAAAAAGATCCCGTTTTGATAAAACAAAGCTGCCCCAAATTCTCTTTTCAGTTTTTTTCCTGCAATCAACATGCACAACATTGTAAGCACAAATGCAATAGCCGTAAAAAACATCCACCACAGCGGCAGCTCCCACCAGTCAGGCTTTACGGCGGGATTAAAATTACTGATAATATTGGAAAACACAAGGGCCGGCAAAGCAATCTCTAAAGCCAACGGTGAAAGCAGTGAAAAAAACTTCTCTTCCACCATCCTGCGCCTAATCATCCAGGCACCGATGAGGCCGATACAGAGGAGCATGGCAACAGCTTCGAAAGTAATCCAAAAGGAATCCATATCCCTCTCTTTTAGTAATTTTTAAGTGTGGGGTACTCTTTTGACAGCCCGTGAAAAGCCCTCAAGAGATCTTTCGATAATCTCATCATCCACACAGTAGGCAATCCGGAAATAGCCGGGCAGAGCAAAACCCCTTCCCGGTACGACCAGGATTAATTCCTGACGCAGTATATCCGTAAACTTAAGATCATCACCCCCGGGTGCCTGCGGAAAAAGGTAAAAGGCCCCTTCCGGTTTGCGTACAGTATACCCCATTTGGCAAAGGTTTTTAAAAAGCACATCTCTTTTACGCTGATATTCCTCCACATCGACCGTCACATGCAAAAGAGCAGCCACCGCGCGCTGCATGAGTGCGGGAGCATTCACATAACCCAGAATGCGATTACATAAAATGCAGCCGTTTATTAGGTTTACACTGTCATCAGCTTCCGGATGCACGGCAAGCCAGCCTATCCGTTCACCGGGTATGGAAAAGTCTTTGGAAAAAGAAGTAATTACAACAGTATTGCGGTAGAACATAAAAAGCGAAGGCACTCTTATCCCGTCAAACACAATCCTGCGGTAGGGCTCATCACTCATCAGATAAATCGTTCGTCCCATCTGACTGCTTTTCTTTTCAAGCATCGCACAGAGTCTGCGGAGAGTCTCTTCCGGGTAAACCCTGCCCGAAGGATTATTGGGAGAATTAATGATAATCCCTGCTGTCCGGTCATCGATCTTGTTTTCCAAAGCGGCAATATCCAGGTCAAAATCCTGTTTACCCGGGACAAGGTCGAGTGTGCCGCCGTGGTTCTCAACATAGAACCTGTATTCAACAAAACAGGGAGTGGATACCAACACCTTGTCTCCCCGATTTAAAATCGTTTTTAGAATTACATTAAGACCTCCGCCTGCTCCGCAGGTCATAACTACATTGTCCGGTTTTAATCCGAGCCCGTACTCCTCCCCGATATAATCAGCTACCGCACTGCGCACGGCGGGGTAGCCTGCATTAGGCATATAGGCATGCTTCAGGGGTATATCCTGTCCGGCCAAACTTTGAAGTTTTTCTATAAACTCACGCGGCGGCTTAAGATTGGGATTGCCGAGACTGAAATCACAGACCTTATCCGCACCATGATGTTCCTTAAGCTCCGTACCTGCTTCGAACATCCTGCGAATCCAGGACGACTCAACCATCATCTGCTTTATCTTATCTGCCACAGCCATATATATACTCCTTTTAGGATTCAGGTTATCAATTAATAGCGGATCATACAAGGATTTCTTTCCTCCTCCTTGATTTTCACTTTACATGCCGAACACTTTACATTAATATCAGGTCAATGGCTTTAAACTCCTATTGGGAAGAAAAAATCGAGCTGCTTCCCCGCAATGAACTTAATATACTTCAACTGGAACGACTAAATACAACAATTCAATGTGCCTTACAGGCAACTTTCTATAAAAGTATACTGAGCAAAAAAAATATCACATCGCTTAAAAGCATACGCCAGGTGCAGGAGCTTCCTTTTACCACAAAACAGGATTTGCGCGATCATTTTCCCTTTGGTTTTTTAAGCGTAAACCTCGAGCAGACAGTTCGTCTGCACTCTTCCTCCGGAACAACCGGAAATCCTACGGTGGTATTCCATACCCGGCAGGACATCGACAGCTGGTCCAACATAATGGCCCGCTGTCTGTATATGGCCGGTGCCCGTACAACCGACGTGTTTCAGAACATGATGGGCTACGGACTGTTTACAGGCGGACTCGGACTGCACTACGGTGCGGAAAAACTGGGCATGCTCACCATTCCCATCGGTCCGGGCAACAGCAAACGCCAGATCTGGTTTATGCGGCAGTTTAACACAACAGCTCTTCACATCCTGCCCAGTTATGCTCTGCGGCTGGCCGGGCTGCTGCACGAAATGGCAATAGATCCTCAAAAAGATCTTTCACTGCGATTGGCCTTCATCGGCGCAGAGCCCCACAGCCATGAGATCCGTCTTAAAATAGAAGAACTTTTACGGCTTAAGGCTTATAATTCATACGGACTGTCCGAGATGTGCGGGCCGGGAGTTGCTTTCGAATGTATGGCTCAGAACGGACTGCATATCTGGGAAGACCAGTTTTTTGTTGAAATCATAGATCCGGACAGCGGAGAAGTTCTGCCGGACGGAGAACAAGGCGAACTGGTCCTGACAACCCTGACCAGAGAGGCAATGCCTTTATTACGCTACCGCACCCGTGATCTTACCTCCATAGATCCCACACCCTGCAGCTGCGGCAGGACACACCGCCGCCTCACGCGCATTAAGGGACGCAGCGACGATATGCTGATTATTAATGGAGTAAATTTATTCCCCATCCACATTGAACAGGTACTGATGCGCATACCCGAAGGAGGCACTAACTATGAAATTCATATCTACAAAGAAAATTATATGGATAAACTGCATATATTGGTTGAACTCAAAGAAGGAGCTTTCAGAGGGAGTCTGCGTCAAGTGGAGCAGCTGCAGAAGCATCTGCAAGATGAGCTTACCGCTGAAATCACCGTGAATCCCGTAGTCAAACTAGTTGAAGCCCACAGCCTTAAGGTTTATGAAGGTAAAGCAGTGAGGGTCTTTGACCATAGAAATGAATAAAGGAGCACGCCCTTGGTTACGCAGATAGCCTTATTTTTAGAAAACAAACCCGGAAGAATCGAAGCTGTTACCAAGCTGCTGAGCGAGGCTCATATCAATCTGCGGGGAATAACCGTATCCGGTCAGGGGGATTACGGCGTAATGAAAATTTTACCGGATAATCCGCAAAAAGCATTTACGGTATTAGAGAACCGGCACCTGAATCTGTCAAAAGTACCGGTGCTGGTTGCCCTGATTCAGGACAGACCGGGATCGCTGCACAAGATGCTGGAGCTGCTTTCTCTGCATAAAATAAATATTGAAGAATGTTACGGAATCGCGCTGGAACAGAATAAAAACGCGCTGATAGTGCTTGAAGTTGATAATTATAAACAGGCGGAAACTCTTCTTCTACAAAACGGCATAACACTGCTTACGGACAAAGAAGTACATACGCTCTGATTATAAGCGCTTAACAAGCGGAACGAGGCTGATAAAGATGGAAAAGCTTTTATTATCGGGAAATGAAGCTATTGCTCTGGGTGCCTATGAAGCCGGAGTTACGGTAGGCACAGGCTATCCGGGTACACCCTCATCCGAAATTTTGGAGGCATTAACCTCCTACCCTGATGTCTACACGGAATGGTCCGTTAACGAGAAGGTAGCCTTTGAAGTGGCTCTGGGAGCGGTTTTATGCGGAGCGCGCACCCTGGTTACCATGAAGCATGTAGGCCTCAACGTGGCGGCAGATCCGCTCTTTACCTCATCATATACCGGAATAAAGGGAGGTCTGGTTGTGGTAACCGCGGATGATCCCCAGATACATTCTTCACAGAATGAACAGGATAACCGCAATTATGCCGTAGCTGCCAAGATTCCCATGCTGGAGCCGGCGGATTCACAGGAAGCCAAAGATTTTACCAGGCTTGCCTTTGCCTTGAGCGAACAGTACGATACTCCTGTCCTGTTGCGAAGCACAACCCGTATTTCACATTCCATGACCGTGGTCGCTAAAGACGAGACCCCCGACAGGTCGCACAAGGCAGAAGGCTTTGAGCGAGACAGGCAAAAGTATGTAATGATTCCGGCTCATGCCCTTGTGCGTCACAGCATAGTCGAGCAGCGTATGCAGAAGATAGCGCAGGACTGCAATACGCTGGGCATTAACCGCATGGAGCCGGCAGATCCGCGGATTGGTATTATTACCAGCGGTATTTCTTACACCTACGTAAAAGAAGTGCTGCCAAAGGCTTCCGTGCTCAAGCTGGGCATGGTATACCCTTTACCGGAACAATTAATCCGTAAATTCGCCGAGCACGTAGCAAAGCTCATCATAGTCGAAGAACTGGATCCCTTTTTCGAGCTGCGCATCAAAGCCATGGGTTTTACGGTACAGGGCAAACAATATCTTCCCCTTGTAGGTGAACTAAGTCCGGATATTATCCGCTGCGGCCTCAAAGAGATTGTACCGCATGATCTGTTTGCTCAAGGCGGCAGCGCTTCAGCACAAAAGCTTTCCACATCGTATACTCCTCCGCCCAGACCTCCCTCGCTCTGTCCCGGCTGTCCGCACCGTACCACATTCTCAATTCTCAATAAGTTGGATGTAATCGTCACGGGCGATATCGGCTGTTACACCCTGGGTGTGCTGCCGCCATTCAGCGCCATGGATACCTGCGTGGAAATGGGCGGCAGTATCGGCATGGTTCAGGGTATTGAAGCGGCACTGGGCAGCAGGTATACCCATAACGCCGTAGCTGTGATCGGAGATTCCACCTTTGCCCATTCCGGTGTTACGGGACTGATAAACGCCGCCTATAATAAACGTCATTCATTAATCATTGTGCTTGACAACGAAACCACTGCCATGACCGGCATGCAGCCCAATCCGCTTTCCGGCGAGCGAATTAATAAGGAAGCTACGGTAAAGCTCAATTATCTTAAACTGGCGGAGGCTGTGGGCATAAAAGCGGAAAATGTTCATATCGTCGCCGCCCATGCGCGGGCCGAAGTAGAAAATGCCATAACATCTAGTCTTAAAAAGCAGGAGCTCAGCCTGATAGTAGTACAGGGTCCCTGTATCATTTTAAAGCGCAAGAGAAAGAAAGCATAAGCCATATGAATCAGAAAATATATAACATATTAATGGTGGGAGTCGGCGGACAGGGAATTATCACGGCCAGCGATATCCTTACTCTGGCGGCTTTAATCCATGGTTGTGATGCGAAAAAAAGTGAAATTCACGGCATGAGTCAGCGGGGCGGTTCGGTATTCAGTCATGTACGCTTCGGCGGTAAAGTATATTCCCCTGTGATAGCACAGGGAGAGGCCGATATCCTGCTTTCCCTGGAAGAGATGGAAACTCTGCGCTGGCTTTCGTATGCAAATAACAAAAGCCTGGTCGTTGTCTGCCGCACGCGGATTAAACCGCCCATGGTAGACAACTACCCGCAGGGGCTGGAACAAGAGCTGAAAAAAGTCTGTCCCAATCTGCTGCTGGTAGAACCGGGTATGTTAAGTGAGCAGATAGCAAGTGATAAATTTTTTAATGTGGCCCTGCTGGGTTTTATTGCTCCGCTGCTTCCCCTCTCCGTTAAAGCCTGGGAAGAGGCTGTCAGGGCAACAGTACCCGCGGGCTTTTTAGCACAAAATCTTAATGCCTTCAAGCAAGGCAGTATATTTTATCATTCAATAAAAAAGGAGGTGAACTCATGATCTGGAACAATGAATATGAGGCCATGCAGCCGGATAAGCTCCGGGCAATGCAGAGCGCACGCTTAAGCGAGCTGGTAGCGCTTCTTTATAAAAATGTTCCTTTTTACAAAGAAAAGATGGACGCGTTTGGGGTCAGACCATCTGATATCAAAGATATTAAGGATATCGTCAAATTACCCTTCACTACCAAAGACGATATGCGCGAGGTATATCCATTGGGGCTCCTGGCCGTAGCTAAGGAGAAGATAGTCGAGATCCATACTTCCTCCGGTACTACGGGTAAGCCTGTGGTCGATGCCTATACCCATAAAGACATCGAAATCTGGTCTGAAGTCATGGCCCGCACCCTGGCCATGGGAGATACAAACAAGAATGATACCGTACAGAATGCTTACGGCTACGGTCTTTTTACCGGCGGGCTGGGCGTACACTACGGTGCCCGTAAAATCGGAGCAAATGTCATTCCTATCTCGGGAGGTAATACCAAGCGTCAGCTGCAAATCATGCAGGACTTCGACTCCACAGTTCTCACCTGCACCCCTTCCTACTCTCTGCTCCTGGCTGAAATCGGAAAGGCGGATGGGATTGATTTCTCAAAACTCCCCTTACGTGTAGGACTTTTCGGCGCGGAACCCTGGAGTGACAGTATGCGCAAGGAAATTGAAGCCGATCTGCAGTTAAAAGCACTCGATATTTACGGGCTCACTGAGATAATCGGTCCCGGTGTGTCGTCCGAATGCCTGCAGCAGGACGGACTGCATATCTTCGAAGACCATTTTTATCCGGAGATTATCGATCCCGCGACCGGCCGGGTGCTGCCGGACGGCCAAAGAGGTGAGCTGGTTTTCACCACATTAAGCAAAGAGGGAACACCGATCCTGCGCTACCGGACCCGTGATATCACCTATCTCATCAGGGAAAAGTGCGGCTGCGGCAGAACTCAAGTCCGCATGCACCGTCTGCTGGGCCGTACGGATGATATGCTTATAGTGCGCGGTGTGAATGTATTTCCGTCTCAGGTAGAAGAAGTGCTGTTGAAAATAGAGGATGTAAAACCCCACTATCAAATTCTCGTGGACCGTAAAGACCGGCTGGACAGTATTGAAATTCAGATCGAGATGACGGAAAACTTGTTTTCCGATGAAATTAAAAACATCAGCGCAAATGAAAAACGGATTGAGGAAGCGCTCTATTCCACTTTAAATATTCATGCACAGGTAAAACTGGTCGAACCTCAATCCATCCCCCGCAGTGAAGGCAAAGCCAGGCGGGTGATTGATAAACGACAATTATAAAAAAAGGAGTATGCACATGAAGATAAAACAGATATCAGTCTTTTTAGAAAACAAAATCGGCAGATTGGCTGAGGTTACCAAACTCCTGGCGGATGCCGGAATCAATATCAGGACTCTGTCATTAGCCGAAACCGCCGAGTTTGGTATACTGCGTTTAATCGTGAATGACCCCGGCACCTGCCTTAAGGTATTAAAGGATCATAATTTTGTGGCTCAGGAAACCGATGTAATCGCCGTTGAGGTACTGGACAAACCCGGAGGCCTGAACCGTATTCTAGAGATATTTCACAAAAAAGATATCAATATCGAATATATGTACGCGTTTGTGGAAAAAAAGGTGGATAACGCCATCGTGGTCTTCAGAATCGATAATGCCCGGAAAGCAATCGCAGTATTGCAGGACCATAACATTGCTATTGTCTCGGATGATGTACTTAAGAATATATAATAGGCAAAGCAGAAATTATTGTTGGAAAGAAGAGTAAAAAGTACTATCATGGTTTTATATTAAGTCAACTGACAACACTTTAAAAGGAGGAATTAAGAATGAAAAAAAATCAGCTATTATTTACATGTGCCCTTGTTTCAAGCCTGCTTATAACATCGTTATTATTTTTTTCCGGCTGTGCTGAAGAGGTCAAAGGAACAATTAAAATCGGTGCAATTTTCGCGGAAACCGGACCCATTGCTTTCCTGGGAGAACCTGAGGTAAAGACCGTCCAGCTGCTCGTCGATAACATTAACGAAAAGGGCGGTGTACGGGGACATAAAATAGAGCTTATTTTTAAAGACTCACAGGCCAGTTCGGAAAAAGCCATAAATTTTGCCAACCAGCTTATTGAAGAGGATGAGGTGTTCGCTATCATTGGTCCTACTTCCAGCGGTACTTCAATGGCTATCAAAGACATCTGTGAAAATGGCAAAACAATTCTCATGTCCTGTGCTGCGGCCGAAACTATTTCCAATCCTGTGGCAAAGTATGTCTTTACCACTCCGCAGCAGGACCGCTATGCGGCCAAGTGGGTATTTAAAATCATGCAGGATATGGGTATTAAGCGCATAGGTGTGGTAGTGGAAGGAACAGGCTTCGGAAAATCCGGTAAAGAGCAGCTGCTAAAATACGCTCCGGAGTATGGAATCGAAATCGTAATTGCCGAAGAATACAGCATAAAGGACAGCGACTTCACCGCTTTACTCAACAAGGTAAAGGCGAACAATGTGGAAGCAGTGGTAAACTGGTCGGTATTTCCCGCTCAATCCATTATTCCGCAGAATATGAAACAGATCGGATTTGACGTTCCTTTGTTTCACAGCCATGGTTTCGGCAATATTAAATATGTGGAAACCATCGGCAGGGAAGCTGCTGAAGGCATTCTCTTTGCCTGCGGCAGACTGCTGGCTCCCGAACAGCTTCCGGATAATAATCCTCAAAAAGCACTGCTCTTGGAATATAAAAAGCTGTATGAAGATACCTACATTGAAGACGTAAGTACCTTCGGCGGACACGCTTATGATGCACTTATGATTTTGGTCAAAGCCATTGAAGCTGTCGGAGTGGATAAAGAGAAGGTAAGAGACTATATTGAGAATTTAAAGAATCATCCCGGTACCGGGGGAGTCTATAATTATTCAGCCACCAATCATAACGGATTGGGTATGGATTCTCTTGTCATGTATATAGTGAAAGACGGAAAGTTTGTTTTATATTAGAAATTGATGAATATTTCGGATATCGTACTCCAGTACTTTTTTGCCGGGTTACGCGTAGGCAGTATCTATGCAATTGTAGCCATCGGCTTTAATATCATTTATAATACAACCGGAGTAATTAATTTTGCCCAGGGAGAGTTCCTCATTATAGGAGCTCTCCTTGCTATCAGTTTTAACAGCCTGCTGGTATTTATCGGTCTGCCGGGCGTGCCGGCACTTATCGCGGCTATTATTCTAGCCGTGTTCATAACCACCGCTATCGGGGCGGCTATTGAATTCGCTTTTATCAGCTGGTTAAAAAATCCTTCGGTACTGCGCCTCATTGTCATCACCATAGGAATTTCCATTGTGATGCGCGAGGGTATGTCGTACATCTGGGGAATCGAGACCTTTGCCCTGCCCTTTTTTTCAGGCACAGAGGGCACATCCATAAAAATCATGGGCGCCAGCATCTCGCCTCAGGATATCTGGATTATCGGTATCTGCGTCTTTCTGGTACTGGTGCTGTATCTGTTTTTTAAATATACCCTCACGGGAAAAGCCATGCGCGCCTGCGCCGCCAACCGGACCGCCGCCAGCCTCTGCGGCATCAATGTAAAATTGATGATTACCCTCTCTTTTATGATAAGTGCCGCCCTGGGTGCGTTAGCGGGCTGCGCCATCTCTCCTTTGGCTAAAACAAATTATGAGATGGGCTCGGCATTCGCCATAAAGGGTTTTACCGTGGCCATTATCGGCGGTCTGGGAAACAGTATGGCGGCAGTGGCCGGGGGAATTATGCTGGGTCTTATAGAAAGCTTCAGCGTGAGTATACTTCCTATGGCCTATCGCGATGCCGTTTCTATTGGTATCCTGCTGCTGATCCTGTCCATCAAACCGAGCGGACTCTTCGGAAAAAGAGAAGAAAGTGCTTTAAAGGAGTACTGATGGATCATAAGCGCTACTATCCCATTGCCGTTCTCTTCTGCATTGTTATCGTTATGCAGCTGCTGCTGGCTGTTACAGGTACTTCCTTTTTTCTGAAGGAGCTTACGCAGGCCGCTTACTACACAATTGTGGTCATCGGCCTGTGCCTGCTCATCGGATACGCGGGTCAGATCTCCCTGGGTCACGCCGGGTTTTTTGCCATAGGCGGTTATACTTCAGCAGTACTTACCACCTTTGATTTCAGCATTTTTTCTTCATCACCCTTTATCCGCTTCCTGCACACAATCGGTTTCATCATCCAACGTGAGGACCTTTATGGTAAACAACTCCTCACCTTTTCACCCATGGTGGCCTTTATTTTGGCCGTGCTGTTTTCCGCTCTAGCAGCCATCGCCATAGGCATTCCCGTCATCAGACTCCACGGTCACTATCTGGCCATGGCCACTCTGGGTTTCGGTGTGATCATTAAGGCTATTATCGATGCCACAACGGTTTTGGGCGCGCATGATCCCATAACCAGTGTGCCGGGATTTTCTCTCTTCTTTGGCCTGGAAGTCTCCTCAAAAATTCCGCTGCGCATCCCCAATTATTACATCTCATGGGGTGTTGTTATCATCGCGCTTGTTATCTGTATAAACCTCATCCATTCCCGTGCCGGAAGGGCCCTGCGCTCTATCCACGGCAACGAAGTAGCCGCCAACTCACTCGGCATTAATACCACACGCTATAAACTCTACACCTTCATTTTAAGCGCCGTGTTCGCCGCGATTGCAGGCGTATTCCTCACTCATTACAATGGATCCATCGGTCCTTCCGAAGCCTCCGTTATGAAATCAGTGCGCTATGTGGCCATTGTCGCGGTCGGGGGTATGGCCAATCTCTGGGGCTGTGTACTCATGAGTGTGGTCTTGACCTTCCTCTCGCTGCGCGGAGTATTCGGCAGCTTCGACGATATTGTGTTCGGCGCCATTCTGATAGCTATGATGTTGTTCGCGCCCGCGGGACTCTTAAATTTAACACGCCTTAAGCTGTGGCGGGAAAAAATACTATTGATGATAAGGAAATATGCCAAAAAAGACTCTGCTTGACATTCACAACCTGTCCCGTGCTTTCGGAGGCCTTAAAGCGGTCAATAATGTAAGCTTTGAGGTGAGCTCAGGTATTATCCAGGCCATCATCGGCCCCAATGGCGCGGGTAAAACCACACTCTTCAACCTGATATCCGGCAGATTAAGAGTGGATTCAGGCTCGATTATATTCAAGGGTATGCCCATAACCGGATTAAAACCTTACAAAATAGCCAAGTCGGGTATTACCTGTACCTTTCAGACCACCAGGCTTTTTCAGCATATGACTGTGCTGGAAAATGTCATGGCGGGCTGTCATATTCGCTCCCGGGCCGACTTTGTTTCCTGTATTCTGGGACTGCCACGCACGTGGAAAGAAGAACGGAAAATGAGACAGGCCAGCCAAAACCTGCTGGAAAAATTTGACCTTATGCACTACGCGGACGAATACGCGGAGAACCTGCCTTTCGGCAAACAGCGCCTGGTGGAGTTCGCCCGCGCCCTGGCGGCCGGACCCGAACTGTTACTGCTCGATGAGCCTGCCGCCGGCTTAAATATCTATGAAACGGAGGAGCTTGCCAAATTTATCTTAAGCATAAAAGACTCGGGTATTACGATCCTTATTGTGGAGCACGACATGTCTTTGGTCATGGACATCTCGGATCATATTGTGGTGTTGGATCAGGGAAGACTGTT
>Ga0315549_1001035_pt1 | contig 30388 bp, 42 predicted proteins | sample SalMarSW160200MG_FD_203101 | JGI IMG/M metagenome (GOLD analysis project Ga0315549, IMG submission 203101) | Salt marsh sediment microbial communities from the Plum Island Ecosystem LTER, Massachusetts, United States - Salt Marsh Sediment SW1601-200 ... | reverse complement strand
CGGTCAAGAGATACGGCACGTCCGACGCGGGCGTGATCCGTGTCCCCGGAGCCCAATACGAGGTCGGCGTCTACCAGGCGCCGGGCCAGCCGGGCCGCTACCGACTGGTCTACGACAACTTCAGCGAGGGCAAAGGCCTGCATGCGAAGTGCGGCCCCGGCCTCGGTCTGCTCAAGCAGCGGTACGCCGCCGAGCGGAGCAAGAAGGTGATGCGGCGGGCCGGCTGGAGGGTCGCCGAGAAGAAGCAGGACGATGGGCAACTTCGCCTCGTCTACACAAGATAAGCAACAGAAAGGAACCGAAGCGATGACAATCATCGGGGAGTTTGCTTTCCCAGATCAGGGAGATCAGGTCGCCTGTGTGGCATGGCGACCGACTATTAGGTGGCATGCTCTGGGCAGTCGCGTTCTAGCTGTCGCCGGCACCCGGCTCGAGGGTACCTGGAAGGCGTATTGTGATGCGGTTCCAGGAAGGAATCACGATCAAGAATGGCAGGAGGTTTGGGACACTGGCTGCCAGATACCAGAGGCTGCGGCAAGAGCACTGTTCCCCCTTTTCAAAGATGTGCCTTATGCTTCATAGTGGCAGCAGAAAGAAGGCCGTTACCCTTATGGTGTGCCAGTTCGCAAGGACATTGATTGAGCGGCCGCTAAAAACCACTTAACAGGAGACTGATACCATGGACCGTGCTTGTCTCGATAGAGCATTGGCCCGCGTGCCGGAATACGGGCGGGAACCTTTGTTGGCCTACCTGTTCGAGGGTCGGCCGCCCGGCGACTTCCTGCGGGCGGTGCTAGAGAACGACCTGCACCGGGCCGCCTGCCGCGCAGACGACAATAACCAGCACGCCCTGTTTGGCTGGGCCGCAGTGCTGGATGCCCTGCCGATGGGCGTCTGGGGCAGCGAGGCGAAGGTCGACGCCCACCTGGCTGAGTGCCGCAAACGGCGAGAGGAGGCGGAATCATGCAGAAGGTAACGATCACCATCGACACGTCGGGCCAGCCACAGATCCACGTAGAGGGCGTCCCCGGGCCAGCCTGCCGCGAGGCTACGGCGGATCTAGAAAAAGCCCTCGGCGAGGTCCGATCGGACCGGCTGACGGCCGAGTACCATCAGCGGTCGGAGCTGACCCGTGTCAAGCACTGAGACCATCGAGCTGATGATCGACCCATCCGGCCGGGTGTCTGCCATCTGGGACGACGCCCTGGCTGAGCTGGCCGAGCTGGGCGAGTGCCGCGTCGAGCGCGCCTCGCACGTCGAGTGGGATGGCACGGGCTGGAGGGCGGATCTCTCGCCCGTCGGCGGGCCCATGCTGGGAAGCTACCGTCGCCGCCAGGACGCCCTGGCGGCGGAACACGACTGGCTGTTAACTAATTGGAGACCCACGTCATGCACGACTTAATCCAACAGGCCCGCGAGATAGTCGAGGGCCGCTCGATATACATTCCGGCCATGGACCACCTCCGTGCATTGCTGGGGGAGATCGATAGGCTCGCGGCGGAGAAACCGCTGGACGACACGCGGCTCGCCCGCTGCCCGAGCTGCGGCAACTACATCCTCCTGGACGCGGGGGATAACGAGTGCTACTATTGCGGCGAGTTACTCAGCGGGCGGCTGGCGGATTCTGACCGGGCCAGGCTGCTGGGGACGGCGGCCCCGACGGTAATGCTCCTCAATTTGCGCGACAACCTAGGGAAGCCGCTCGACTTAGAAGGGGTCAGGCTGACGCTCCTCACGATCATGCGCATGTGTCAAATTGTCGGGATCTCGGCGAGGGAGCTGGCTGAGTATGGACGGCTGTTCACGGAATCCAAGGACAAAATCAAGTGGCTGAGGGAGATGACCTGATCGACGGCCTCGGCGTGCGGTTCCGCGATTACCGATCGCTGCTGCCCGAATGTGCGGCGGACTTCCCGCGGGCGAGGATCGTGCGATGCCCGCGGACCGTTGAGTCCTACCGCTACAACTGGCTGAGGTGTCAGGTATGCGGCCTGTCGCTGCCGTTGACAAGAGACGGGGAGGTGCATCACATCATCGGAGGGGCAGGCAGGAGCGACGAGGAGGCGAACCTGCTGCGAGTCGGGGGAGCATTCGAGTGCGGCTGCCACGATGAGAGCTGGAGCGTGATGCTCCCGGCCGCCCTGTGGGCCAAGCAGCGGACCGACCAGGAGAACACCGACTGGGTTCGGCTTGCGGTGCTGCTGGGCCATTTTCTACCGGAGCCGAAACCGCCTTCGTGGTACAATGAAAAGCGATGAATGGAGAGCAAAATGATGTCTGAGTTTATCGAACCGGCCGCCAAGCTAGTCCGGGCGTACCGGGAGAGCAAAAATAGCCATGACTTTGCGGGGCATCTGGCCAGAGACCCAGCCTCCTCCTACATGCCCAGAGAAGTCGAGTTCTACTGGGAACTGATCGACGCCGCGTTCGATGCCGGCGTGTGCTCAACAGAGTCGCAGTCCTCGTCGTTGCCGCCGATGGTTCCGGTCGAGACAATTACTCAAGAGCTGGCTTTGACCCCGTTGGAAGCGGCCACGGTCCGGCAAATGATTGCCGAAGTCAACCGGAAGGGGCTGCCCGTTACCTTGAGAATCTACCCGATTAGAACGTCGATCCTCCCCGCGAGGATGAGCTGACCGACGAGAAGCGGCAGGACGCCTGGATCCTTATCCGGGTTATGAGGGGTATCTGTAAGGGAGAATGAAATGTCTGGCCGACTCCCCCGTGGAATGTTGAATGTACATTCGAGGAGTCTGCTGAAAGCAAGAAGGCATCGGCGTGGATCGCCGTACCGTAAGCATGTTGCCGGGGTGTTAAAGAAACTCCGCAGAACTGCCGGGGGGCGCTGTGAAGCTATCCACATTCGTCGAATTCAGCCCTGGATGTTGAAACATCCACTGGGAGGTTTTAAGTAGTATCCATGCCCGAAACCATCACAATCCGAACCCGTAAGACCCGGGGCGAGATCCGTGCCGAGCTGCGGAAGCTCCCTGCCCTGCTGTCGGGTCGGATGTACGACGCCCGCCACCTGGCCTCGACGTGGCGCAGTCACTTCGCCTATCACATCTTCGATAAGATCAGCCGCAGCTTCTTCGCCAAGTCGATGTGGGGCTCCGACGAGTTCGGAGACCGGTGGGAACCGCTCAAAGAGGCAACGATCGTAGCCCGCGAGTCGCGGCGGGAACCCAAGCGTGGCAAGCGGGGACTCAGCGAGCAGCACGACAAGCTGTGGCGGCGGGTGTTCGCCCAAAACTTCGCGCGGCTGGCCGTTCGCGTGGGCGAGCGTGAGGCGGGCGAGCGAGCCGCCCGGATGGCCTGGGCCACGGTCAAGGCTGCGGGTGCTCGGACCCGCAAAGAACAGTTTCGGGGCCGCCGGCCGCCGATGAACTGGATCTCGGGCCGGCTCAAGAAGAGCCTGGCGCCCGGCCGCCGATCGGCAGGCGGCTACGTGCCCTCACCCGAGCAGCGGTACGAGGAATATCACGGTAAGTTGGTGCTGGGCACTGATGTGCCTTACGCTCCCTACGTCCACAAGCGGCGCCGGTTGTGGCCGGAGGTTGCCCGTATGCTCCCGTGGATACGTGAGGCAGCAAGCAAGGGAATCCAGGCGGTGGTCCGCCAACTTCAACGGGAGTAGACGATGGGAAAGATACTGCGCCCCCCGGGGATTGGACTGACAAGATCAGCCCGCTACACGACGCGCGCAATCATCCGCGCGAAAAAACGTGCGGCGAAGCGCACTCGGTACACGGGAAACTACATGACGACTGTGTACCGGCCAGGGCTTCAAGGGTTCGGCCGGGGCATGAAGTCCGCCCGGAAGAAAATGCGCAAGAGGAAGATCCTGATGCGCCGTCTACAGGAAGCGGGATACTGATTTGAGCTTATCCGCCTTACTCTCTGGAGGCCGAGGATGGAGCTTTCGCTGACACCGAAGACGGCCTTTGAGCTGGCCGACAGACGACCCTCGGCCAACCTCGGCCCGTTCCCGTGGTGGGGCCCGGCCAGCGCGGCCATCCGGTCGGCCGGGGCCCCGCACGACGTGGTGACGTTGGCCGACGGCCGGTACTTCGCCTGGTGGCGGGGCAGGCAGGTGGCCCACTACGACTCGGGCACGGGCGGGCTGCGGATCGACTGGCCCGCGGTGGCCGAAAGGGCCAGGGAGTTGGTTCGAGCGGCGGGCTAGAAACTGGGGTTTACAGATCCGGGCGGAGGTGCTATGGTTGGGGCAGTTGATCCTTGACCCAAGAAGAGAGGCCCGACCGTGGAGGGCGGGCCCCGAGTGACCGGCAGCGGCACGACACGCTTGCCGGTCAGGCACCACGCAAAGTGAACTTGCGACATGCCTCTATTACCAATCATTATAGCAGAAATCCCCCCGGCAGCAATGGCCCTGTCGGACAGAAAATCTCTTTCGGATCGCGGGCCGCCTCTCCATAGGGGTGGCCCGCATTCTTTTTGCGCCCGGGCCGGGATAGCGCAGCACGCGGGGGCGCTCCCCCGCCGGCCCTCTCGGCGGCCAGCAGAAGCGGTAACGCGAGACCCGCCCGCGACGGACGCGGCTGGCCGCCACTATTTTTCCGCCCCGCAAGCGTATCCGGGTTCGCGACCGGCCGGGGTGCTTGCCGGCAACTGCGGGGAGAACCCTCGAACTTTGCCGGAGACAATTGACGATTGCGGCCCGGACGGAGCCGCCAGGCCATGGAATACTGAGCCTTCCGTTGTGTGAGTCATGGCCGATGGGTTAGATCAGCTCATTACAATGTCATGGAAGCCGAGAGGCTGCGGAAACCGTCGAGACGACGTTACAAGCGGTCAGGCCGGCACACTGGAGGTGACCGTGTACGGAGATAATTTGTCGCCGCAGCCGGAAGACGGAGTAAAATGGAGGGCTGGGCGGCACGTCGAAAGGCTAGCGATGGTGCGACGTAAAATCCAGTCCGGTTGCCCGGGGTCCGGCGGCGCGTGCCGCGTCGCTCGCAGAGTGACGCGGAAGGCGCCGGCGGATGTGATTACCGGAGAAACGCCAAACGACAGGTGAGTTAATGGGCTACCGGAAACGTAAAAAACAGCAGGAGCAACGAATCAGCGGTCCGCAGCGATTACAGGCTGCAACGATACCAGAAGGCGACCGGATGATGGCCTTCCTGGGGATCGTCGACTGCGAACTGGGCGAAGTCAAGGATTCGGCCGAGCGGTATCCAGAGCTGCTGGCTGCGGTCGAGGGCTCGGGCGGATGGGAGGTACCGTTCGAAAAGCACGAGGGCGCTAAGCTCAGAGACGCGCCGGACGATTACCTGAGATGGGCCGCCGGGATCGTGCCGGAAACGAAGGGCTTCTGGAAGTTTCAGCAGAGGGCCCGCGAGGAACTGAAACGGAGGGCTGTGGTATAATGGGAGTATAGGAGACGCAAATGAAGACAAGCCCGAGCAAGCTGTTGGCGGTGCCGGACTCATTTCGCAACACGGCCCTGAGTTTTCCCAAGAAGATCACTCAGGCCCTCGCGTTGCTGGATGACCCGGAGGTTGCGGCGGAGATGCTGGCCAAGGCGGAGACAATGGCCCACTACGCCCGACGGGTACGGGTGGACACGGAGGTTATCAACGCCATCCAGTACGGCAAGCTGCTAATTCAGGCCAAGCTGGGGGAGCTGATGCCGACGACGGGAGGGCGGCCGAAGAAGGCCGACGAGAAAAAGTCTGTACCCGGTACAGGCTTTTCGTCTCACACCATCGCCACCTACCGTAAGGTAGCCGAGCACGCCGGCGAGCTTGAGAGCTATCGCGACAGAATCGATAAGGCAACGGAAGAGGCGGACAAGAATAGCCCCGATGTACCGGAGATCAGTACGGCCGCGTTCATCCGTTTCGTGGGCTCGGATGGCAATATCAAGAGCAATCAAAACAAGGGGGTGATCGAATGGTTCACGCCCGCGAGGTACGTGGACTTAGCCCGCGAGGTGATGGGCGGCATCGACCTGGATCCGGCGTCCAATAAGAAGGCCAACGCGGTCGTGAAGGCAAGGCGATTCTTCGACAAGAAAAACGACGGGCTCTCGCGGCAGTGGAAGGGCAATGTGTTTTTGAATCCACCCTTTCAGGCCGCCCTAATGCAGGCGTTTGTCGAAAAGCTATGCGAGTCGTACGAGGCGGGCGACGTGCAGCAGGCCGTCCTTTTGACGAACAACAACACGGACACCGGCTGGTGGCACCAGGCGGCTGGGCGGGCGGCCGGGGTGTGCTTTACGAGGGGTCGGGTGAACTTCAGCAGCCCCGCCGGAGAAATAGCCCAGCCGACGAACGGGCAGACGTTCTTCTACTTCGGGCGACGCGACGCGAGATTCGCCAAGTCGTTTGCGGCAATCGGTACGGTGATGGTGAGGAAGTGAGCAGCCCAACGCGACGGCTGAGCAACGCCGAATTTCAGAAGCAACTGGCGTTTGGCCAGCAGGCCGAGACGGCGATAGCCAAGTGGGTGATGCGCCGCGGAAGTCTGGTGCTGCCGATCTATGACATAGAATATGACACTGGCAAGGGCCCCCGGCTGTTTGATAGGGACGGTGAATATATCGCGCCTGATTTGCTCGTCATAAACAAACACAAGCAAGTTCTCTGGATTGAGGCGAAGCACAAGACTGTTTTTACGTGGCACCGGATCAGCAAGCCGCCCTGCTGGACGACGGGGATTGATCGGAATCATTATCAGGGATACTTGCGGATTCAGAACAGGATTGACTGGCCCGTTTGGCTTCTGTTTCTTCACCGCAGCTCGCAGCCGGATGCACGCGACTTGACGCACGGCTGTCCCGAGAGTTGTCCAGTCGGTTTGTTTGGCGATACCCTAGAGAGGCTGGCAAAATGCGTCAACCACGAATCGCCCAAGTGGGGGCGGTATGGCATGGTATACTGGAGTGCCGCGAGCCTGAAGGAATTGGGTCCGCTTAGTGAGTTTGAGGAAGATGGCCAAGGCTGAATGGGCATAATGAAACGCCTTAACTACGAATCGACGATCCGGGGTGCCGACCTGGTCACCGATCGTCTAGTGAACGAAACGGGGATGAGCCTTGACGCACTCGCCCGGGTAATCGGCGGCTACTTCGCTGAAATGCTGGCGGGGGCGAGGCAGCCGGAGATCGAGCGGGAGAGGCAGATGAGGTTGTTCGATGCTTGACCTTGACGACATGAAGCCCGGCCCGGACGCCCGGCTGGAGGAGAAGCTGGAGTGGATCGATAAGCACCGGCCGCCGATCCAGAGGTTGCCGCACTCCGGGCCGTGCGACTGGCGGGACGTGCCGGTGGCGAGCAGGCAACTGAACGCGAAGCCCGACCCGAATGGTAACTGGTTTCGCCGGGAATGCCGGCTGTGCGGTAGGTTCTACGGATTCGGGGTAAGGGACAATAAGTAGGCGTAGTTCGTTTCGCAACTTGATTTCACCGAAGGGAGAGCTACCGATGGCTGAGAAACAGACATCTATTGCTGACGTGGTGCTGCGAGGGATCATGGTGGGCGGATTTCTGATCATGTTGTTCGTGGTGGCCGCGATGGTCCTGGCACCGCTGGGTAAAGTTGGCCGCCAGCCGACGAAGGCTGAGCGATGGCGGGAGGGTAGGCTTGACCGTAGTCGGCACGTGGAGCTGAGTGACGTGGTGACTCTCGCGCAGCAGACTCCGGCCGCGACAAGTGCCAGCTCTTTCAGCCGCATGGCGCAACTCGCCGCGGCCAGGGACCACGAGGGGCTGAACCAGATGGTCCTGCGGGGCGAAGCCTTCATGCTTCAACCAGGGACGCGGTGCCGTAAGATCGGGCTGGGCTTCTTCCGCAATGAAGTGCGAGTGTTGAGCGGTCCGAAGGCGGGTCGTACGTGTTTCGTGTCGAGGGATCTTCTGTAGCGAAGCAGAGGCCGATGAAGTGTCCGTGGCAAACGCGGGAAAGAGGGGTGAGGGAAACATAAACATGACGGGACTTGGTCGCGAGCTGGCCGTGGTGCTTTGGCTGACGGGCGTACTGGACAGGTTGGCGACCCTGGGTCTAATTGCGCGTAAGAATCCGAGTCCGACCCTGACCGTCGAGGGGAGGCGATTGTGGGACCAGCTAGACGGAATGAACATGCGGGCCACGCGGAAGGAGATCGAGTTAGCGATGGAGGCGATGCACGAATCCGCGGAAGAAGGGCTGTTGACGCTAATAGAAGCATACCAAGACGACGCCAACAAGCTGATTCGATGGTGTCAACAACAGCGGGATGCGAGGGGCCGGCATGAATTTTCAGAAGAGCAATGACACGGCGGCGGCGTGGACGGTGGCACGCACAGATACCGTTGATGGGTGAAAAGCAACAGGGTGTAGTAACCCTGAAAAGCGGTCCCTGACCTGGCCGGTTCGATTCCGGCCCGCCGTGCTTTTTGAGGAACAAAATGATGGACGAATTAGCTAAGCAATATAGTAATCGCAGCAGACTCCATGACGACAGCGCAATGCCATTCGGCAAGTATAAGAGGTCGCGGTTGGGTGACGTACCCGATTCGTACTGGCGTTGGTTTCTGCGGCAGGATTGGTGCGATGAATGGCCGGATTTAGTTGAGTATGCGAACACTGTATGTGGAGAATGAGCACGGCGGCGGCGTGCCAGCGCTGGCGAGAATGTCGTTGCAAGCGCCGGTTGTCCGCGACATACCTGACCCTATGGCAGCGAACAGGACTACCCGGCCCGCCGTGCTTTTTGAGCGACAAAGGAGCAATCATGGGAATCGAAACGATTCAAGCCTGTAGGGTGACTTGCCAGAATTGCAAGGCCGAAGTAATCGTCGAGAAGTGGGTGCAGGCACGGGCTTTGGGCTGGGCCGTGCCTTGTGACGGGCGACTTCAATTGTGTCCGAACTGTGTGATCTACCAAAAAGGCGTCTTGTCGGCAACGGCAATACCGGCAGGATCGCTTGCGAACAAACTACCAGGTGAAACCTAAAAGACATCATGGCGGCGGCGTGGAAACATGATGCCTAAGCGTGGCAGGTATCGGCTGCGAACGGCCACGAATATCCAGAGGCCGGCCAGCCGTGTTTTTTGAAACGCTTACCAAAAGGAGAAGATCGTGGCAAAGAAACAGAAGTCCTGCAAGCAGAGGTTTCCCGAAGTTATATGGGCCAAATGGAGCGATGACTCTTGGGATGGCAAGCCCGTTCTTTTGGCCGAAGAGGAGATAAAGGAGATTGCCGAAAAGGACGAGCGGATCGTGGTTGGGTGCTACAAGTTCGAGGGCACTGCAATTGTCGCCAACCAAACCGAGTTGGAATTGGACCAAAAGCGAAACTAGCACGGCGGCGGCGTGCAAATGCCCCTACAAGGGACGTGGAGCTGAGTTGTCAGCAGGATATAGGGCTGGCACGGCGAGGAAGCGAGTACATCACGGAGCCCCCGGTTGCCGGTGTAGGGAGAAATGGGAAACCCGGCCCGCCGTGCTTTTCATTACGAAAAGGTAACGCCGCGTGGGCAAATCACAATGGGTACGAGTGACGCGGGCACATCCTTGCAGGGTGTGTGGGAAGCCAGACTGGTGCCGCGTGTCGGCGGACGGGATGATGGCCCACTGCATGAGGCTGGAGAGCGACCACCCCTGGCCTGGCCCGGCCGGCGGCTGGCTGCACAAGCTCGACGGCGACAAGATCGACCTACCTCCGCCGAGGCGGGAGGAGCCGAAGGTGATCCGCGACTGGACGGCGGAGGCCAAGCGGTGCTACTGCCACCACGAGGCTCCGGGGATGCGGGAGTTCATGGCCGAGACACTGGCCCTGTCGGTCGAGGTTCTGGAGCGGTTCCGGGTCGGCTGGACGTGGCAGCAGTGGAGGCGGGACTTCGGCTGCGAGTACTCGACGTGGCCGATGAGGGACGCGAGCGGGACAGTGGTCGGCATAGCGTTGCGGGGGAGGGACGGGAAGAAGTTGACGATGCGCGGCGGCACCCCCGGCCTTTTTTACAGCCACGGCTGGCACAAATTGTCGGACACGATCTACCTGCCGGAGGGGGCTAGCGACGCGGCAACCATGGTACAATTGGGGAAGTCGACGGTCGGGCGTCCGAGCAACGTGGCGGCCCCATGGTTGCCCGAGCTGCTGCGGCCGTACCGCGGGCGGGAAATCGTGGTGATGGGCGAGGCGGACCGCAAACCGGCGGGCGAGCGGCCGGGCTGCCTGCCCGGGTGCCACGGATGCCAGGCGTGCTGGCCGGGGCTGTACGGGGCGAGGGTGGTCGCCGAGATGCTCTCGCGGCGGCTGGGGCGGAGCGTAACGTGGTGGCTGACGCCGCTGGGCACGAAGGACGTGCGGGCTTGGACGGCGGCGAACCCCGACGCGGTGGACGTGGAGCTGGAGGACTTTGACCCGCCGGCGATGGTCGGCGTGGCTGGACGCTAAGATCGCAACCAACCAAACTGACCGCCGAGGCGGTGGGAGGGGACTGACGACATGACCGAGGCCGACCTAAAATTTACGATCGAGAAGATAGAACAGTACGGGCTGGGCAGGCCCGACCACGACCAGCTCTGGGCCCTGGTAGATGGGCTCCACGCGGAGCCCCGCTCGGTAGACGCCTGCCTGCTGTCGATCGGGAGCCTCATGTGAAAAAACCCTGTCATGACTTCGTCCCAGTTGATCCGGCCGTTTCTGAAGGCCGCGGTCGAGGATGTGGGGGGGACAATTGTCGGTGCCTTGCTGGAGCCGAAGAGCGACGCCACCGAGGCGGGGGAAGGTCCGACGGAAGGCTGGGGCCTTGCGGTGTCGTGTTTGTTGGGCTATACTGGGGACGGAGGCTGACACATGGCGAAGCGAACACAGGGCGAGTTCCTGACCGAGACGGTCGCCTGAATAGGTGGTAGAATGACCCGGAGAACAGGCGGCGGGCGGGGCGGTTGATCAGGCGGTTGATAGACGAGGCCCAGTGCCCCTGAATGAGGGGCGGCCTTGAACTATCGTAGGCTAGACGAACATGCCGAAGAAGCCGAACCAGTGGCAGCACAAGCGGTCGACGGCCCTGATTAAACGGGAGAAGGACATCGCCCAGGTCGCCGAGCTGCACCTTGAGGGCCTGACCTTCCGCGAGATCGGGCTCCGCCTGGGGATGGCCGTCGCCGTCGCTCACGCCAGGTATCGGGACGCGATCGAGCGGTATAAGGAGCGGGCAGCCGAGGCCCACGACGCGAGGGCTGCGGCGTACCGGGCGAAGCGGGAGTTTCTGTACCGGGAGGCGATCGCGGCGTGGCGGCGGTCGCAGGTCGAGCAGGAGCGGAGGCGGGCGAGGAAGCGGCAGGGCCCTGCCAAGGCAGGGGAGGGCGACGAGCCGAACGTAGTCGAGTGGACTGAGGAGGAGATCGAGGTCAAGAAGCTGCTGGGCGACCCGCGGTTCCTGGCCGAGGCGGACAAGCAACTGAACGCCCTGGCCAGGCTCGATGCGTTGGATGCCCCGCAGAAACATGAGATTACAGGCAAGGATGGCCAGCCGGTCAACCTCTTCCAACTGCTCTTGCAGGCCCCGAGGGGGCCAGCCGTGGAGATCGGCGAGGATGGCGAGGAGCACGTCATCGAGGCGTCGTCCACACCGTTGCTGCCTGGGCCCGACGGAGGCGACGGGAACGGTGAGGGATTCGAGGACCTGTGAGGGATCGGCCATGATAGCTTCACCAGAACCCGAGACTTATTGTTCGTCCTGCCGGGATTTGCCGGAAGGCACCTCGACGGGGACGTGCTCGGCGACCTGTGCCAGTCGCGTAAAGTATCGGGAGGCCGCGATGGTCGCTGCGGAAGCCATGCTGGCCTGCGGCGAAAGGATCTTGCCCGAGGCCCCGCCCAAGTTCCAACCTCTGCCTACGGCGAGCCCACACCACGGCTGGCCGCGGCCCATCGTGTTGCAGCGTACCGCCCATCGCCAGGTGGCCCGGAAAAAGAAGAGGTTCTGAGTCGATCCAGCAACTAGCCGCATCGTTGGGAGGAAAGTGAGCTATGGTAACCTTGCTGTATATTTTGTTGGGGATAGTTTCCGTCTACGTTGGCGGGGTTGTCGTCGTGTTTCTGTATGGGATGACCCGGCGGTGGCATTTCGGCCCGGTCCCCCAGATGTTGGTCGTTGCCCTGGCAGCCATCTTGTGGCCGCTGTACTTGTGGCATATGTACTTGTGGCGTAGATAGGAATGTCTGAGTCGATCCAACAGCGGTCCGCGTCGCTAACCCGGTACCGCTACGAGCCCCTGGAGTTCATGCGGCGGCTGTGGCCGGGGATCAAGGTCTGGCAGAAGCAGCGGGAGATCGCCGAGTCGGTGGCCCGGAACTACGGGACGATCGTCCACTCGTCGATCGAGAGCGGCAAGGGCTGGATTGCCGCGAGGTTCATCCTGTCATTCTACGCCACGCGGTTCCCGTGCAAGGTTATCGGGACCTCGATTACCCAGCCGCAGCTAAGGGACTCGCTGTGGGGGGAGATCGACGCGGCGCTGCGTGAGCCGGCGGTAGGGCCGGACGGCGAGCAGGTTACCAACGCGAACGGCGACCCGATGCTGGTCCGGGAGCTGCTGGGGATCGACGTGGTCCACATGGAGCTTCGGCGGCTCGACGAGAACAGACGCCCGCATGGTAACGACTGGGTGAGGCTGCGGGTGGCCCGCGATGTGGAGGGGATGCACGGGATACACCTGCCGCCGATGGACGACGGAGGGCCAACGGTGCTCGCGGTATTGGACGAGGCCAGCGGCATCTCGGACAAGTTCATCGAGGGTCTGGAGGGGCAGGCCCACCGGATGCTGGTGGTAGGTAACCCGCTGAACATGGCGGGCTATTTTGCGCGCAAGATCCGGGCGGGTGATGAGCCGGACCGGCTCCATCCCGGCCGGCTGCGGTGGAAGGTGATCCACATCGACGGGGCGAAGACGCCGAACGTCTCCGCCGGCCGCAAGTGGGAGAAGCGGGGCCGCAAGGGGCCGCTGCCGCGACCGCCGCTGCCGGGGATCATGTCCTACGCGAGCTACGTGGCCTACGATGCCGAGTGGGATGAGTACAACAAGAGGACGCGGCTGCGCGGGCTGCTGCCGGAGGGCGACGAGGCCACCGTATGGGTGCCGGAGGCGTGGCTGGCGGAGGGATTCAAGGCGTGGCACGAGATCGACCACGACTGGCGGCGGGAGAACCTGCCCCGCTGGCTCGGGGTGGACGCCTCGCACGGCCGCGGCGACCTGGTCTGCTGGGTGGTGATCGACGCCATGGGTATCGTCGAAGTGAGAGTGGCGGACCCGGAGATCATGCGGGACAAGTACGGTCTGCCGGACACGGTAAAGATGCTGGAGATCACGCGGGAGCTGATGACGCTGCACAATATCCCACCGGGCCGGGTGGCGGTGGACGCGGGGGGCGGCGGGCAGGACGCCGTGGGCGACCCGATGCGGCGGGCCGGGCAGGTGGTGCAGCTAGTGGACTTCGGGGCGGCGGCCTCTAGGCGGCGTAAGCGGCAGTACAAGAACCGGCGGGCCGAGATGTACGGGCTCCTCTCGGGCGTGTGCAACCCGTCAAACTGGCGGCGGGTGGAGGAGGGCGGACGCTGGGAGCGGTGCTGGGCGATGCCATCGGATGACCAGTGCAAGGCCCTGGCCGAGGAGCTGCCGATGATCCCCAAGCGGTACGACAGGGAGGGGAAGCTATACCTGCCGCCGAAGACCAAGCGAACCCCGGAGTCGAAGGAGCAGACGCTGATGGAGATCCTGGGCCACTCCCCGGACCGGAGCGACGGCGCGGTCCTGGCGGTCTGGGCGATGCGGGGCGGGCCGCTGTCCCCGACGGTAGGCCGCCCCCTGGTCCTGACGGAGCCGAAGCCGGAGCCGGGCGGCGAGGAGCCGGAGCGGTCGGACCTCGTGAAGCGGATATTCGGCCCGGGGGGCGGGGGCCGGGAGGAGAGGCCGTGGACGAGGGACGAGTTCTGGGGCGACGACGAGGTATAATAGAGGGCGGTTGTTGTGAGCGTCGCACGAAATTGCCGCTGAGGCGGTGGGAGGAGAGTGTGATTAAGACGATCAGTGGAATTCGGCCCGCCGTGCTTTAACAGAAAGGAGGGTGTGGTCATGGGCGCAGAGACGAAGATCCAATGGGCGCACCACACGTTTCAATCCCTGGAGAGGCTGTGCCAAACTGACGGCTGGCTGTGACCACTGCTACGCCGAGCGCTACTGCATCCGGCAGCCCGCGAAGTTCGGCACCATGGGGCCTTACGGCGAACGGGTCTTCGCGGCCGAGTCGACCTGGAGGCAGCCGCTGTCGTGGAACCGCAAGGCCGAGGAAGCGGGCCAGCGTCGGCGGGTCTTTCTGATGTCGCTAGGGGACTTCTTCGAGCGGAGCCGGCGCGACGAGATTGCGTGGAGGCAAGATGCCGCGGCTCAGCGGGTGGCCAAACTGTGGGCGAGGACGCCCTGGCTGGACTGGCTGATCCTGACGAAGCGGCCTAGCACGATGAGGAGCTGGCAGCGGCGTTATCGGCCCCGGGGCCTGCCACCCAACGTCTGGGCCGGGGTCAGCGTCGAAGACGCGATCTGCTACCCCCGCATCGCACATCTGATCGACACGAAGGCGGCGCTGCGATTCGTGTCCGTCGAGCCGCTGCTGGGGCCCGTCGAGCTGTCCTGCCTGGGGGATTGGATTAACTGGGTGATCGTGGGTGGCGAGTCCGGTCCGCAGGCCCGGCCGATGCGGCCTGACTGGGCTCGCCGAATCCGTGACGCCTGCCGGCGCGCGCATGTGCCCTTCTTCTTTAAGCAATGGGGCGAATGGGCACCCGTGAATGCTTTGGACATAGAGACCGCCGTTGTTCTGGCAGACTACGACCGACACTACTGGCACAACATTGCCAGGTCAAGTTTTCGCGTCGGCCGCAAGCGTGCTGGTCGCAAGCTGGACGGTCGGACGTGGGACGAGGTCCCGGAATGAACAGCCCGGTCGAGCGGCAAGGCTGAGCGGTCCGTTTTGCTTATCCCCTTTCCGTAGGGGGCTGGCGCCGGACTGGTCGAGTGGCACTGAACTTCGGAACTCCACTTGACCAGCTCCGTCGCGGATGGGTAAACTTAGCGCATGAGGCATTTGTGGGCGACGATGCTGCGGTGGCTGAACCGGCGACGCGCCTCGTCCGGGGAAAGGCGTCTGGCCCGCGAGGTGGGCCGGCTGGAGGCCGCCCTGGACGAGGCACGGGCCGAGGCGGAGACGCGGGTCGAGGCCGCCGAGACGCGGGCGAGGGAGGCGGTGGCGGAGGCCGACGCGGCGGTGATGGAGCGAAAGGTGCTATCGACAGCGGTGGAGCGAATTCGCAGTCACTACGAGGCCGACATCTCCGCGGCGGCCAAGCGTATCGCGGAGGGGGGCAAGCCCTGAACGGGAGGACGAGCCGATGGGAGCCATCGCTGACACGCTGAGGGAGAGCCGGGACAGGACCGAACAGGCCGTGTTCCGGCACCGGGCGGCGGTCCCGTCGAGGCAGTCGCTGATGGCGGGCGGCGGCGTCGTGCTCGGCGAGTCGCAGCTATCGACGGGCCTGTTCGGGGAGGGCGCCGTGGAGCGGGAGATGTACGGCCACTACCGTGGCTGGACCTACGCCGCGATCCGGCCGATAGCCCAGACGATCGCCGGGCAGCCGGTAGGGGTGGGCCGGGAGCTGGGCCCGATGGAGAGGCCGCGGTCAGGCAGGCTGGCGACGAAGGCATCGCTGCCGGGTTGGTTGAAGCAGGCCGAGGTCGAGCAATACGAGACGCACCCGTTGTTGGACGCGATCGCGAACCCGAACCCGGTGATGACGAGGTGGCACCTGCTGTACATCCTGATCGCGTCGCTGGAGATCGCCGGCGAGCACCTATGGTGGATCGTGGCGGGCGAGGACGGGCCGGTGATCTGGCCGGTTCCGTCGCTGTGGTTCGAGCCGGTACACAGGGACCGCAAGCCGTTCGCCGCGTGGTCGATCACGCCTGGCGGCCAGGGCGAGCCGGAGGAGATCCCGAACGATGAGGTGGTCTACTTCCATTACCCTGACCTGGCCGACCCACTGGGCTGCACCTCGCCGGCCATGACGCAATCGAGGGCGATGTCGGCGGACGAGGCGATGCAGGACGCGCAGGCTAACACCTTCCTCAACGCCCCGTTCCCGAAGCACGCCCTGGTCGTCGGCGACGTGACCGAGGATGGCGAGAACCTGGGGCGGCCCGTGCTGGAGCACGGGCAGAGGCAGCAGCTCTACGCGGAGTTCAAGCGGCTCTACACGCAGACGGCCCAGTATGGCCTGCCGATCATCCTCGACCGGCTGATCCATGACATCAAGCCGCTCTCGAACAAGCCGAACGAGATGGATTTCACCGACAGCGGCAAGGTGACGAAGGACCGCATCTTTCTGGGGCACGGGACGAACCCGGTGATCGCGGGCGAGATCGAGAAGGTGAACCGGGCGTCGAGCTATGCCGCCCGGAGGCACTTCGCCGACCACACCGTGAACCCGAAGATCGAGCTGGTCAGCGAGGTGCTGACCCGAAGCCTGGGCCCGATCGTGGCCGTCGAGGGCGAGCGGCTGCGGGTGTGGATCGAGCCGTACGTGCCTGACGACCGGGACGAGCGGCGGCGGGACCTTGACCTGGCGGCGAAGTACGGCAGCGTGACGAAGGACGAGCTGAGGGGCGCGCTGACCCACCTCAACCTGGAGCCGATGGACGGCGGCGACGCGGTGGCCGCCCCGCCGATGCCCCTGCCGGCTGTAGTGTCGTCAGGGAAGTCGGCGGACGAGCCGCCGGACATTTCCATGGCACTTGACCAGGAGGCGCGGGTCAAGGCGTGGCTGAAGGCCCACAGCCGGCACGAGGCGGGGCTGCTGGAGGCGGTGCATACATTATTCTTAGAGCAGCGGGACTCGGTGACGGCCCGGCTGTACGAGGTGCTGGGGGAGCTGGAGAAGGCGGCGGGGGACGCCGGCGGGCTGGTCGAGGTGATATTCGACCCGGACGAGTGGGAGGAGCGGCTGGTGGAGGTCTGCCGGCCGCACCTGGAGCGGGCCGCGGCCGTCGGGGCGGTGCGGACGATGGAGCAGGTCAAGGCGACGAAGGCCGGGCCGAGCGCCGAGGAGCTGATGGTCGAGTTGACGCCAGCCGTGCGGGCCAAGATCGACGGCGAGCTGGAGACATTGCTGTCGCGGCCCTACTGGCCGGACGTGCAGCAGACGACGCGGGCGAAGCTGGCCGCGACGCTATCCGAGGGCGTGCAGAACGGCGAGTCGCTGCACTACTTGGCCGCGAGGGTAGGCGACGCCCCGACGGTGCCGGTGGTCGACCCGGGGGTGTTCCCGCCGGGGACGGTGTTCGGCACGAATGCCGTGCTAGGCAGCGAGGCGTCGCGGCGGCGGGCCCTGCTGATAGCCAGGACAGAGGTCACAGGCGCTCTGAATTGCGGTCAAGCGGCCCAACAAGAACAACTATTCAACGACGGCGTGACGGACGGCATGGAGTGGATGGCGATCATCGACCAGTACACGCGGGGCAGCCACGCGGCCCTAAACGGGGCGAGGGCCCCGGGCGACTACCCGGTGGGCAAGTGGGACGTGGGCGGGCACGTAGCGCCGTACCCCGGCCATCACTCGCTGCCGGCGGCCGAACGATGCAACTGTATCTTGCCCGGCCAGCTAGTCGAAGGGCGATTCATCGCTGGCACCAAAGCCTATTACGGCGGGCAGGTCTGCGAAATCATAACGAGAGGCGGCCGGCGGCTCACCGTGACCCCACAGCACCGCATACTTACCGAAGACGGATTCGTCGCTGCCGGCTCGCTGCACCAGGGCGAGAAGTTGCTGGCCTACAACGTCCAGGCTGAAGGTCCGGGATTCATTTCTGTAGGTCGCGATCAGATATATCACGAACCAGCCCTGATCGAGGATGTATTTGAGGCGTTGCGATTGGCTGCTGACGTGTCCGACAAGGGGCTTGTTGAAAGACGCCGCGGGCTGCCGGACGACTTCCACGGCGACGGGCGGGGACTTCGTGGAGAGGTCGAGGTTGTATGGGCCGACGGCTCGTTGCTTCTCGAAGGGATACCCCGCCCCATTGAGAAAGGCGTGGAAGACATCTTCCCAGGGGTAGATTTGGGTCTGGGCCGCGTATCTGCCAGCTGCTCGGTTGGCGACGGCAGAATCGCCAGCGACGCGAGAGGTGCTTGCATTGCCGGGATCGGGCAGCTTGGCCTTGGCCTTCCAAGCAGCACCGCATTGGCGAAGGACAGCAGAACGGTCGCCCTTGAGTGCCTGCCACTTGACGAGTTCAGCTTCGGATCGGCCTCGCATCTTGACGCCGCATTTCCTGAAGCGATTAAAGAGGACGTTGCGGCCGTAGCCGGTCTCGTCGCTGATCTTCTTGAGCGACTTCCCGGCCTGGTACTGCTCGACGAGGTCGTCGAGGTTCGGAATCGGAATTTCACGGGACATGTGTACGACCTCCAATCTGTGAACGGCCTCATTATAACAGAAGGCATCGGCATAAGCAACTGCCGATGTACATTGGCTCCCGTAGTGGAGTAGATCATAGCAGGACCCTGTCGTTATCCGTGTTCGGTTTGCGGCTGCACCCGCTGGACGGTTGGTTGGGGCGGCCCGCATCTTGACTGGTGCGGTGAATGCGGACGACTCACCTTGCACAATCCGGACTGAGGCCGGGAAAGAGGGGACTCATGGCCACGGAACCGAAGCTGTTGACGCGATGGCACCAGGTGTATAGTAGGGTGGTGGTCCGAGTCACGGAGGTCCCCCCGGAGGTCATAATTCGATTCGAGGACGGGTCGTACGTGGTGGTCGAGGGTGATCCGATAGAGGCCCCCGACGTGTACACGCTCTGGCGGGGTAGAGTGATAGACAAGGCGGAGTACGAGCGGCAAGTTGACGCTAAGGTACACGCGGAACTTGCTGCGGACGAAGAGACTGAAATGAGCATCGGAGTTGAAAGTGATCGACTTTTGACGCGCGAAGAGGCCGCGAAGCTGTTGAAACGGCGGGCTCACTTCGAACACTGGGAGGATGCGGTCGGCAAGACGGTGTCCCGGATCGAGGAGATTAAGGCACCGGGCGGCAGCTCCATCGTGGCGATCGAGTTCGAGGACGGGGCCACCTTGGCTATCGGCGGGGGCGTAACCCGCGACGCTGATTGTTACGTCGAGCCACTGGACGAAGAGATGCTCGCGTCTTGGCGGGAAGATGCCAGTTGACACCACCCCGCCAGGGGGTGCCTCGGAAGGGCCGCAACCACTTGGGGACCGCCTGTTGCCTGGCGAAACGCCTGTTGACACCGCCCCGACCAGGGACGTAGAATAATGATTGACCTGGGGCCGCCGAAGAACAAGCTGCTCGACGCGACGGAGTACCGGGCGGGACGGGCGGTGGCGAGTTTGAGCGAGCAGATCCAGCGGGTAGCCGGGCGGGACTTCTTCGGGCGGACGGCGGTCGAGGTGCTCTGGGAGGCCGGGCAGATAACCGTGGTCAGGGCGAGGGTGGAAAGGACGGAGCGATGAATCGCCGGAACTTCTTCGGATGGATCGCGGCCATAGCCGCCGGAGCCGCACTGCCGTGGCGGAAATCTGAAGCAACTGAACTGGTTCCTCAGTGCTTTGCCGCAGACGTGTCGCGTGGGTCGCAGAAGGTACGGGGTACGATGAGCGGGGAAGGCTCGCCGGGATTCGATTCGGGCCAGTTAGTTTCGCTACACTTGCAGTCCAACAGGTGGAAATGGCGATTCCGGGCGAGGATTACACGAGTCGGTGTCTCAGGGGCGGACGACGGAAAACAGATATGGACGGCCAGCTATGAATCGCTGGGCAGGATCATGGTGAAGATGGAGCGATGAAGCGACGCGGCTTTCTCCGAACGGTGCTCGGTTTGGCTGCGGCGGCGTTATCGCCATTGGCGGTCGCGGGCAGAAGCGTCAGCGTCGAACCGATGGGTGATTTGGTTTTCGCAGACCGCCGACATTGGCGTCGGTATCGTCGCATCAAAATACGGAGCATTCAATAACGCTAGAGCCGGCGGGAAGGCGTAGTCGCCTCCTCAGTTTCATACGCTGAGAATCCTGGTGCAATTCCAGGGCCGGCCACTTGACACAACTGGGTATCGGAAACACCGGGCCCGTAACCTCACGCAGGTTGCGGGCCTTTTTCTTTTGCGGGAGCGAATCATGGCGACGGCAGAGCTAGACACGGCTGGCCCGATCCTGGACAGCCTACGGGGCCGGAGGCCGGACGGGAGGTGGGGCATCGGCACGGCCAGGAGCTACCTGGACGCGACGCCGCCGAACCTCTTCGGTGTCTCGCCTTCGGAATGGCAGGCGGTCATGGAGAAGGCTGGCGGCACGCTGACCTACTGCGAGCAAGGAGCGACCATCGAGCCGCTGCCATGGAGCGTCCTGGGGGAGGAGGGCCGCCAGCGGCTCGGCCGCAACATGGAGCTGCTGCCTGTCAAGGCGGCGAAGAAGCCGGCGGGACTCGATGGGTTCGTTCTGGTGTTCGACTACACCTTGACGACGGTGGACGAGGACCGGGACTTCGACATCCTGGAGCCGAAGGGCGCGACGGTCGACGAGCTGGGCCCGCTGCTGTTCAACCACGTCTCGATCCAGCCGATCGGCAAGTTCATGAAGATCCTCAAGCGGAACAGCAAGCGGCTCGCCGAGCAGTCGGCGATCATGGACTTCCCGTTCGGCCGCGATGTGGCACAGATGGTCGAGTTCCAGGTGCTCCGGCGGATGTCGCACGGCTTCCTGCCGACGAAGTATGAGGAGCGCAGACCGAAGAAGGGCGACGAGGAGGACGGGGCTCTCGGCTGGCACATCCTGGAGTACGAGATCATGGAGCGGTCTGTGGTCTCGGTGGCGAGCAACCGCGGGGCGATCATCGAGGCGTGGAACCTGCTGGGCGAGAAGGGCTTCCAGGACAATCGGGTGAAGGGCTGGCTCAAGAGCGTCTATGAGGCGAGGCCCGTGATTGGGCGGGGCTTCAGGCCGGAAGCGCAATTGATCCGACAACCCGCCGCAGCCAAATCGACCAGTTCGACGTTCGATGTGTGGCGGGAACACCTGGAGCCGGCCAGCCTGGAGTATGACTGGGTGAGCCGCTACATCGGCTGCCAGGTCAAGCACCTGTTCTGGGTGCACACGGCTGTCCCCCGGGCCCGCGTCGGGTCCTGGCTGACCGGACTACGGGAGATCCTGGCCGAGTACGATGTCGAGGACACGAGGCACATAACGCACGGCGGCGACGAGCTGCCGCCGAAATACGAGATCATCCAGCTCACGCCGGAGAAGACAGAGGACTTCCTTGTCCAGGGCTTGCAGTTCCGCTGCGGCACCCGGCGGAAGTTCGTCGTCGGGTTCGAGCCGTACTACGGCATGTTAGAGGTGACGTTCTACACGTCGGATAAGGAGGAGGATCGGCAGTTCGCACGCGACGTGATCGACAAGACGTGGCAGTGGTCACGGCAGAACAACTTCCTTAAGGGACAGGCATTCAGCCTGACGGGCGGGTTCCTGCCGAAGACGGATGAGCAATGGGACGGCCTGTTCCTGCCGGCACGGAACAAGGCCCCGGTCATGCGGGCAGTCGGCTCACTCAACGAGACGCGGGCCGCTGCACCGAACCGCGGCATGGTCCTAATGGGCCCTCCGGGAACCGGAAAAACGCTCTCCGCCCGGATCATGCGGAACCAGGCGGAGGCCACGTTCATCTGGGTCGCAGCGAGGGACTTCTGGCAGGTGGGCGTATACGGGGCCTTAACGCACGCCTTCGATCTCGCCCGCGAATTAGCCCCGTCGATAGTCTGCTTCGAGGATGTCGACAACTGGATGGGCAGGGGCGGCACCGAGGACCTGCTCAAGAGTGAGATGGACGGCATGGGGCGGTCATCCGGCATCGTCACGCTGCTGACCACGAACTACCCGGAACTAATCCCGGACTCATTGATCGACCGGCCTGGGCGGTTCCATGACGTGCTCCTGTTCGACCTGCCAGATGCAAAAACGAGAGCGGCCATGCTGGCATCGTGGCTGCCGGAGGCGGCGGAAAAGGACCGGAAGAGAGCCGTCGAGAAGATGGACGGATACAGCGGTGCCCACATTTCCGAGTTGGTGCAGTATGCGAGGGCGGTCCGAGAGGAGGAGGACCTACTGATCGGCGAGGCCCTGGTCAAGGCGATTGACAAGATCGAGGAGCAGCGGGAGCTGATTAACGGCGTGCAGCTCGAAGGCAGCCGCTACAAGCCTACTCGCTCCATGGTGTTACGGTCGAAGACGGTCGCCTTCGGAAACAAAACAGAGGGAGCGGTTGGCTCCGCCGCGGAGGTCAAGGGGATGGTCCCCGGCAACCCGCCCGGCGGATCGGGCGAGGGAGCCGAGGGCATATGGCGGAAACTGCGGCTCAGCGACTTCACCGACAAGCAGTGGGGCGAGCTGTCGGCCGCAGAGAAGGGCAAGATCAAGCGGTACTTCGCCTGGCACCCGGGCACCGTCGAGACGTTCGACGACCTGAAGCTCGGGCACCACTTCCCGCCGGGGAGCGACGACGCGGGCAAGGCGAGCCTGAACGGCGTTCGCAACGCCCTGGCGAGGGCTAACCAGGTAGACGGGATCGGCGACGACCTGGAGCGGGTGATGGAGCACCTGCGGGCTCACCTGCCGGAGAAGGGCCTCGTAACGCGAGGGAGGAATGACCAGCGAATACGGTGGAGCCGGGACGATATGGCCGCGATTGTCGGTACAGAGGATGTGCCTCGCCGAGTGCGGGAGCTGGCGGTAGGGGCCGCCTCAAGGTTGAACGAGGTGCTACGGAGCATCGAGGTATGTATCGAGGGGGACGAGAAATCAACGGGCAAGGGGCCGGAGGTCATCTTCGCCTGGTTGGCGGCTGCGGCGACGCAGGAGGAGTTGAGGCAGGCCAAGGCGGTAATCGATGGTAGGTTGCGGCAGAAACGCAACCGGAGCTGGCGGAGGCTGCTCGGCCTGAAGTGAGTCGGAGGCGACTCCGGCAATGTGCTTTTTCAGAAAGGAGTTCCGAAATGGAACTTACAGAAGCGTTGAAGAAGTGGGCCGTCGAGAATCTCGACGTGGCCGCCGATGCCTCCGATGACGAGTACAAGTCGGCGATCACGAAGGCGATCAGCGATGGCACGCTGGTGGCCGGGAAGTACGCCGAGCTGATGGCGGAGGACCCGGATGTGAAGGAGGAGCTGGGCAAGCTGCTGGCCGAGGCCAACGCCCCGATGATCGTGGGGCTGGGCGAGATGACGCAGGCGATCGGCACGCTAGCCGAGAAGATCGGCGAGAGGCCGCCGAAGCCTGCCGGCACGGATGACGGCGAGGAGGCCGCCGTCCCGAGATCGGCCGATGAGGCCGCCGACCAGTTCAACGAGCGGGTCGAGAAGCGGGTCGACGAGATCATGGCCGGCCGCGAAAAGGCCGCGGAGGGCGAGACGCGGGCCGACTTCGCCGCCGCGTTCATGGCGAAGGCCGCGGCAGGCAAGAGCAACCCGCGGCTGAAGGCCCCGGTCGAGCGGTACTCGATGCAGCGCAAGACGCTCGTCTGTCCGCAGACGATCGACGGGACGAAGGGTCACCCGCTCGCCGGCCAGCCGGCCAGGCGGTTCGGGCCATCCGGCCCGCCGCTGCAAGAGCCGAGCGAGGCGGACATGGCGGTCTGCGGAGCGTTCGCGAAGTACCAGTTGCTACGCGGCACGGTCGGTCCCAGCGCCTGCGAGGCCCTGCTAAACGAGCACGAGCGCCAACTGATCCTCCACGCCCTGCACGAGATGGAGTGGACGGGCGTGGTCGGGGTGCTCGGCGGACAGGAGGCCCGCGTGGACCTGAGCGGAACGGAGGTGAACGACCGGAAGCTGACGCCGCCGGAGCGGAAGGCGATCCTCGACGACACGACGAGCGGCGGCAGCTACGCCATCCCCCGCGTGTTCGACGAGGCGATCGCCGCCGCCCCGATCCTATTCGGCGAGCTGGCCCCGCTGGTCGACATGAAGAACCTCACGAGGGGCTCGGTGGTCGATGGGAGCACGTGGACCGACCCGAGCTTCGGCCCCCAGACCGAGGGCACCACGTTCAGCGTGGTCAGCACGGCCGGCCTGATCGGCAACCTCGACACATCGATCTTTGCCGCGGTGGCGGCGATTGAGCTGGGCCTCGACTGGGAGTCGGACACGCCGATCAACTTCGGCACGTACATCGTGCAGAGGCTCGGCATGAAGCTCAAGGAGTGGATGGACGAGCAGATAGCGATCGGCGACGGGACGACCGAGCCGACCGGGATCTTCACGGCGACGGGCGTGGGCACGTCCAGCTCCAGCAACGGGACCACCGGCCCATTCACCCTGGGCGACTTCGAGAAGCTGGCGTTCGGCCTGACGAAGGCCATGCGCAACAGTAACCCGAGGGCGTGCGTGTACGTCACCAGCGACTACATGTACCGCCAGGCGAGGGGCGTGCCGGTCTACACGACCGACGCCCGACGGCTACTGGGCATGAACCACCAGTCGTACACGCTCCTGGAGCACCCGTGCAAGATCCAGGACTCGATCCCGACCGGGTCGATCGCGTTCGTTAACCTGAGCTACTACCAGATGTTCCGGCGGCTCGGGATTCAGATCCGGAACGTGGTCGAGGGCCAGACCCTCGCGTTGAAGAACACCAGGCTGATCGTCGTCCGCGCTCGGTACGGCGGCCAGCCGACGCTCGGGGCGTCGATCTGCAAGATGACCGACGGTCCGAAGAGCTACGGGAACTAATGTCCCCCGGCGGCCGGGCTGCCGACATGCGGGAGCCCGGCCGCCACCCTGTTTTCTTCTTAACCTTACGAGTGCTGCGGCAAGCACGAAGGGAGTTCCAAGATGAGCAAGGCGAGTTTAGGCAAGCCCGGCGAGATCGTGATCGAGCTGGACGACGGGCACAACAGCAACATCGAGTTCCCGCCCCTGATGGACTGGTTCCGCGGCCGGTGGGCGCCGGCCGGCATGGTGCCACAGAGCATGTCGAAGGGAAGCGCGGTCTGCCAGTTGGAGATGCCCGGCCAGTGCATCGCGCTGGACATGGGCAACCGGCGGGGCCGCGTGTTCGACCCGCTGAGCGAGCCGGAGAACAAGCCGGCCCTGGAGCTGTTTGACTCGATCGTGCGGGCCAAGGATGTGATGCACAGGGGCAGCCAGCCCGTCCCGGAGCAAGTGAAGGAGCACATGCAGGAGGATGATCTGGCGAGCTGGTGGTACTGGATGCACCAGTTGGTCGCGGTGCGGAAGGTGGCCAAGCTGGTCGCCGGCTCATTCGGCAAGCAGCCGCCCGGCGACCCGAAGATCGACTACTACACCGTGGACCCGCATGTCCCGAGGACGCTGTCCGAGATGGAGCGGTGGCGGGCCGGCAAGTGGAAGCCGGGGGCCGCAGACGCCAAGTGACGGAGGTTGGCCGTGCGAATAGCAATCGTCTACCCGCGGCGTTCGGCGTGGCCGAAGATGGAGTGGGTCGCCGAGGCGCTGTGCAACTGCGATCACGAGGTGGTCGGCTGCCACAGCGTGGGCGGGCTGCACGCGGCGTCTGTCGAGTGCGACCTGGTCCTCTTCGAGCAGCGGTGCGCTGGACTGAACTATGCCGACGTGGCCGAGATAGCTCCGGGAAGGCACGCGACCTGGGCGCAGTGGACGTTCGACCTGATGGCGACGGAGCCCGGGCTGCCGCTGGTCGAGCAGCCGAACCTGGGTCATTGGACGACCAGCAAGACCCTGGAGGCGACCGACACGCTGCGGATGATGCGGCTGATGGACGTGGTGTTCGTCAAGGAGCGGTCGCTGCTGGGCGAGTACGCCGAGCTGGGCGTGAACGCCCGCTGGCTGGACCAGGGCTGCCCGTCGTGGATGGGCCGGTGCGAGCATTCTGAGCGGCCGGAGTTCGATGTGTGCCTGTTCGCTAACTTCACGACGGCGGCCAGGCAGAGGCGGGGGGACGTTGCGAATCTCCTTCGGTGCAGCCGCAGCATCGTGTGGGCCGGGCATCCGGGCGGCGATCCACCGCCCGGGGTCCGGGCCATTCCGTTCGTCCGGCCCGAGGACCTGCCGGCCCTAGCGTCGCGGGCGGCCGTGACCCTGTGCGTCGACCAGCAGCACAATCTCGACGGCTACTGGAGCGACCGGCTCTGGCTGGCCCTCGGCATGGGGGCGTGCGTTGTTCGGCGAGAATCGCCCGGCCTCCCGTGCCACTGCGGCTTCTCTCGATACGCCACTGAGGCACAGTTGGATCATCATGTCGGTATCCTGCTGGGGCGAGCCCACACCGATCGAGAGGAATATGGGGAGGCTTGCCGCGACTGGGTCATGGCCAACCACACCTACGAGCATCGTTGCCGAGAGATGCTGAGGGAGATCGAGCGATGCGGACACCAGACAAGGGGAAGTGCCGCACCTGCGGCGGCCGAGGCGTGATCGCGGCCGTAGTGAGGCGGACGGGGAAAAAGTACACACGGCCGTGCCCTGCGTGCGGAGGCACCGGCAAGGGCTACGCCACGAAGTGAAGGGGTCCTCCAACGGACCGCGGCAAGAGTTTGTTTTTCGTCTTTCTTTCACAGGAGGGTCGTTATGAATCGGCGACATTTCACTGGACGCTTCGTTGCTCTCGGGGCAGCGTTGATAGCAAGCTTATTTGGTAAACGGGCAGAGGCGAACAACAGTTTGCCTAAAGATTCTCTTCGCGTGCCGATCACTGCCGGCGAAAGGTACGACAAGGAATACATCAAAACCGTGCTGGCTAAGGTCAAGGAAGTGATGGAAACCGAACCTCCGGAGGGCATGGAGGTTGCGGTCGTCTGGTCCTGGGCTGGCGAGGAGTGGCGGATCGCGGTGGAGTACGTGCGCGCGAAAAGCCGCTTGCGTTAGGAGCGATGCCGAGGCGACGCCTGACGAACTGCGTCGGATAGTGAGGATTTATCAGTCTTTCTTGCGCGAGGTGAAGACGGGTTCCTGCCAGGTCTCGATCATAGGGCAGTTGCGCATGTGTTTCCTGAACGATTCCAAACCATAGTATCAGGAAAGGTAGCCGGCATGGGCGGCGAGATAGCGGCATGGGTGGGCGTCGCGGTGGGCGGCATCGTATTCCTGGCGTCGGTGGCCGCGAGCCAGGTGTCGCTGCACATAAAGCTGACCAAGCTGGCGACCTGCCTGGAGCAGATCAAGAAGAACGACCTGCCCCACCTGGCGGCGAAGCTCGAACAGTTGACGGCCGAGTGTGTCGCCATGGGCAAGGCGGGCGTGGCCTTGAACGGGAGGCTAAGCCAATTGGAGCGATGGCGAGAGACGCGCGGGTGCAAGCCTGCGGAACGCGAACCCAAACAAAGGGAATGATCCGATGAGCAAACACGTGAAAGAGTGGCTCGGCGTCTACGCCGCGATAGCGAGTACGGCAATGCTCGCTGCAATCCTGCTCGGGGCGAGCGACTCGACGAACCGGCCGCCCCCGCCGTATCCGCGGGGGTACCAGCAGATCACGTCGCTGTCGTCGGCCACCTCGCTGACGATCCCGACGAACAGCCACTCGGCCCTGATCCAAGCGGAGAACCAAAGCATCCGGCTGTCAGACGATCCGGACGGCACGGCGCCCACGGCCACGACGGGACTTCGGATAGCGGCCGGCGATGTGCTTGAGTATGACGGGGACCTGCGGAAGGTCCGGTTGATCGAGGAGGCCGCGTCGGCCAAAGTGAACATCCTCTACTACGGGTTCTGACCATGAAACGGATTGCAATCTTCTGCGTGCTACTGGCCCTCGCCCTGACGGCCGTGGGGCTGTTGGGCGCAAGATACTACCAGGGTGGTCAATCCAAGCTGGTGACCACCGAAGCCGTGCAGACCGACCAGTTCCAGGTGCAGGCCTTTGCCGGTGGCGTGCGCGTGGCCCCGGTTGTCAGGGATACGGCCAACAATCCCGTGCTGGACTGGGGGGCCGGAGCCGAGTGGGACGATCAGGGCGTCAGGGATCCACGGCTGATGATCGACACTAGCGGTGATCCCGTAACGGAATCCGACAAGTACATCCTTTACTACACCGGCTACGCCGACTCCAGCACCCGCGCCATCGGTCGAGCGACCAGTAGTGATCGGGTTACTTGGGCCAAAGACGCTGGCAATCCGATTCTGGAAGGTGCTGGCGGCGAATGGGATGCAAACGGCACATTGGGTTGCTGCGTGATTAAGTTAGGCGCAAAAAGCTACGTGATGTTCTATTGTAGCCACACCGGCACAACGTACGGGGTTGGGCGGGCGACGAGCACGGATGGGATTAGTTGGACGAAGTACGATACAGACGGTGGGCCGATATTGACTGCGGCCGATTTTGCTGGCATCGGTGCTACAAACAGCATGGGGATTCCATATTGTATTATCAACAATGCTGGTAACTACATCCTATTATTCGAGTCGCTAGTAGGCACTCACTACCGGATCTTCGGGGCGACTTCCGCGGACGGGATCACGTTTACTGCGCTCAATTCGGGAGCTGCCCTGCTCAGCGAGGTCACCAGCACGTGGGAGGGTTATGGAGTAGCCAATCCCTACCTTTACCAGTTTGCCTCTGGTGAATATCTCTTAGGCTACAACGGAAGCGCCACAGATGGCTCCGAGTTCAGCATCGGTTTTGCCAAGTCCTCAAACCTTACAAGCTGGACGCGCTACCCGGGGAATCCGGTCTTGGTCCCGAGAGTGAGTCAAGCCAATCATTGGGAAAAGTGCCGGATTGAAGGACCCTGTCTATTCGGCGATGACTTCGGCACGTCGTCAGTTGGAATGCTCTACTTTGGCGTTCGGAATACATCGTCGTACCTCGCCCGGATCGGTTACGCCACCATCGACCAGACGGCGATAGTCGGTCGCGTGGGTAGTGGGCTCGGCGTGCGCCACGAGCTGATTCTCGGTCCGAACGCCAATCAGGCCATTTACAGTGACGGCACGAATCTGATCCTCCAGAGCACGACGGGCGAGGTGGTTCACGCTGAGCATATTTTCACTCATACGGTGGCAGACAACGGGAACGGCGGTCCGGCCACCTATACCCTTACGCCTACAGTTAAGTACAACCGGATCGGTACTTATGATTCAGACGGCCTTACACTGACTCTAGGTGAGACTGGCATTCGGGACGGGATGACGATTGTTATTCGCAACGGCATTGCGAATAACGTTACTATTGCGGATGCAGCTGATGTGCAGACCGTTGTTGGCGAGTCGATTACCCTGGCCCAATATGCGTCCGTCCGCTTTCGTTATTACAACGCTCCAGGGACGAGCGACCCCAAGTGGTTTCAGGAGACGGCCGTCTGCACGCCGGACTAGACCATGAAACACATCCTAGCTTTCCTGCTGCTGACGTTCTTCGCCGGATTCGCCCGTGCGGAAATCTACGTCGCTGCACCCAACACGCCCGATCGAATCAAGCAGCGGCCTGGCGTGCGGGTGTGCAAGACGACCGACGAGATTCAGGCGGCGCTCGACGACGCCTGGAAGGACGAGGACGACGTGGTAATGCACACGGGCGCCTACTCGGTCACCACGCCTCTACACGCCTATTGTTCGATTCGCGGCGAGGGTGCGGCCCGGTTTCGCTGGGACGGAAAGAAAAGTAAGGACTTCATTCTTACGGTTACGGGGGTTGACGGTGCCTGGATTCAACCCTCGGTCTCTAATCTGTGGTTTGATGGCGGGCAAAACGGCTCCAGTGGCTTGCTTGTCAAGAACGTACATCGGGCCGAGTTGTCCGGTCTGCGGTTTTACCGTTGCCGGGGGACAGGGCTGAAGGTGTTGGAGGGCTGGGTGCTTCTAGCCCGAAATATCCGCGTCGCCTACTGTCACGACTGCCAACCCGTCTACCTCTCCGGATTTTCGGCGGGCATCCTGGACATGCTTTCGATCGTGCACTGCGAGAACAACGGACCGATCGTGCGGATCAGCGGCTGTGCGGACGTGAGGCAACTTGGGATCGAAAACTGCGACGCGGGAAAGAACCCGGTCGTGCTGCTGGAAAGTTTCTGGGCGGGTTCTGTGTCCGGCTACATCACCGAGGAGAACAAGGGCACCTCTCACCTGTTGGTCCAGAACACGGATCAGGCCCGAATCTCGCGGCTCTCCCATTGGCAGACGGTGGACAGCCCGATGCCTGTAGGCGTGGTGGTGAAGGATTGCAGGCACACGGTCCTCGATGGCATGAGGGCTTGGAACACCTCCGAGGCTCTTGTGCGGTTCATCGGTTGTGACCCACGGGACACCTACTGCAAGCACTTGCATCACGAAGACTACGGGCAAGACTGGGGCGTGCAGCCGAAGCGGCTGATCGAATACGTAG
>Ga0315549_1001032_pt1 | contig 30459 bp, 17 predicted proteins | sample SalMarSW160200MG_FD_203101 | JGI IMG/M metagenome (GOLD analysis project Ga0315549, IMG submission 203101) | Salt marsh sediment microbial communities from the Plum Island Ecosystem LTER, Massachusetts, United States - Salt Marsh Sediment SW1601-200 ... | reverse complement strand
GTTCGTTTGTGAGTTTCCACCGTTCCTTAGCCATAGAAAAAACTCCTTTCAATGACCAAGTTTACATAAGTCCTTGCAGCGCGCAAGTTTAAAATAGGCAAGATTTTAGGTTATGAAATGGCTTGTAGGGAATATGGAATAAGAGCTACAGCGCGAATCCTGAGAATACCCCGAAGGACTTTGCAGCGATGGTGTCGGAAAGATTGTATCTGGGTGAAACGCTGCCCAAGCCGGGTTTATGGCTGGGCTGAAAGACGAAGGAAACGTAAAGAGTTCTGGCAGCGAAGGGGGTATTATTGACTCGGATTATATATCTGTTTGACTCTGCTCATTGGCACACGGATTTAATATCCGTTCCTTGGTTTGAAACCAAGCCAGATTAAGAGCATCGGATTGCTTGTCCGATGGTCTTTTAGGTGATAATTACGATCCTATGGGAACTATCTCAATCTTTTAATAAGAGTAGAATTCAATAACCGTATCTATCGCTAACATATTTTAGCCATTTTTTCCATTTGCCTTCTTTGTCTTTTCTCCGCACCCAGGTTACCCACTGTTGGTGAGAAAAGCTGGTGAACCTGGCTTTGCCCGAAAACATTATCTGCAAACACACGAAGAACATTTCCAACGGGCCGTTGAAAAAGGTGGCCTAAATAGTGGCCTGAACACTGCCGTATTACCTTGCACAGAGCCGCAAGCAGAAAACAGTGGGGTGGATTTAATACCCTGTTTTGCAACGGCTTGCGACGATATGCGAGACGGTACAAATCAAGACAACTCGTATCCAATACCCCCAAGGGGACTCGAACCCCTGTCACATGGATGAGAACCATGTATCCTGGACCACTAGACGATGGGGGCGCATTCGTCGCTCGGGACTCGTCGCTCGTATCTCGAAGAATGACAAATTACGAGTCACGAATCACGATTGACGAAAGTAGCGGCGGTCGGGATCGAACCGACGACCTTGGGCTTATGAATCCCACGCTCTAACCAGCTGAGCTACGCCGCCGTAATGAGCCGCAATTTACATAATCCGACGGGTGTTTGCAAGCTATTTTAGATGTTCCGAGTGGTACATTGGATTTGCTTGTGTTAGAATACTTCCGGGATAGCGGTTTTGCATTCTAAACAGTGTATTGAAAGGACTGGTCGGCAATGCAGCCACTGATACTGCTGCGACACGGTGAGAGTATCTGGAATAAGGAGAATCTGTTTACCGGATGGACCGACGTCGGTCTTACCGAAACGGGGGCGCATGAAGCGGAACAAGCGGCGGAGCTTCTTATCCGGAATCATTACACATTCGATATAGCTTTTACCAGTGTTTTGAAGCGCTCAACTGAGACATTAGAGATCGTCCTTGATAAAATGGGTTTGCTGGATATACCCATCGTTAAATCGTGGCGACTGAATGAGCGGCATTACGGTGCGCTTCAGGGACTAAATAAGGCACAGACTGCTGAAAAGTATGGCGAACAGCAGGTACATATCTGGCGGCGAAGCTATGATGTGCAGCCGCCTGCACTGGATGAGAACGACCCACGATTTCCGGGAAAAGACCCGTTATATAAAGATGTCCCCCCGGAACTGCTGCCGAGAACTGAGTGTCTCAAAAATGTTGTGGAAAGATTTCTGCCTTACTGGAATGATGATATTGTGCCGGTGCTTAATGATGGGAAAAAAGTTTTAATCTGTGCGCACGGCAATAGTTTGCGGGCGCTGGTGAAATATCTCGATAACATCCCCGATGAGCAAATAGCATCGCTGAATATTCCGACCGGCGTACCGCTTGTTTACGAGATGGACGAGCAGCTGCGGCCAATGCGGCACTACTACCTCGGCGATGAAGAGGAAATTAAACGAAAGGCGCAGCGTGTAGCTGAGCAGGGCCGGGCGAAGTGATGATTTGGGCCGAGTGTTGCCGATATAGGCGTTGATGATGACAAAAGAAGAACTGATAAATCAGCTTAATCATACTAAGAACAATTATATTATCGGCCTTGCCGCACTTTCGGTTTTCAATTCGGGCCAGGCCGGGCCGCTGCTCGAACGTCACGCGGCGGCGTTCGGCGATTATACGGTGACCTTTGACCAGGTTGCTGAACTGCTGAAGAAAAGTCCGGACCACGGGGTTGTATTGGGGGAATTTAACAAGATGCTGATGCGGACCACTATTATAGAATCGTTCGAGCATATAAAGGAGTACTGCCAGAACACGAACCAGTATCCGCTTTTGAAAAAGCAGCGGTGGTACGAATTCGCACGTATAATCCGCAACTTCCTTTCGCACAACTGCCGGTTCATAATCAATAAGTACGACCGTGCGCGTCTGCCTATAAAATGGGGCGATATCGAGATAACCGAGCAGCTTCACGGCAGGGGGCTTGACGCCGGCGTGTTCGGAAATATCGAGACGTGGGAGCTGTTTCAGCAATTTACGGCCTTTGTTAAAAAAGAGCTGAAATAACCCCCTTCGGGCCGAGCATTTCCAAAATCAACTCGAATCAAACCAAATTCGTTTGCCTTGCACAGCGAAAATTAGTATAAAAGCGCGTTTGGGCTGTTCATAGAGGTCTGTACGGACTTCGAGCAATCTTTTATCGAAACAATTTATTACGAGGCAGACAGGACAATGACGCGAAAAATGGTAACAATCGACGGAAACACGGCTGTGGCCCACGTGGCACACCCGACCAATGAAGTAATAGCTATTTATCCGATTACGCCCAGTTCACCGATGGGTGAAATCGCGGACGCAAAGACCGCCAAAGGCGAAACCAATATCTGGGGCACAGTGCCTTCGGTCACAGAGATGCAGTCCGAAGGCGGCGCGGCCGCCGCCGTTCACGGCGCACTGGCGGCAGGGGCCTTGACTACAACGTTCACGGCATCGCAGGGATTACTCCTTATGATTCCCAGTATGTATAAGATTGCAGGCGAATTGCTGCCGACCGTGTTCCATATCTCGGCGAGGTCGCTTGCTTGTCAGGCGCTTTCGATTTTCGGCGACCATTCGGATGTAATGGCGTGCCGGCAGACGGGTTTTGCAATGCTGTGCTCGGGCAGTATCCAGGAGATTATGGACATCGCCCTGATTGCACAGCAGGCGACGCTCGCTTCGAGCGTGCCGTTCCTGCATTTCTTCGATGGCTTCCGCTGCAGCCACGAGATACAGAAGGTCGAGCAGCTTACGTTGGATGATATGCGTGCGATGATAGACGATGAACTTGTTGTAAAAGTCAGAGCCAGGGCGCTTTCGCCGGATAGGCCGATGATTAGCGGTACTTCGCAGAACCCGGATGTCTTTTTCCAGGGACGTGAGACCATTAACAAGTATTACAATGCAACGCCTGCAATAGTGCAGCAGACGATGGACAAATTCGCAAAAATCGTCGGCAGGAAATATCATCTGTTTGATTATATTGGGGCAGAAGACGCCGATAAGGTCATCGTCATTATGGGCAGCGGGGCGGAAACTGTACACGAGACAGTGGAATCGCTTAACAGTAAGGGCCTGAAAGTCGGTGTTGTTAAGGTGAGGCTGTACAGGCCGTTCAGCGGAAAGGATTTTGTAGAGGCGCTTCCGGCGACGGTGAAAAAAATCGCGGTACTGGACAGGACGAAAGAGCCGGGCTGTGTGGGTGAGCCGATGTATCTCGACGTTCGCACGGCCATCGGCGAGGCGATGTCGGCCGGGCAGTCGAGCTTCGAGAAATATCCGCTTGTTGTCGGCGGCAGGTACGGTCTGGGTTCCAAGGAATTCACGCCGGCTATGGTCAAAGCTGTATTTGATAATCTCGATGCAGCGAAACCGAAGAACGGTTTCAGCGTTGGTATTATCGATGATGTTACTAACAACAGTCTTGATGTCGATAACTCGTTCGAGATTTCCGATGAAGGGGTGTTCAGTGCAATGTTCTATGGGTTAGGCAGCGACGGGACTGTAGGAGCCAATCACAACTCGATTAAGATAATCGGTGAGCTGACGGAAAACTACGCGCAGGGCTACTTCGTGTATGACTCAAGGAAGGCAGGGGCGGTCACGATTTCCCACTTGAGGTTCGGCAAGAAACTTCTTCGCCGGCCGTACCTTGTCTCTAAGGCTGATTTCGTCGCGTGTCATAATCCGAGCTTTTTAGAGAAGTACGACATGCTCAGTTCTGCCAAACAGGGCGGGACCTTTCTTTTGACCAGCCAGTATGGACCCGACGAGGTATGGGACACGCTGCCCCGGGAGGTCCAGCAGCAGCTTATAACCAAGAAGCTGAAGTTCTATGTTATCGATGCCATTAGCCTTGCCCATGAGCTCGGACTTGGTGCGCGAATCAACGTTATTATGCAGACAGCGTTTTTCAAAATCAGCAACATAATGCCGCTGGATAAGGCTGTTGATGCTATAAGAAAAGCGATTGAAAAATCCTATGGCAAGAAGGGTGAAAAGATCGTTAAGATGAACAATGCGGCCGTGGACGGCGCGCTCGAACGGGTGTTTGAAGTTAAAATTCCCGGAAAGGTGACAAGCACCAAGGAGATGCCGCCGGTTGTTCCTGACGATGCACCGCAGTTTGTCAAGGAGGTCACTGCCGAGCTTATGGCCCGGCGCGGTGACTTGCTGCCAGTCAGCAAAATGCCGGCGGACGGCAAGTTCCCGAGTGGTACTACAAAATTCGAGAAGCGCAATATCGCGGTGAATATTCCCGTATGGGAGCCGCAGCTTTGTATCCAATGCGGCCGGTGCTCGCTTATTTGTCCACATGCTACTATTCGAATGAAGGTTTACGACCCGAAACACCTGGATGGTGCACCGGAGACCTTCAAGAGCGCCGATGCAAAGGGCAAGGACTTTACCGGTATGAAATTCACGATTCAGGTCGCGCCGGAGGATTGCACCGGCTGCAGTGTATGCGTGGTTAATTGCCCTGCACTCGAAAAAGATGCCCAGAAAAAGCCGACCGGACGACACGCCATTAATATGGCCCTTCAGGAACCGCTGAGGATGCAGGAAAGAGAGAATTATGATTTCTTCCTTTCGCTTCCCAATACAGACCGCAAGCTCTTTAATTCTGCGACGGTCAAGGGTAGCCAGCTTATCGAGCCTTTGTTCGAGTATTCAGGCGCCTGCGCAGGCTGCGGAGAAACCGCTTATGTCAAACTGCTCAGCCAGTTGTTTGGTGACAGGGCGTATATCGGCAATGCAACCGGCTGTTCGAGTATCTATGGCGGCAATCTGCCGACAACGCCTTACGGTAAGCGTGCCGACGGCAGGGGAATTGCCTGGAGCAACAGCCTGTTCGAGGACGCGGCTGAGTTCGCGATGGGTATGCGGCTGACGGTTGATAAATCGACACGGTATGCGCTTGAACTGTTAGACAAGGTCGCAGAGGCCGATTGTATTGATAAGGCCCTGGCCGGCGAAATCAAGGCGGCGGCTTTGGCGAACGACCCGGCACAAGAGGCGATAGAGTCTCAGCGTCAGCGTATTGAGAAGCTTAGAGAACAATGCCAAAAGAGTGACTGTGAAATCTGTAAACAGCTTCTGACAGTCGCGGACTTCCTGGTGCGCAAGAGCGTCTGGGGTCTTGGCGGCGACGGCTGGGCATACGATATCGGCTACGGTGGACTGGACCACGTCCTTGCCAGCGGTATAGATATTAACCTTCTTGTTCTCGATACCGAGGTTTACTCGAATACGGGCGGACAAATGTCGAAGTCAACACCGCGCGGTGCCGTTGCAAAGTTCGCCGCAGGAGGCAAGCCTCGACCGAAAAAAGACCTCGGTATGTTAGCGATGACTTACGGCAATATATATGTGGCCAAGGTTGCAATGGGCGCCAATCCGAACCAGACGGTTAAAGCATTCGTCGAAGCTGAAAGCTACCCGGGGCCGTCGCTGATTATCGCTTATACGCACTGTATTGCACACGGTATTGATATGACCTACGGTTATCAGGAGCAGCAAAAGGCCGTTAACTGCGGGCACTGGCCGCTGTATCGATTCGACCCGCAATTAAAAGAACAGGGCAAGAATCCGCTGCAGCTTGACTCGAAACCGCCGACGCTGGACCTTGCGGATTATATCTATGGAGAGAATCGTTACAGGTCGCTGCAGAAGGCAAATCCGGATGCCGCGGCGCAGCTTCTGGCACTTGCCAAGCGCGACGTTGCAGAACGGTTCACCCTGATGGAACGGCTGGCTGAGATTAAATGCAACGGTGAAAGTAATCTTCAGAAAGATTGAAATATAACATTTTCGAACTTAATGAATGGGCTGAAGTCTTTTTTAAGGGCTTCAGCCTTTTGTTTTTTAAAACTTATGGATAGTTATACCGGCCTGGACTTGAGTTTTTGCAGGATAAAATAAGTTCCGATAATTAGTCCTCAGTTTGAGGCTACTTGATTTAACAGATATTGACCCGGAGTCTTTTTATACAATATCCTGTTTTTGGTGCCTTGACTGGGGTTTTTGCAGCATAATATAAATCCGCATTATCAGGGGGTGTAAGTCCTTATCTGCTTCTAAAGGGGAGGTTTACGAACGTCGAATTACTTCTGAAGACTACGCTGAATCAGACCCGGAAATAAGGTTCACAGACATAGTCTTTGTTGGAATTCGTCTTGCAGGTAGCTTCTGGTATTTTTGTCGATAGTATCAACCGAAAATATATGGAGTGTCTCGATGGGAGTAGAGGTTGTCAATCCTTCAGTATTTGTTCTATTAGTATCGCTTTACCTGTCCGTCTTTAGCTATGCAGCCGAATCCTTGGAGAAGCAGGATGATTTCTTTGAGATGCCGATGGAAGAGCTTGCTAAGGAATCCTACGTTGTTTCAGCCTCGCGTCAGAGTCAAAGCATTATGGAATTAACTTCAGCGGTTTCAGTAATAACGGCTGAAGATATTCACTACAGCGGCCTGACCAGCATTCCCGAGATACTCCAGTTCGCAACCGGCATGGACGTTTTGAGGCTTGACCGTAACCGTTATGCCGTAGGAGTCCGGGGGCTGCACGACATGACTTCAGACCGTACCCTGACTTTGGTTAACGGCAGAAGTGCAAACAGCGCAATGTTCGGCGGTTCGGAATATTGGTGTTTACCTGTTCTTGTGGAAGATATCGAAAGAATAGAAATTGTCCGAGGTCCCGGCGGAGCTGCATGGGGAGCAAATGCGTTTACCGGTGTTGTGAATATAATAACTAAAAAGCCGGAAGATGTTCTGGGTACATTCGGTACAACTACGATAAATGAATACGGAGATTCTTACAGTCATCTGAGATTTGCCCGGCAAAAAGGAGACTGGAAATGGCGCGTGTCAGCCGGGTACGAAGAACGAGAATCTTCCGACAAAGCTGGTGCAGGCCGTTACAGCTCAATAGGTACACCCGTTCTTAACGGATTGATAGGCTACAATGGTTTTAAATCGGACGATTTTGGCAGAGATTTGCGGTTTGATACCGAGGCTGTCTATTCCTGTTCGGAACGTACCAGGCTGAATTTTGGAGTAGCCTATAGCCATGATGAGCAGGGAGATTATGAATTTGGCGGATTTTTTCCGACAGGGCATAACCTGTACGAAACAGTCAGACCGTTTGTTAAAATTGAGCACAACTTTGAAAACGGCAGCAGTGGTTATCTTCAATGGTTCAGTAATTTCAACAAATCCAGAGTTCCTTCTTTGACAGAATGGACTACTCTGGAAAACGATATAGAAGCACAGCTCAACTTCCAGCCGTTTGAAAATCACAAGGCTTCTGTCGGCGGTAATGTCAGATTTATCAGGATAAGTACAGATACACATAATTCCCAGGATTTGATTCTAAACGGCGAACCCTTTGACGAGCAAATGGCTGGACTTTTCCTTATTGACCACTGGACTGTTGATGAAAAATTAACTCTTGAAGGACAAATTCGAGGCGACTGGTATTCGGAGACGCAAACAGACTTATCCGGCAGATTATCCTTACTCAGAGCGATTGATAACGATAAAAATCATATATTAAGATTAAGCTTTGCCAAGGCTTTTCGTGCTCCACTGTCGTCTCTTCGGAACAGTACGATGGCGAGGGTTTCTCTTGGTGGAGGTCTATTCGCGTTCAATGTACTGCAACCGGGCAATTTGGAAAACGAGGAGACGTGGTCTCTCGAAGCAGGATATACCGGTAAACTGGCAAAAGACCTGACGTTACGGGTCAATACTTATTTCCAGCGTTTCAAAAAGATGATTGGGTACGTTTCACTGCCGGATGGTTTTGGTCTTGGAAGGGCTCTGTACCAGGCCGACAATATCGGCGGGGCGGATTCTTACGGCGCCGAGCTTGAAATAGAAAAGCGAATCAGAATTGGAAAAATCTCTGCATGGTATGCTTATAACGAAATCCAGAGAGATGACGTTAAACAGAACATGCGGTCCTACGGTCCGGCTAATCACAAGGTCGGTTTGAATTTCCGCTGGCAGGTTTTGGAAAAAATCACGGCTAATCTGAACTACAGATATACGAATACTACTCCGTCATTTGTTTCTACGGCACCCACCGTTGGGCAATCAAACCGCTTCGATATAATCATCTCAAGAGAATTTGCTGACGGTAGCGGAGAAATATCAGTTGGTGTACTTGATTTACTGCAGGAGACTGTTGGGCCCAATTATGCTATGGGGCAGCTTACTGCTCACCAGACACCCGGGCGTACATTCATTGTAAGATTGCAGTATGAGTTTTAAAGGCAGTTAAAGTGTTTTTTGGGGCGCATGAAAACCGGATTCCACGCATCAGCCAGGTATTATTTTGCCTGGTATTGTGTGCGGTATGCGCTGTCGCATCAGATGATGTATCGGCTGAAAACCGCGAATACAAAATCAAAGCGGCTTTTATCTATAACTTTATCAAAGCGGTAGAATGGCCGCAGGAACACATCGAAGACGCCAATACCATAGTAATTGGAATAATTGGCCATAACCTTTTTGGTGACGCATTCAAGCCTGTTGAAGATAAAATTGTCAAAGACAGACATCTTGTCTTTCGTGTTTTTAAAGGGCCAAGTGAAAACGACAACAAAGATTCAGATAAACAAGAGGAAATGTTTGATGTTACAGGTGTTAGAGCATGCCATGTTTTATTCATCTGTTCTTCTGAGGTCGAGTATATTGATGATATACTCGACGCAGTAAAAGAATATCCCATTCTTACAGTAAGTGAAGTGGACGGTTTCCTGGCCGCCGGTGGAGTAATTAATTTTGTACCAGGCGCTGATAAGCCCGTCTTTGAGGTCAGTCTTATTGCCGGCCGCAAAACGGGATTGGCCATAAGTTCCAAGCTGTTGCGTATTGCAAGCAGAGTAATTGATGAAGAATCGGAACCGGAAAAATAAGAACGATGATGATAAGCGCCTCTAACATAGCAATCAAGCACAAGCTTGTATACTTTGTCATGCTGATATGCGTGTTCGTAATGCTTTTGGCAGGCGGAGCGCTTTTTGTCTTTATAAACTACACGTACCGCAGCAGCATGGCCCAGCAGATACAGGCAGATGCTTCAATGATCGCCGAGAACTGTAATATTGCGATGGCATTCCGAAACAAGGATGATGTAAAAAGGACTCTTTTATCTTTGAAGTCAAAACCATCGGTAGTTCTTGTTGAAGTATACACTGAAGAATGGGAGCTGTTTGAGTCTTATGTATCCGAAAAAGCAGACAAGACAATCAGTCCACCGGACCGTAAGGAAGATGGTTACTACTTTGATGCGGACTATTTAACAGCATTTCAAAGTATAACACTTGATGGAGAAAGAATAGGCACGCTTATGATGTGTTCGGATATGCAGTCTTTCTACAGCTTTATCCGCAGAGTTCTGGCAGCGACGTTATGCGTTTTAATTGCAGGACTTTTCCTGGCTTACGTTCTTTCGGCCAGGTTTCAGCATATAATCTCGGCGCCAATTCTAAGACTGGCGCAGGCGGCGAGAAGCATCTCGCAAAGTAAGGATTTCTCGGTCCGTGTAGAGCGGCAAAGTGAAGATGAAATCGGCCAGCTCATAGACTCGTTCAACCACATGCTCGAACAAATTAAACGCAGAGATGATGCATTGCTCGAGGCAAATCAAAGTCTCCGGCAAGAGGTACAACAGCGAAAACGTGCAGAAAAAGTGCTTTTGGAGTCCGAAGCTAAACTTCAGGAGTCGAATAAGGAGCTTGAAGATTTTGCCTATGTTTCCTCGCATGACCTGCGTGAGCCTTTAAGAAAAATAACCTCTTTCGGAAAACTTCTTGCAGAGAGCTTACGGAACAAAATCAATAAAGATGAGCGAGAAAATCTGGAGTTCGTACTTGAGGGCACTGAACTGATGAGACAGATGATAGAGGCGTTATTGTCATATTCAAGGATAGGTACGGAGAAAATGGGCTTCAGTGCAGTTGACCTGGGCAAATTGGTAAGAGGAGTTATAAATACCAAGTTTTCAGACGAAATAAATAAGAATGCAGCTCGCATTGAGGTTCGGGAGCCGATGCATATGGTTAATTGTGAAGAGAACCAGATACGACAGTTGATTTGGCATCTTATATCAAATGCGCTGAAATACAAAAGAATAGACACGAACCCTGAAATTATTATTTCTTCAATCATGGCAAATGACAGTGAAGTACGTGTAGAAGTGCAAGATAACGGAATAGGCATAAAGTCGGAGCATTTAAAGAATGTCTTTGGTATATTTAAACGACTCCATTTAAGGAACGAGTATAAAGGTGTCGGGATAGGCCTTGCTGTTTGTAACAGAATTATCAGAAAGCACGGGGGTAATTTAGGGGTTAGCTCCACTTATGGGCAGGGGTCAACATTCTGGTTTACTTTGCCGGTTGCATATAAAAAGCAGGAAGATGTGATGGTATTACCGAACAGGGAAGAAACGGTATAGTACAGTGCATAATCTCAATAAAGAGATTTTAATAATAATCATGCCAAGAACAGTTTGGTATCAAAGCACTCCTTTTTTATGAATAGAGATGCTGTATTTCAGGCGACGACGGTCTTTCAAGCAAGTGCATATTATAGACCAATAAGCTGGTAGAGGTTTTAAAGACGCACTCTTTAAAAATTGGGGGGCATTTTCAGTGCTAAAATAAGGGCAATTATGGGGCAGAAAAAAGCTTGAATCAGCGAACAATTTGGCTTTTCCAGGAGTATAAACGACGTGTTATTTGGCGGAAAACCCAGCGAAGAAGAGGGGGTTTTTCATTCTGGATGATACCGCATGCGATAAGTGCTGTTTCTACAAGGAAATAAGATGTAAATTGTACTTTTGGGGTATCGGGGTTATAGGTGGTCTTTTAAGCGGCTTATCGGATTATGACATGAGGCGGCGAAGGAACTCATAGATACGCGCATTGCGTTATGTAACAAGGAGTTAAAATAGTTAAGGCGATATATAACCCAGCCGATAGATAGTAGGAAAATGGTACATACTGACAAAAGTGAGACTATCACTGAGAGTTCTAACTATGGTTTGAGGTAGTGAGTTTATGGGCTTTTGCGAGTATAGTAGGGCGAAATGGGCTTTTAGGTGTTCTATAGGCCTGGCTTTATGTGTTTTCAGCGGCGGCTGTGGTGATAAATTCTTTGACCCGACACAGATAGGCAGATTCCGACCGGTCCCGGCTGTGAATTTAATATTAGATTCTTTGGGAGTGGCGGATGAACGACCGTCGCAGTGGGAAAATGCCGAGGACCCCAAACCTATCGATATCATGATTTTCGAGCAGGACTATACCTTTTCACCCGGAGATATAATGCGGATATATATTTTCGAACTTTATCAGCAGGGTATACCCTACATCAACGATTTCACTGTTAGTGAATCCGGCAGGATATCCCTGCCTGAAGTTGGTGCCCTGGATGTTGTCGGCCTTACTGAAGCGCAATTGGAAGAGGAAATAAGGCATATTTTGTCACCGAGCATACTGAAAGATCCGCTGGTAACGGTTACTGCACTATCGTCGCAATATAATACATTCACGATATTGGGCAATGGTGTTCCGAATGCAGGTCGTTTTCAAATACCTCGTTATGGTTTTAGATTAAATGACGCATTGGCTATTGCGGGTGTGGCGGCCCAGTTCAATATCAGCTATGTTTATATTACAAGGAAAGTGTCCGAAAGGGAAGTTGTGTACGGCGGGTATGAGCAGCCGAAAGAAGTCGCTCCGGGCGAGGAGTTAGAGATTCCTGAGGACGAAATGCTTGAGATAATAGCACCCCGCGCAGAAATCCAGCGGCCGAGTTCGAGGCTTGTAATTACAACTGCTGAGATGTCTATGGTCTATGACGACCTTATGGATGCGGCACATCCGGCGGGATTCGAAGATGAAAGGACACCGGCCGCAGAGGAGCCTGTTGATGAAAGAACGAGTATTGCACCGGAGCCTGAAGCCGTGGCCGGGACAGGCAGAATAGAATGGGTCTTCAGAGATGGTAAGTGGGTTCCTGTAGAGGTCGGCAAGCCGGTGCAGAGGCAGAAATATGAGGAACGAATTGAAGAGCCGCAACCTCAGGGACGGCCGAGAGCAGATATACCGGAGGAATTCGACTGGGACCAGGTCGGCACCGGCGGTGTGCAGACAAGAATCATCAAAATACCGACTGATAAGCTTTCGGGCGGTGACCCGAGATACAATGTCGTAGTCAGGCCAGGTGACGCGATACACGTGCCTGTTGATGTAATCGGTGAATTTGCTATTATGGGTAATGTAAATAACCAGGGTTACATAAACCTTACTGGTCGGCCGATGACCCTGAAAATGGCCATTGCCGCAGCAGGAGGTCTGGGCCCTTTAGCGTGGCCGAAACGATGCGAGGTAACGCGGCGGATAGGCAAGAATAAGGAAGAAACAGTTTTAGTGGACCTGGACAAGATTGCCCAGGGCGAAGAGCCGGATTTCTTTATTAAACCGAACGACCTGATTAATGTTGGTACACACCCCACAGCGAGATTTCGTGCCGTTTTGCGAAATGCCTTTAGGGCCTCGTATGGATTTGGCTTTATATATGACCGGAACTTTGCTGGCAGAGAGTTTGGAATACGTCATCCATTGGGCCCCTTTGGATTTGGTGAATGATATATTATGACAGAACCTTGCACCTTCCCAACACATGGCGTTGTTTTGTCTGGTGAAAAACTTACTCGGTGGCGCGAGCTTGGCATTCACAATTATGTCAAGATTGGGATAATAGCTCTTCTGTTTTATCTGGTTTACCACGTTGAGATTGACCGTATAGTATACAGGTGGAGAGATCCGAGCTGGTCGCACGGTTTTTTAATCCCGTTGTTTAGTCTGTATTTTCTCCAACAGGCCAAAGATGAAATACTGAACCTAAAGTTTAAACCTAATTATCTGGGACTGCTTTTTCTCATTTGTGGTCTTGCCTTTTACCCGTTTAACATTATTCAATTACGATTCAGTTATCTTAGTCCCCTGTCAATGATTGCGACACTGGGTGCTGTTATTTTGTTCCTGGGCGGCTGGAAGTTGGTTAAGTATACATGGCTGTCTGTGGCATTTCTGGTCTTCGCTGTTCCCTTGCCGGACCGTTATTATCGCGGCATAACGATACCTATGCGTATATGGGCGGCATCCGCTGCTTCAGATATGCTTAACATAGTTAAAGACCTGCATGCCACGGCCAGCGGTGTTGTCATAGATATATTCTACAAGGGAGAACATATGGAACCGCCGCTGGATGTTGCCGAGGCATGCAGTGGGATGCGCCTTTTAATGGCGTTTGTGGCGCTTGGTGTGGCTATGGCCTATCTTCACAAAAGACCCGTGTGGCAACGGCTGGTTCTTCTGGCCAGCACCATCCCCATTGCAATCTTGTGTAACATAGTACGGGTTACGGTCACCGGGTTCATACACATTCTAATCGGTCCGAAGTATTCCCAGGGTATTTACCATGACGCACTCGGTATATGTATGCTTCCATTGGCCTTTGGACTATACGGTGCTCTGGCGTGGTTCTTGTCCAATGTATTTGTCGAAGAAAACATGCTGAAGCCAGCGACAAAAGACGTTATAATCCGAAGAAGAAAGGATAGTGACGTTTAATGAATAGTTTCCTGAAACATTACGCACAACCAGCTTTTGTACTGTGTGTAGCTTTGCTGGCTTTTGTGGCAGGAGGTATGTCGTGGGTCAAATCTTATTTCAAGCTGTGGTTAGAGAAACCTCCTATAGAGCTTAGGAAATCACTCGATGACCTGGATGAATCGAGACTCAGTCCTTTTATAGTCAAGGAGAAAATCAAGATACAGTCCAATGACATTGTTGACAGTCTTGGGACTGAAGATTATCTTGAGTGTGTGTTAGTTGACAGCCAAGCCGAACAGAATAGTCCTGTCAGTTCGCTGTTGTTATTTATAACATATTATGGCAAGGCTGATTCGGTACCGCATGTTCCTGAAGAATGTTATACAGGTGGCGGCTACAGGAGAGTCAGTTCAGAGCCTGTCACATTCGAATTGGCAGGTACTGCTGGTGGACGGGCGAGTTCCGGTCGGGATATACCCGGCCGTTATGTCATTTTCAGGCGTGCGAATTCTGATGTATGGTCGAGCAGAGAGAGTTTTCCTGTACTGTACGTGTTTAACGTTAATCGCACCTATACAAACACGCGAACCGACGCGAGATTTATACTGGGCAGAAACCTTCGCGGTAAACATTCGTACTTTAGCAAGGTCGAAATGGTTTTTAATCGAACGAATAACCCGCCTGATAAGGCAACTGCAATTGCTGTATGTGAAAAACTCCTGGGTATTCTGTTACCTGTTTTGGAGCAGGACCACTGGCCTGGTACGAATGATTTGATGGGCCGGTGAAATACAATGAGTATCACTTATAGATATTATTAGAGTTCGGTCTATAGTTGAAAGATTGAATATTATTACGATGTAATTGTTTGTGATTTGTTTGTGATTGCAGGTTGTGGTTTTGGAATGTTATTTTATGGCCGTCAAAGGAAAGGAATGTAAATGGCTAAAAGACTTAACAAAAAAGTCGCTCTGATAGGAACGGTAGTTTTCTTAATGTTATTTGTCCTTTTGCTTATTGTCGCACAACAAAAAGACATATTCACTTCTCAGGCGAAGCTGATTGAGGACGGTGATGTCGCCATGGCCGAGGGGGATTACAAGACAGCGGCAACAAAGTACAATCGCGCAAAGGGCAGGGCAAAGGACGACCAGGTACGTCTTGCAGCAATGGATAAACTCGTTAATTTATATCTTGAGATGGAAGACTGGCCTCCCCTGCGCGGCACCTGGGGGGACATTCTAAAGATAAAACCGGATAACTTACCTGTAAGGTATGCCCAATTAAAATATTTGTACATTATTGCCGACACCGGAACTTTTCAGCTTTGGCAGGACGTTGAAAAACAAGCGTCGGATTTCTTGGAAATTATTGAACGGGAAGGAATGATTAACGAGGATACGGCGCAATGGGAAAAACCCACGTATCAAAAGGTCGGTCTTGTTCATGAACCTTTAAGCGGCGCCGATGGTGTCCAGCGAATAGGGCAGTATCTGTATATTCTCAAGGGAAGAGCAAAACTCGAAATGGCCCAAAGAGGCGCTGTCACCGACCCGGATGCGTTTCTGGAAGAAGCTATAGGTGACCTTGAAAAGGCTCAGGAGCTTGACCAGACCAATACGAGCGTGGCTTGGCAGCTTGCTCGAGCGTTTATTGTCAAAGGAGATTTCCTTGTTTCAAGGGGCAACTTGGAGGAGCAAGATAAAGCCAGACAATCGGCTCTGGAAATCCTCCAAAAGGCGGTTAATAATTCTCCTGACGACTCTCAGGGTCACATTAATCTATTTGCTATCGAGCGAAGCATAGCTATGACCGAAGAAAATACTCTGGAGAATCTGAAAACATTTGAGTCAAAGTACAGACAGCTTGCCGAAAAATTCCCACGAGAACCTGAAGTGCATTCGTTCGTTTCAACTTACTATAGAGCCTTGGGAGCAGATTACCTGAGTCAGGCTATTGAGGAAATAGATAAGGCCAGAGAGCTTGAACCCAACACTATATTATATGCAATAGCTGCTGCAGACACTTACAATATTAAAGCTGCTATAGAGAATGACAGACCGGCACTGGAAAAAGCCATCTCTATTTTAAATAATGCCCTCACACTACCTGGTGCTCAGGAGACAGAAGGGCCGCAACAGTATCGCCAAAGGAACAATAGAGCTACTGTTTACCAGTATCTTGGTACGGTGTACATTGAAAGGTTGTTGGACCCTGCTGTAAGCCTAACGCCAGAGCAAAGACAACAGTGGCTTGAAAAAGTGGAGGACATAGTTCACGAAATCGAGCAGATTCGTGGTAGCGGTGAGGACCCGACTGTTATGAGATGGCGGGGAATGCTTGCTCTTGCCAAAGGTGAAAGGACAGAGGCTATTCAGGAGCTATATGCTGTTTACCGGCAGCTCGAGGCTTCAAACCGTATGGATACGCAGCTTGCCTATGTGCTGGCAAAGACATTTGAGAATACAAATGAACCTGGAGCCGCAGTGGAATTCTTTACGAGCGCTTTGAGATTTAGGGCCGAAGACAGAAATAATCGCGGCGACCGGATCGACCGGCGTAAGCCTTCTGCGATACTGGACCTGGCCGGAATTACGCTCAGATTACGGGATGCGCAGTCAACACTGATGTTGGTAAACTATTTCGAGAGTAATTACGGTGCAAATTCCAGGAGCCGTGCACTTAAAATTAATGCCCTGAGTGCCGCCGGTAATTTCGAGGACGCCGAAGCAGCTTTAGTTGAAGGGAGTATCGATTCGTCTGAGCACCTGAAACTTGAGGTGCAAATAATTCGAAGGAAGATTGCTGCGGAGCAGTCAAAACTTGGCAGGCAACTTATGGCCGAAGATATAAACGTACCCGGTGAAACCACTGATGAGAGTCTGGAGCCTGTTGACGTTGAACAGGTTAATGAACAAATTCGTGCCTATAACGTCCGTCTTGGGCAGCTTGTCGAAGAATTGATTGGCATTGAGCCTAATTCGGTTGACGTACCTCTGCTACTGGACGTCTGCAGAACTTATCAGGAGCAGGGTAAGCATGGCAGAGCCCGGGAGCTTGCTAGTCTTTACCTTCAGGAGTTTCCGAGGAATGTGTTGGTAGAGGGCTACCTGAAAACGCTTGATATGAACGAAGAAGTTTCCGATGAACAACTAACAGAAATCAGGAAGCAGTTGATCGAGGAAATTGCAGACCCTATTGAAAGGGTATTTTCTCTTGGCATGTTCTATTCGCAGCAGAACGAACCCAATCAAGCTGTAATTCAATTCAGCAAGGTACTCGAGGCTTTTAAGGCCAAAGCAGAAGAATCTGACGTTAATGATAGGCTTAACGATTGGGCACGTGTTGCCGGGAGCTTTTTATTTGAGAATGCATTGCGAGCCGAGCAATGGGATAAGGTGGAAGAATTGATTACTGTTGGGCAGCGTTATGACTTCGACCGGTTTAACGGAGATTTCTTTAAGGCCCGGTTCAGTAATGCCAGGGGCGATTATCAAGCTGCACTAAAGGCAATAGAGCGGTGCGCCGAGCTGAGGCCGGTTTCATCGCAGATACTTCTCTTGCGAGGTAGCATCAAGGAAGAATTAGGCAGGATTCATGATGCTATCGTTGATACGAAACAGGCTTTGCGCTTCAATCCTCTCAGCAGCAACATTAGCAGAGCTTTGGCTATGGCGCTATACAGGAGAAATTTAGCTTTGGGAAGGAATGTAACTACGGATCAGTTCATCGAGGTTAAAGAGGCAATACAAATGGCGATCGCAAGGAATCCCTCCGACCTGCGGTTGCGCAGCTTCTATGCTGAGTTCATCGGTGATTCTGAGCCTGAAAATGCCTTAGCAATTCGACAGCGTTTATTGCGGTTATCACCGAGTGTTAACAATGCTGTTTTGCTTGGAAACATGGCATTAGAGATTTCCGGCAACAAAACCGACGAGAATGAAAAACAAGCATTGATAGAGATTGCATCAGAGTCATACAAGAAGGCGTTGGAGCTGGACCCAAGTAGTCCGGTGGCTCTTGCCAGCTATGCGAAGTTCTGTCGTGATACCGGTCGGCCTAACGAGGCTGAGCGAATTATCAGTGAAAGTCACGATGAACAGTTGCAGTGGCGATACTATCTTAACTCCGGGCAATATGACAAGGCCAGGCCGATTTTAGAGCGAATTTATGCTGAAGAGCCGGAGAATGAGCAAGTGCTTATTGGATTACTGAAAATAGCGGAAGCGACCTTTAATCGAGATGAAACGAAGAAATATTCTGAAGCCCTGTGCAAAGTCGACGACAGCATCCGGAATAACCTGATTCAAATACAAACTTACCTGGCAATGGGCTTGATAGATGAAGCTCAACTCAGGCTGGAGAGCTTCAGGGAAAAAAATCCCGACGAGCCAAAAGGACAATTGTTTAATGCCTGGCTTTTGACGAGACAGGGTAAGCTGAACGAAGCACTGGAAGTGATTAACAAGAGCATTGAAGCCGACCAAACTGAATCCCGCGGATGGCTGTTGAGAGGCGAGATAAACAGGCTTCTTGGAAATCCCGGTCAGGCTATCAGTGACCTTTTAAAAAGCAGGTCTCTCAACGACAGTCCCGAATCCCGAATTGCTCTGGCACAGGCTTATCTGTCCGCAAACAGGGCAACAGACGCCGTTTCGGAATTGATATCAATTGTTGATGAGCCTTCCACACCTGACCGCGCACGGTTGCTTCTCGAAAGTATATATAAACTTACAGGTAATAAAAACTTGCTTGGGTCGTTTTACTCACGAATGATAAATCAATATCCGGATAATATGATGTGGGTGAAGAAAGCGGCATCATTTTCCGAGCAACTTGAGAACCTTGAAACGGCACAGCGTCTGTATTTCCTTGCTTGGGATACGAGTGTTGAACGGGGCAATCCGGATGTTTCTGTTCTTGATGGTTACATCATGTCTCTGATTAGAAGCGAAAAGCTTCAACAGGCCCTCGATGTATGTGCAAAGTATGTCGATTCTGAATTTGCTTCGGTTGCGCTGGTAGATATGGCTGTAGTTAAGGCGAAGATGGGTAACAATACCGCCGCTGTTGAACATTTCAGGGCTGCGGCTGAAAGGGAGCAAAATAATCAGAATATTTTATTGAGAATTCTTTATGTTATGTATGACACGGTGGGCTCTGCCGAGGTTGAGAAATATTGTAACCAGAAGCTGGCTGACGATCCTGATTCTCTTATAACCAATTACGTCTTATATTCATTGTCCCGCAAATCGGGAGATTACAACAAGGCCTTGAATTTTGTTGACAAGTGTATTGCTGTTAGTAAGCCGGATTCAGAAGATTATATCAACGCATTGTTTGAGAAAGGTGCGTTGCTGAGCGAGGCTTACATTACATACCCCGATAATAACTATTTTGAGCAGGCTATTACTGTGTGGCAACGATTCTTGGAAATCAGACCGGATAATCCTGATGTGCTAAATAACGTCGCATACTTATTGGCAGATAGTAACAAAAAGCTGCTTATGGCGATGGAATATGCCGAGAGGGCGGTCGAGGCAGGTCCGGATAACCCCGGAATTAGGGATACGTATGCTTATGTCCTTTACAAAAACAGCCGATTTGAAGAAGCAGCTGAGAATGTAAGAGCGTCTATACAGCAGTTTGAAACCCTGCAGGCGAATGCACCGGCAGAGGTCTATGAGCACTTGGGAATGATTTTAGACGCACTTGGACAGTCAGCTGAGGCAATTGGAGCCTACGAGAAAGCCCTTGATTTTGGCAGCGACACTCTGCCGCAAGGGAGCAAAGACCGAATTAATGAGGCCATACAGAGATTACGAGGTTTTTAGCCGGTGATAGAGTTTGTGAACCAAGGAGATTCGCAAAACGTATAACTATAAAGGCGTAAGTTTATAGTGAGATGGATAAGCTGCAAAAAACACAAATCCAGCCGATGTTTAGGCCACCTGGGTCGCCGAGACCAGGACCGAGCGCAGAGATTTTGCTTACACCAAAAGATATTATGGCAATACTGCGCCGGCATCTATGGCTGATTATCATACTTACTTGTATAAGCTTTATGGGCGGAGGTGCCGCATGGTACCTGGTCAGGAGGTATGCGCCTCAATATACAGCTAAGACTTATATCAGGGTATTGCCTCCGGTTGAGACTGACCCGACAAAAATTGGCAGTCCAATTGTGGCTAAAGATATTCAGTATGGCCGCCGTGTGTACATTACATCGCTGCTGAAACAACAGAATACATTGATGAACTTGTTGAGCCGTGACGCGATTAAGGCAACCCAATGGTTCCAAAGTTTTGGCAGTGACACAAATCAGGGATTAAGGATACGCAAGGCTTTTGAAGACCTCGAAGAAAATTTAGGTGCGTCGGCATCAAGAGATGCAGAGTTTGTTGCCGTCAGTATGACCTGCGGTAATGCGGATGAATCTGCTGAAATAGTTAATGAAATGGTGGAGTTGTTTATAGCTTCGCAGCGTGACAGCGCAGTGTCGGGGGTCAGGAACAAGCTTGTTGAGCTTGAAAAAAGGCGCAATTCACTTGAGCGCGAATTGGACCTGGCAGAGAAGGCTATGGATGATGTACGTGCTAATACCGGCCTGACCGACCTGGAACAGCATGGTTTTCAGGATGCCATTACACTTCGACTGAGCGCCCTGGACATAGAGGAACAGGACGTGAGGCTGACTGTTATGGAGCTTCAAACCGCCATAGAAACTCTTGAAGAAAGGGCTAAAGGTCCCATCGGAGTCCAGGTGGAGAATATTATTGAGAGGGACTCTACTATGCTGATGCTTACTCAGCAGCTGTTTACGACGAAGATCTTGCTTGCACAGACCCAGACAAAATATGGTGAGTCCCATAGAGTAATTAGGGAAATAAAGGAAAGAATCGCCGACATCCAGGAAAGAAGAAATGTACGAAAGCAGGAAATAGGCGGGCAGACCCGAAGGGCAAATCTGGAAAGGGCTAAAGACCAGCTTGTAGTCTTGAATAAACGGCTGGAAGAGGCGGAGCGGCAGCGAGAGGAAGCAGCAATAGACAAAAGACGTCTTGATTTGGCTAGAGTGCAGTATGACAAGCGAATGAAAATCAGAAACCAGATTCAAAACCAGCTCAACGAAATAAAAGACCTGATTGAACAACGCAGGATACAAGCTGAAGACCCTGAGACTCCAAAGGTAATGCCTGTTGGCAGGGCGCCTAAGCCCCTGAGAATGAGTGCGCCTCTCTGGTATGTTTATTTCTCGGGCGGTACGATGCTCGGTTGTGCATGTGCAATTGGATTGGCTTTTCTGCTTGAATTGCTTAACGACCTGCTTCGCACACCTCGAGATATCATCAGATATGTCAAGATTCCATTGCTGGGTGTAGTGCCTAATGCTTCGGAAGACCGCGAACTGGATGATACTGACCTGTGCCATATAGTTCGCACAGTGCCTTATTCGATTGTAAGTGAAGCATACAGGCAGCTCCATGTCAATCTAATGCTATCGCAGAGTCACAATGCCGATGCCAAGGTGATTTTCATGAGCAGTTGTGGTGCTGGCGAAGGAAAAACCGCGGTAGCTATAAACCTTGCTACTATTTTAGCGAGTGAGGACAAGAAAATCTTACTTGTCGACGCCAATTTCTGGCGGGCTATGTTACACACGGAATTCGCTAACGGAGGACTCGATAAACCTGTCAATAAAAAAGCAAAATCGGAACTTGGTCTGGCGAATCTGCTCTCAGGAAGGGCAACCGCCGAGCAGGTTATAAGGCCGAGCGGTCTTGACAGGCTCGACGTCATTGAAGCCGGACCTGTACCGTCCAATCCTACTGTCCTTCTCGGCTCTGAGAATATGACAAAACTGATTTCTGAATATCGTCGGTATTATGATTATATCATTATTGACGGCCCGCCTATCCTGTTAGTCAGCGGCGCAAAAACGATTGCCGGTTGTGCCGACGGAACAATCCTGGTCTTCAATGCGGATATGACCAGAAGGGGGGCGGCACAAAGGGCTGTTCGGGAGCTGCGGGACATTAATGCTTCAATCATCGGCTGTGTGCTGATGGGCGCCCGTATTCTCAAGGGCGGGTACTTCCACGAGCAGTACCGCTCATACCAGAGATACCAGCAACCGCTCTTGGCCGGTTAAGACTTGCCTTTCTGTCCACGCGTAGCTATCCTGCTGTCCTGATTTCTTTTTACGTAATGAAGGAAGATACCAATGGACAAATTTCTTGTCACAGGCGGTGCAGGCTTTATCGGCTCGAATATCACGCGTAAGCTCGTCGAGCAGGGCTGTTTCGTACGAGTTGTTGACAACCTCCTGACCGGTAAGAAAAGCAATCTTGCCGGTGTCATCGACAGGATTGAATTTATCGAGGCCGATATGGGTGACCCTTCCGTTGCGGCAGATGCCGTCAAAGGCATTGATGTAGTGCTGCATCAGGGCGCCTTGCCTTCGGTTCCAAAAAGCGTCGATAATCCCGCCGCTACGAACCGGCATTGCGTTGACGCCACATTGGCTATGTTAATAGCCGCTCGTGATGCGAAGGTAAAACGTTTTGTTTACGCCGCCAGCTCCAGCGCTTATGGTGATACACCAACGCTGCCCAAGGTTGAGACTATGCCGACCTGTCCGCTTTCGCCTTATGCTGCAGCCAAGCTTGCCGGGGAACATTACTGCTCGGTATTCTGTCAGTGCTACGGCCTTGAGACGATTTCGCTGCGATACTTCAACGTATTCGGCCCGTATCAGGACCCGACCAGCCAGTATGCCGCCGCAATACCGGCATTCGTTACAGCTATACTGAGAGACGAACCGCCGACCATTTACGGAGACGGCGAACAAAGCAGGGACTTTACGTACATCGATAATGTAGTCCATGCCAATCTGCTCGCAGCCTCTGCTCAGAAAACCAACGGCCAGGTTATAAATATCGCCTGCGGCGAATCCGTTACCGTAAATCAAATCATCGATATGATAAACGAGATTGTTGGTAAGGACATAAAACCCGTTTATACCGACCCCAGGCTTGGAGATGTGAAACACTCTCAAGCCGATATTTTACTTGCCCGAAGGATAATAAGCTACAAGGCAATTGTCCCCTTCCGCCCCGGTCTTGAAAAAGCCATCGAGTGGTACCGCGATAACCTTTTGTAAAATCTGCCTTTTTGTCATTCCCGCGAAAGCGGGAATCCATTTTGTTTAGCAGTCGCCCGAAGGGCGACTTGATTAGCCCTGCCACCTGTGGGCAGGGTAATTTAGCCCCGCAATTTTACCCGACGTAGTATAACGAAGGCGGGTTATTGCGGGGTACTTTTTGTCATTCCCGCGAAAGCGGGAATCCAGAGCTTTTTAACGAAACGGCATTGCATTTTGTTACACACTCTTAGTACGTTGATAGGATTTCCAAAATAGATTTGTTGTGCAGTATTTCTAATACACCGCTGACTGTTCATGCATGTCTTCTGAGCAGCAATCCACCCAGACCAAGAAAAAACAGTGACGCCGGTTCGGGTACGACTGTAAACTCGATAATATAAGTGTCATCGAGTGACCCATCATCATAATCAAACGAGTTAACTTCTAACGTATATGTATTAGTAGGTAAAGTTGATATGGTCTCGAATATGTCCAGTCGCCGAAAGAGTAAGCATCGCCTGTATTAATATACAGATCAAGTTGGAATGATGAACCATCCTGTGAAAACTCGTCATACTCCACCCATATCGGCCCTTGACTTGCCCACCCGGAAATCTCGAATGTAATTGCATCAGTTTCTGTGGGCAGAGGCGGAACTATTTCGACAAGGTCTATACCCACAAGTGCACCGCCAAGGGCGTTCCATGGGCAGATAAATAGGGACAGCATAAGGATTTGAATGATTCTCTTTATCTCCATTCGGTCTCCTCTTATATGTAGACTTATTCTACCATTAAATGGTCTGTAAATCAACCTGAAGCGTCCCTGACAAGGAGCAATCCTGATACCTGTCAGCAGGCTGGGCGCACCTCGGATTACGGCCTGAAAATGAACATTAGTTGTTTGACTTCAGTATAGTCAGGACGTTATTATGACGATTTATAAATAGTGGCGGGGCCTTTGATAGGGGTCCCCAAACGCGAAAAAAGCGTTTGGGGGAACAATTATGTACTGCGGCACGATGAGATACAGCCTGTTCTTCATACTGATAATTGGGGTTTTTGACCTGCCGTCCTTTTACGCAGCCGCCGACCAGCCCACCGCAGAGCCGACCGCGGCTGATGAGCAGCTTGAAATCAACAAAAATGCCCTGCTTTTCGGCACAGACGACCAAATCCGTCTCAAAGCGGCCACGCTAATCCTCGAAAGCGACGACCCCACTGTCAGGGCCGTGATTTTGCAGGTATTGCGAAATAACGAGAATCAGCAGGCCCGCCTGGCCGTCTGCCAGGCCATAGCCGCAAGTCGAGGCAAGCGAACAATACCCAACAACGAAGAGTTTATCGGACCCCTTATGTCTTTCCTCATCGAGCAGCGCGACCCGGCTTCGGTGCGCCTCGGCACAGAGGCCCTGTTGATATTCAAATACGAGCAGGTCGAGCAGCCCATCCTTGCTACGATAGCCGACAAAGCCCTGCCGATTGAAGCCAGACTCAACGCCGTCCAGGCCCTGCGCTTGCAGCCCGACATACGGGCAATCGTGCGCCTCATAGAGCTGCTTGATGATTCGGATGAGCAGATTATCTCGGCGGCTGGCGAGGCCCTAAAGTCGCTGGCCATACCGGCCGTCGGAACGGACAAGGCCACTCGGCGGCAAATGATTGAAGAGATTCAGAGAATCGGTAAGGAGGAGTTTCTTCATTACTGGCGGATGAGGCAGGAGTATGAAAGGCAAATCGAGCAGTTGAAAAGCGAGCGCGATTCGTGGATGCAGAAGTACGTTGCCGCGCTCGACCAGCTATACGCAAAGCTCGGCATGGACGGCGCTGCCCGGATAGAATTTCTGTCGCAGTATCTGCTCGGCGCTCGGCCTGAAGAGCGGCTCTGGGCCGTCTCGAAGGTCTCATTATGGCTGCACGGAACGGAGCCGAAATCGAATGTTCGCACCGCGCTTGGTCCTTCATTGATTAAGCTGATATCCGATGAGAACAAACAGGTCAGGCTCAGTGCCGCGCGTGTCCTCGCCCTGATGCCCGAGCTGGATTCCTCCCAGACCCTGCTGGCGCAGCTAAAAGTGGAAACCGACGACGAGGTTCGCGGTGAGCTGTTTGCCGCGCTCGGCCAGGTGTGTCGATATGCCTTCTCACCTCAGTCTCCGGTCAAACTCGATGCCTCGATAAGAAAGCAGACGCTGGACATAGCGGTCGAATATCTTCTTTCGGATGTGCCCGCCAAGGCCCAGAGGGGAGCTGAGGTAATCCGCAACCTGCTGGAAAATGACGGATTGTCCGAGCAGGAGTTGTTTGTATATCTCGAAGCCCTGGTCGCTCGATACACACGCAACGGCATTACAAATGTCCTGCGAAGTGAGCTGCTCAATTCAATGGCCGTGCTTTGCGGACAGAGTGTTTACAGCAGCCATGCGGCAAAATTATATAGACAGTATTTCGTTGCGGCTCTGGCCGATGAGGATGACCTGATTCGTGAAGCGGCTGTCAATGGTCTTATCAACATAAACAAATCAGAGGCATATCGGCGATTACGCACAGATTTTGTAAACGATAAGAGTATTAATATCCGCAGGCGGCTCGTGAGTTTGGCTGAGGAGATGGGCACTGCCGATGACCTCGGCTGGCTGAGCGAAAAAATAAACTCCGCTGCCGAAGAAGCCGGGGCATGGAAAGCTATGCTGAGGATATTTGAGAACGGCGACAGCAAATTGCTTGGCAAATGGATTGAACAGCTTGAGTTCAGAAAGATTGCGCCTGTCAGGATGATAGCTTTTCTTGAGATTGTCGAGCGAAAGGCACAGGCGGAGAATAATACCGACTTGCTTAACGCCGCCCGTTACAAACTTGCTGCTCTTCTTGCTCAAACACAACAGCGGGACAGGGCAAAGGAATACTACGGAGACCTGATTAAATCGGATAATCAAAACGTATTCCAGAGAGACCAGCTACGCGCAGAATTGCTGCAGTTGTATCTGAATGATGGGCAGATAAAGCTGGCCGGCTCACTGATAACGAATCGCCTGCTCGAAGATGACGTTGACGACGCTTGTCCGATAGGACAGGTTCTCATCAGTTTCGTCCAGACTTCACCGTTGCAGGCGGAAGTACTGATTGACGAACTGCAGCATATCAAGCTCGATGGGGCCGGCCCTAAGCCCTTGTGGAAGCAGTTATTACAGCACCTCAAAGAAGTCCAGCCCCCCGACGTGAACAGCCCGCTGCTGCTCGGTACAACTTAGTTTTTTCTTACAGAGGCATCGGCATATCACTTATTCCGCGCTAATCGCCCCAGGCAAATCATACTTCGCCGTTCAGGTATTTTTATTGAATGGCCGGATAAATTTGTATATAGTCGCGTCAGTTATACTTGTTGAGCAAGACAATGACTGAGCAGCAGACAATCGGTCAGATTATCAGGTTGGCCATCCAGAGAGAGCGGGAGGCTTACAATTTCCTTATGGCTATGAGTGAATGCGTAGAATCTCCGGGCATAAAATATATGTTCAGAGACCTGGCAAAAGAAGAGGTGGGCCATAAGGACAAACTCGAGCTGGAGTTGATGAAGCTGGGCCAGGTTGTTCAGCCCCAGGACTCACAGGCAGAAACCGAAAATCCTTATTATGTTGAATCCGATGAATGCGCATCTATGGATTATGCCGATTTATTAAGGCTGTGCATCGAGAAGGAAGATATTTCCTTCCGTTTCTATATCAACATGGCTATCCAGATGAATCAGGAACAGTCCAGAGATATTATGTTGGCTCTGGCTGAGGAAGAGCTTCGCCACAAGCTCAGGTTTGAGGCCGAGCTCGAAAAATTACCCAGGCACAAATGATTTCCTTTTCCTGCTCCCGCGTTATACACATCTGGAGACTTGTTATTTGCTTGATGGTTCGTCGACCGGAGTTATAATCAACAATACTATGACAAAACTCAGTGTAAATCTCAATAAGATAGCGTTACTGCGGAACCAGCGTGATATCGGCTTGCCGTCTGTGCTTGAAGCGGCACGGACGATTATCAAAGCCGGTGCACACGGTGTAACTGTACATCCGCGACCGGATGAAAGACACATACGATATTCCGATGTGTACCAGCTTCGTGATATGCTCCGAAGTTATCCTGAAATTGAGTTTAATATAGAAGGCAATCCGTTTACCGGAAAACTGATGGAACTGCTCCGGGACATCAGGCCGCACCAGGCCACACTCGTGCCCGATGACCCGACCCAGAATACGAGCGACCACGGATGGGACATTGAATCTAATCTGCAAAGACTTCAGCCGGTCGTCGAGCAGCTAAAAGGACTTGGCATTCGTGTAAGTGTCTTTATGGACGCTGCCGAAGGTGTCGCTCAGGCCGCTAAGGCTTCAGTCGACAGGGTCGAGCTTTATACCGAGCCTTATGCGACGGCCTTTCGTAACAATACAGATGTACAGGGCAGTATAAAACGGTTCGCCGCCGCGGCCAAGGCTGCGCAGGATGCCGGACTCGGAGTCAATGCCGGACACGACCTTAATTTACGGAACTTAAGTTCCTTCCTGGCCGGCGTAAAAGGAATTCTTGAGGTTTCAATCGGCCACGCCCTGATTGCCGAGGCATTGGAGATGGGACTTCAAAAAACTGTAAATGAGTATCTTAAAATACTTAGCATTAAGACAGACTGACATTAAACGAGAATTTGACACAGGAGATTAAGATGTTTCATGGTGCTATGGTGGCGTTGATTACGCCTTTCGCCGACGGCGAAATTGATTTTGAAACGCTCGACGAGCTGCTCGAGTTTCAAATTGAAAACGGAATCGATGCGCTCGCCCCGTGCGGCACGACCGGCGAATCGCCCACGCTCAGCCACGCCGAGCACAAAAAGGTCATCGAGCGCGTCGTCAAGACCGTTGGCGGCGCAGTGCCAGTCATCGCAGGCGCCGGTTCCAACAGTACCGCCGAGGCTATCGAGCTTACCGAGTTCAGCAGGAAAGTCGGAGCCGACGCTACGCTGCAGGTCTGTCCTTATTATAATAAGCCGACCCAGGAAGGTTTCTATCAGCACTTCAAAGCTATCGCCGAAGAGGTGGACCTGCCCATCGTGCTGTACAACATACCAGGCCGGTGCGGCGGTACGGGACTGACCGCGCAGACCGTGGCGAGACTGGCGCAGCTCGATAATATCGTCGCAATCAAAGAGGCCAGCGGCAAACTCGATATGGCCAGTGAGATTGCGACAAGCTGCGATATTACCATAATCAGCGGCGACGATTCGCTGACCCTGCCGATAGCCGCGGTAGGGGGCAAAGGCGTAATCAGTGTCGTCGCCAATATAGTGCCCGCCGATGTAAAGGCCATGACCGATTTAATTCTCGAAGGCGATTTCGTCTCGGCCCTGAAATGGCACAAAAAACTTTTCGCCCTCAGCAAAGGTCTATTGTCCCTTGCCACTAATCCTATACCCATCAAGGCTGCTATGGCTATGCTCGGTATGGCCTCGGAAGAATTGCGCCTGCCGATGACATCTTTGGATAACGATACGAGGGACGCCCTTCGGGCAACCCTCATCGAATATGGTCTACTCAAATAATGATGTCCTGAGCGACTTGTCTTGAGCTTGTCGAAAGGAGTCGAAGGGCCTATGACCCCCCTCGATGAGGATAATAAATCCGCTCTAAGAGCGGCACTGACCGAATACGGTTTGCTGAAATAGTCAGTCATATTCTCGATCCGCGATGCTGGATAAAAATCCGTCTTCGCTGAGCTACGCCGAGACAAGATTGGGTTTGATTGGGTTTGAATTGGGTTTGTTTTTTCGGTAAATCCTCGATTTTGGGCTGAAAATGAGGAAGATTGGGTTTGTTTTGTAAAATAAGTATAGTGATTGGACAACCGGTATATTCCACTTTTAGCCACAGATTGCACAGATGAACACGATTTTTTTGACGCTGATTTCTCTGATTTCGCAGAGATAGCTTGGAGGCCGTGATGCGGCCTTTGCATCTGAAAAATTGAATCTCCTGACAAGCTTCGCTGGTCACGCCGTTTCAATGTTTTCATCTGCTCAGACTTCGTCTTTAGCCAAGCTGTTTTGGCCACAGATTTCGCTGATTTCACCGATTTTAATACAGTTTTAAGTGAAAAATTCATTGTTTTGACGTTTTTAGACGCGGATTTCGCGGATTACGCGGATTTTGCTTTGCTGCAGGCGTTTTTAACGCCTTTTGCATCCATAGGCACAAACCTCCCTGCAAATTCATTTGCCGCGCCGGTTTGCATCCTACGCCTGCTGTTCCTGTGGAACTTGCATCAAAGCTGAAGTACCTCATTCCTTCCTCCGGACTTTGAGTTGCCTCCGTCTTCGTCCCTAAGGAACTACGCCGAGACAAGTAAGTTAACAAATTATCAAACAATGGGGGTATTATACCATATATTGAACATTTGTCAAGGGGAAAGTGCGGTTTTTTTGAAAAAAATGCAGATTTTAGCCACAGATGGACACAGAGTATATAAGTATATGCATATATACTTATGGAGTATTTTAACATCTCTTTTTAAACACAGGATTGTAAAGACTTTGATAATAATGCTTTGGCGCGGGCGTCTGCGACGCCTGTGTGTTCTCGGCTGAAGGGTTTCTATGAGCAAGCTCCATCCACCCTTACAGCCTCGTCCACTGCTCCTTCGGAACTCCGCTTCAAAGCCGGTATTCCTTTATTTACACTGATTAACACAGATTAAGCCAAATCCTACACGAAGGAATCTTTTTTTATCCGCGGATTACGCGGATTTCACGGATTATGGTTTGGCGGGGTTCGGCAAGGCCGAAGCCTGCATTTTTCAAAGAAAAGATTTCTACAAGCTCCTTCGGCATGGTTCGACTCCGCTCACCACAGGCAGCTCAGGACAGGCAGCTTACTCAATCTTGTTCTTTTCAACTGCTTTTGCCATGCAATTTACGCCAAATCCTAATAAATCAATGATTATTTAGCCGCGGATTGGTGACAGGTTTTGACACTGGTTTTTAGAAGGATTTAGAGTTGTTATTTTGGGGTAAAAGGGGATACTGGATACTCGATGCTTGATTCTCGATACTGGATACTTGATAACTGAAGCTGGCGCGGATTTTATTGATTATTGATTAACCACCTATGAAGAGCTCAAAGTCAAGTAACAAAATTTCTTTTCCCTCATCTTTTTTGTTTTGAGGGCATCCTTCTTAATGCTGCAATCAGTTGCGAT
>Ga0315549_1001030_pt1 | contig 30478 bp, 25 predicted proteins | sample SalMarSW160200MG_FD_203101 | JGI IMG/M metagenome (GOLD analysis project Ga0315549, IMG submission 203101) | Salt marsh sediment microbial communities from the Plum Island Ecosystem LTER, Massachusetts, United States - Salt Marsh Sediment SW1601-200 ... | reverse complement strand
GGCAACACGGGCCGGGAGGCCTTCTTCACGGGCCTGCTGGATGAGATCCGGGTCTACAACAAGGCCTTAAGCGTCGGTGAAGTTGAATTCCTGTCGGATCCGACGCCCTAATGGGTCGTGATCACGATGGTTAATTAGTCTACTCTTGAATGGAAGGGCCAGGACCTGTGCACGACGTACAGGTCCGGGCCTGTTTCCTTCTCGGAGAGTTGACTTTGAGAAGATGCTCGATTCGCATGTTGCTGCAGGTCAATATCGCACATGTGGTCATTGCTTTACGCCGGGTGAGAATGTCTATCGCATGAATATCTCACTGATGGAAGGTATTTTTAGCGATCTTTCGGGCACGGCCTGTGATCCACGGAGCCTGGTCGATGAAGTCAATATTTGGAATTTCTTTATCAACGATCGGCATGGGTCGGTAATGTATATAAGGCTATACTCAATATAGGTGTAAGTATCTACTTAGGTTCATACATACTAAGCACATTGTCTTAAAGTAAAGAAGGAGGATTATTATGTGTAAGAGATCGATTTATCTGATGCTGTGTGTCTTAGTTTTTGGGGTGACCGGCTCAGCTTCAGCCGAACTAATCGCCTACTGGCCCTTTGACGAGGGCTCAGGAACCACGTTGAATGATGTCGTCGGCGGCAATAACGGCCCCTTGCAGGGAGATCCCATGTGGATTGCCGGCCCGCTCGACGGTGCTCTTGACTTTGATGGCAATGAAGACCTTGTGACTATCCCAAATAGCTCGGTACTGCAATTGCGTAGTACTGGACAATATACGGTGGCGGTTTGGGTTAATGTCGTGAACCCCGACGGCGGACTCATTTTATTCAGTGGCCAGGGCTGCGTTGCATGGGCAAACTGGTACCTGGGTGTGACGGAAGGTGAGCCCGATGCCCGTAATCTCGGTGGTCCCCCAAAGCAGGAGGGTAGCTTGGTCTTCGGTGTCCGCACGGCAAATGGGGGTGCTGTTGCTGCCTTTGTCGCAGCTCCATTCGTACCCGAAACGTGGATGCATGTGGCTGCCACGTATGACGGTGTCACACTGAGAATATACATAGATGGTCAAGAATTAGACAGCGTCGAGGATGCCCCCCTGCCTTATGACCAGACCAATATGCCCTTAAATATCGCAGGCGACAACGGTTGTAGCACTATTGGACGCAACTGGTTCACGGGCAAGATTGACGACTTGCGGATTTATGACGTGGCGTTATGGGAGAACGAAATACAAGATATAATGACTCCTACCAGAGCCTGGAAACCTAACCCGGCTGATCTTGCCTCTGGTGTGGATGCTAACACTACACTTAGCTGGAATCCCGGAAAGCAGGCCGTAACCCATAATGTCTATCTGGGAACAACAATGGAGGACGTCAGTGCAGCCACAGCCGATAATCATCCGAATGTCGAGGTCAGTTTGGGCTTGGGTCGGAGCGAAAACACGTACATTCCACCCGAGCCCCTGGTTTTAGGACAAACCTATTACTGGCGCGTCGATGAGGTTAATGATGCCGAAGTTTGGCCGGGTGAGGTCTGGAGCTTCCTGGTTCAGCCATTGACTGCATATAATCCCAGCCCTGTTGATGGAGCCAAATACCTGGACCCTGATATCGTTCTTTCCTGGAACCCGGGCTGCGGGGCAGAGTCACACATTGTGTATTTTGGAACTAATAGAACGGTTGTTGAAGTTGGCGATCCTGATGCTTCCAAGGGAAGTCAGACAGGAACCACCCTGGCTCTGGGATTACTGGAACTAGGGCAGACATACTACTGGCGGATCGATGAGTTTGATGGTACGAACACGCATAAGGGCGATATCTGGAGTTTCTCAATCCTGCCGGATATACCTATCAGCAATCCCAACCTCGTCGGTTGGTGGAAGCTCGATGAGGGCGTGGGTACCCGGGCCGTGGACTGGTCCGGCTATAATAGACATGGCACCATCTACGGCGGTCCAATCTGGGTGGAGGGTTACGATGGCGGTGCGCTCGAGTTCGACGGCATAAACAACTACGTAGATTTGCCGATAGACTCGATTATCCCCTCTCTAACCAGTTGCACCATCACAACGTGGGTCGATTTCTCCAACACAGGTGGTCCTTGGCAGCGCATATTCGGCTTTTTCAACCCCAACGGATTCACTGCTTACATGACCCTGACACCCCGCTCTGGGGATACCGGCCCCATGACTTTTGCTATCGTAACCGATTTCGCTAGCCCGTACCCGGGTAATGAGACGGATATATTAGAAGCACCTTCAACACTTGTAAGTGGCTGGCATCATGTAGCCGTCGTAATAGATGGATCCAGCATGCAGATGCAGCTTTGCCTTGACGGTACTGTTGTTGCAACAGGTCTGACGGAAACCCTACCGGCAGACCTCAACGACGTCACAAGCAACACGCTTGGCCATACGGTGCACGGCCTTGAAGCATACTTTACCGGGCTATTGGATGATTTTCGCATCTATGACGTGGCACTAACGCAGGAAGAGGTTAAGATAGTAATGCGAGTTGACACGCTGCGTGCCTGGAATCCGATTCCATCCAATGGAGCAGTAACAGATGTAGAAACGGCGCTGCCTCTTAGCTGGTCGCCCGGAGATGAGGCTGTACAGCACAATGTGTATTTCGGCACTGATTATGCTGCTGTAGATGCCGCCGATGCGTCCGATACCACAAACATATATCGAGGCCAGCAGGATGCTAACAGCTACATACCAATCGAAGGTATAGAACCTAACCAGGTTTACTACTGGCGGATCGACGAGATCAATGCCGACGCAACTATCAGCAAAGGCAAAATCTGGAGCTTTACAGTTACCGACTATCTAACCGTTGACGACTTTGAGGATTACAATGATTTTTCACCCGACAGGATATTTGATACGTGGTCAGATGGATGGAACGTTGCCACAAACGGCTCGATAGTAGGTTATGGCTCAGCACCTTTTGCCGAGCGCGCTATTGTTAACAGCGGGTTCCAATCCATGCCGTTCTTCTACAACAACACCGGCAGCGCTACATATTCTGAGGCTGTACGCTCTTTTGATGCTCCGCTGAATGACTGGACCAGAGAAGGCGCCCAGACACTGACGTTGTTCTTCAGAGGTTACCCTGCAGCCTTTGTGGAGGACCCGGCTGGTACGTATGCGATGGCCGCTGGTGGTGAGGATATCTGGGATCTGGCCGATGAGTTCCGTTATGCCTATAAGACACTTTCAGGTGATGGCTCTATCACAGCCCGAGTAGTAAGCATTGAGAATACAAACGAATGGGCCAAAGCCGGCGTGATGATTCGCGACACACTGGATGACTACAGTGTGCATGCATTTATGTGTGTCACACCATCGAATCGCAGGGCATTCCAGAACCGTCAGATTATTGCTGAGACTTCTTACCAGGCAAGTAGCAATATCGATGCCATTACTCTGCCCTTGTGGGTAAGGGTTGTACGTCAGGGTAACAACTTTACCGGCTATTACTCCGAAAATGGTATCAACTGGATTCAACAACCGGATGATGAGAACACCGGCGATGATGCATCCCCCAATCCGGTGACTATTGTGATGTCACAGAACATCTATATTGGCTTGGCATATACCACTCACAATGTTAATGCAATGGGTACTGCTGTGTTCGACAATGTAACAACTACCGGCACGGTCCCAGGAGACGATTGGCAGGTTGAAGCTATTGGCGCAGATATGCCTGTCAATGAGGCCCAGCCGTTGTATGTGGTTGTGCGAGGTGGCGGCGTCGAAAAGACAGTTGAGCATCCGGATAATCCCAATGCGGTTCAGGAGTACACCTGGCAGCAGTGGGATATTCCGCTCAGCGTTCTTAGCGATGCTGGTGTGACTCTTTCTACGGTCCAGGATATAACCATTGGTGTTGGAAGTCAGAATGGTGGACAAGGTGGAACAGGCAGGCTCTACTTTGATGACATCAGGTTGTATTTGGCAGAAGAGTAGCGCAAGCATTAGCTGTGTGGTTGACCATAGCCATAGCTGCAAGGCATTTTAGGCTTGGTTAGCTCACGTGATTGTATCAATCCGGGGCTCATGCTGATTGATAGTATGAGCCCCAGTTGTTTTTAGCTGATGTGCTTACTGTGCCGGCGGATGGTTCCCCTACTGAGAGCGTGGGAATCTTATAGGGATTTCACGCGATTCAGGTCCCACGGTGGCACGGTCGCAAACTGCTATTCAATAGGGTTCATTACCGCCGATGACTATTTTACTGCTGGCGGGCTTATAGGCCAGACAACCTCATAGCCCCTTGCCATTGTTAATTCCTTCTGGGATGTCGAAACGAGTGGCCAGACGACGAGCTCTCACGGCATGGGCAAGACTATAGCCGAGATACAAACTGCCAGTACATTCCTCAAAGATGGTTGGGACTTTATGGATGAGACTGCAAACGGCACGGAAGATATCTGGTGGATTCTCGAAGGCCAAGACTATCCGCGACTCTGGTGGGAACTAATTCCTGAGAACTAACCGTGACATAGCACGTCGTAAGAACGTCACTCTCTGAAATAGCGAAAGGGTTAGCAGCTTGAGAAACTGTCAGCTCTTTTTCATGCATGTCACCAAGAGAGGTCATTGAATATGTTTACATTTTTTACGAATTTTATAAGTCACTGATATTAAGCCACTTATTAGATGAGCATTTTGATAAAAATGGCAGATAACGGGGTGTACGGTTGTAGTGCAGTTGTAGCGGTTTGCGAGTGAAACGGGGGCCATTTTTCGAATGTCTTGCCACTGCTCTGTGGCTTGTGTTTGCGGTAGTTTTACTCGCCACTCTTTGGCTTTTTCAGGCTTGTTCCAGGCTTCATAGAGGTCGATTAGATTGTGCCATGACTCTAATGTGTGCGGTTGTTCCTTTCTTGTGCGGTTCTTTCATCCGCTACTCTCTGCCGGCTTTGACCGGCGCTTTCAAGGCGTTCCCGGAATTGTCCCGGCCAGTTTCAACGACTTGTCAGTTTCCCGCCGCCAGACAAGGGATAGGTCTTGCCGCCCAGCCATTGGCTCGCGTCCGCTTTCGAATCGTAGTAGATGGTGTGGCTGTTGTCGTGAATATTGGCCAGGGTGATATCCTGATCTATCAGGCTGGTCAGATAGGATGTTCCCGTGACTTCCCAGACACTGGTGGCATCGAGTGCCAATGCCATCACCTTGGCAACGCCTTGAGCATTGATGGTTCCTTTGAGGGTCGTCTTGTTTTGTAGCGCTACGCTGACTGTGCTGATATCGTCACAGGTAATATCACCCACGAGGGTTTCGCCATCCGCCTTGAAGGTCAGCCGGCCGCCGTTGGAACCGGTATTGCCCCAGCGGCCCGCAGCCGCCTTCACAAACACCCCTGAAGCGGCACTCAGCTTGGCATCGCCCTTGAGCTCAACGACTGCGGCGGTGTTGGTAACAAAGAACATCGGGCCCTCAGCCGCTGTCAGCGAGCCGCCGGTCATGGTCAGTACGCTGGTTCCAATCCCGGCGTCGCCTGAGAAGCTCTGATACAGCATGACGCCGCATTCTCTTGCGCCCGACAGGGTCGTGTTGGTCAGCGTGACGGAGTTCTTGCCTTCAATCACGAAAGCCTCTGAGCCGGTCGCCTTGATCTTGGCGTCAGAGACCGTGATGGAACCGGTCGAGTATATCCCGGGCGAACGAGTACCGGAAGTGGCGGCACTGCCACGGGTGAAGGTGATCGTTCCGCCGCCGCGGTCGGTAGAGATTGCCGCTGCGGCCCCGTTGCCCGCGGTGGTGATATCCACGTCCGTGCAGATGATGGTGCCCGCGATCGTAGCATCCACTCCATGCGCTCCCGAGGCAACGCAGCCAATCTTGACTTTCGACAACTCAACGACCGAGCCGGCGCCAACGGCGAAAGCTCCATTCGCTCCGGTGCCGCGGGTAGCGATGCTGCTGTTGGTCATGGCGATCTTGCTGCCGGACAACGCCAGCACCGCCGCATTGAGACCGTAAAAACTGGAGTCCTCCATTCCGGTAGTATTTCCGGAAGTGGTCACCTTGGAATCCGACAGAGTAAGCATCCCCTTGTCCGTAACCTTGACGCCGGACGTGGCTTTATCCGACGTGGTGATCATCTGATTTGATTTGGCTGCGGTGCCGCCGCTCTGAGAGTAGACTGCCGGACCTTCGGTGGTCTTTACGGTCAGCGATAGCGACGGGCTGGTCACTCCGGACAAAGTTGCCGTGACAGAGACTGTTACGGCGGCGGGCATACCGCCCATACCGGGGCCGCCCTCTGGTCCGGCGGCACCGCCAGTGTCTCCAGGACCACGACCGCCACCGGGGGGGCCACCCGGCCCAGGCCCCATGCCGGGTCCGCCCGGTCCAAGAGCACCGCCCGACTCCGGCGGCCTGCTAGGCCCCGTCGCTCCACCGGGCCCGCCGGCAGATTCGACAACACTGACCAGCCCAGAGGGGGAAATCTTGGCCGCCCTGTTATCAGAAATCGACCAAGCAACCTGCGAACTGATATCGACCACGGTACCGTCGGAGTGGGTCCCCGTCGCCATAAGCTGTAGAGTCTGGCCGGCCAGCAGCGTTTTCGATGGTGTGGCTTTGATCTGGATGGACGACAACGTTGCGGCGGGCGCCGCCTGAGCCAAGACCGGCGCGACAACCATCGCCATCAATGTGACTGTGTTCACCATGATATTAGCCCCCTTTCTTTCTGAAGAACCGACTGTACCCCATATTGGTGTAATTGAACCGTCATTCATACTAATTCTTCTTCACATGATACAATCATCCTATAGACTGTTTGCCTATCTTATCAGTGGCGGAATCTCGAAGCCGTTAACACTCAACTGAATTTTTTTTGTGGATCAAAATGGAAACGTACTCTATCAACATCTCGCGAACTCGTCGAATAACGTGATAGTAGGCAAGTGGTTTTCGTTATCCAGCCTGGAATTCTCGAAGTAATTACGGATATTCAAAACCCGCTCGTTTTCAGGGTGGGCACTGGCAACCTACGGATCTACAATGCCAAGTCAATGTTGCCGAGACTATTCTTAACTCTGTCCAAGCCCTCGGATTCCGTATCCCTAATCTCATAACTTCTCAGCATTGTCCTTTTTGAGAAAGTCCATACTACACGCGGGCTGACAAAAGTATTTTGCAAAGACAGAAACAATAAATCTCATAAGTAGTTGTCATTATTTGCCTTCCCGCCTTGCGCGTGCGCTGAGTCCATAAAACTGCGAGTGGAAGCCAGCTCATCCTCACCTGGCCGCTTATTATTTCTTTCTTCGGCGTCGCTCATCCGCACCTCTCAGGACAAAAGAAAATTTGCATTCACATTATAAAAGCCGGGAACAAATCCTGACAATGGTGAAAACTGCGTGGAGCAAGCAAAATCACCAAAAGAGGCTTGCAGAAGATCGATCTTATATATGTTTATAAAAGCCGGCATTTCACGGCCGCAATCTGCACCAGGCAGCAAGGTCGTGACAACGCTCACCTCGCCAACAGCAGCTTTACGTATGGGACTATTATTATCCATGACAGAAGTCAATATACAAGAGACCAAAGTAAAATACTAAAATCTCTATTGACACAATTTTTCTTGAGGCACCCTCTTACAACTTGCCAGCCAACATGCATTGCTTACTGCGACTCAGCAACCAGCAACGCACATTGAATCCATCGCGATAAACTGAGCTTGAGCATTACTTATAAACCACCGTCGGTATATAATCCGATGACCTAAGAACCAAGTGCATTTTACGGTATACATTTATCTTATTAGCTTTAAAGGTTCAGAATTTGTGCGAGTTCTGAACCTTTTTGTTTGCGCTAAGAACCATTTTTCACCACAATCTATTTCCAGAACCGATTGCTGTCGCTGACGTTACAGCCGCTTCACGGTCTCATTCTTCCAGCACCCAAGCCCAACTGTAAGCTTTATAAATTCTGCCATTCAATATTGATTCAGAGAGCTTAATCCCTTACAGACAAGGAGCTTACGGCAACTTCACGCGTCTCCAAAACCTTCGGATGCCGCACACAAAAGGAATATTTTCGAAAGGGGTACAAAAATGTTTAAAAAAGTATGATCAGGTCAAATTGGGTCCTGGATCCTGGGAAGTTCCTGTCCCAGGAAGAAGTAAACAGGCTGCTGGAAACGGCCAGAAAAAGGGCAGAAGTAGCCCTTGCACGAGGCAACAAAGTGGCTGTCAGGGACTATTTCATCGTAGATCTGGTCCTGTCCACAGGGCTGCGAGTAGCGGAGATTGCCGACCTGAAATGCAAGGACATCTTTCTCAGAGAGCAATTCTGTGCACTTCTGGTCAGGAATGGCAAAGGCGGGAAAAAAAGGCTGGTGCGGTTCAATGGAGCTTTCAAAAAACATTACGAGGAATACCTTCTCTGGAAACAGAGCGTCGGCGAACCTACGGGTCTTGGCGATCCACTGTTTCTATCCAGCAACACTGGCTCTCACATGACAACACGGGCGATAGAGAAAGCCTTCAAGCGAACTGCGGCACAAGCAGGTTTGCCCTCTCGCTACTCGATTCACTGCCTCAGACATACATATGCCTGCGAGCTTTACAGGGCCAGTGGCTACAACCTGCGACTGGTTCAGAAACAGCTTGGACATGTGTACATCTCGACGACACAGGTTTACGCAGACGTGGTAGAGCCCGACATGCAGCGGGCCCTGCAAAGATTATATACACCATCACCGAGGGTGCGACTGCGAAACTTTTAAAGCAGGGTAACGAATACATAAATCAAAAAGCAACGCTCGCGGGAGATCTATGGTGGTTGTATGGTCCTGGCTTGGATTCTGAAGAAGCTTTTGTTCGGGAAGGCCTTCACCACGGAGCGAGGGCGGATAAAGCTATTCGGCATGATGGACTGGACGTTGTTTCCCTCCCGAGCCTTGGCGCTCAACCTGCAAACAATCGGCGAGAAGCTTGGCGAGGAATTCGTCTACGAGCTGGGTTACCAGGCTGGCAAGGATGCGGCCAGGGAAATGGTCAAGTACATGGGGCTGAAGCCCAAAGGCGGATGGGTGACACAGAAGGCGGTGATCGCCATGCTCGACTTTATCGGATTCGGAAAGCCAGAGTTTGTAAAGGCGAAGATCAGGGATGGTCAACATCACATCATCGTTCATGTGCGGGACAATCCGGTCATCGAGCACGGCGCGAGGATGTTTGGAGCCAAGTCGATGGTGTGCAAGTGGTTCATGGGCGTGTATGCCGCCCACGGTGAGATGGAGTTGGGTGTCAGTCATGTGAGGCTCAAAGAAAACAAATGTATCAGGTTAGGAGCCCCGTACTGTGAATGGGAAACTAAGTGGTAAGAAAGCCGGAAAGTCCAGGGGACTTGCCGCTGGCCTGATCGCCAAGCTGGGCAGACCCGTTATCCGGCACCTCAGCGATCTCGCGCGTGAGTCGCTGAAACAGCCCGGCGGTTGGCGGTGCCTGGAAATTGTCTATCGAAACGAACCTCGAACATTGCTCGACCGCTTCTTTCTAAGCAGCCATTCAGCAAGAGGAGCGAGAAACAGGCTGCGAGTTTTGCAGGAGGAGATCTGCGAGTGTATTGAGCAGCGTGCCCGCGTCAGTAATCCAGTGAAACTGATTAGCTTTGGCTCCGGGCCCGGGCACGAGATTCTTGCTGGGATAGAGAGGTTCCAAGGTAACTTGGCCGTGGAGGCCACATGCGTGGACAAGGAGCCCAGTACTCTCGAATACGGAAGTGTCCTTGCTGCCCAAAAAGGCTTGAGCGACTGTATCAAATATATTCAGGGAAATGTCCTGCGCATGAACGTAGTGGTTGCTCAGTATGATGTCGGCATCCTGTCCGGCTTGGTCGACTACTTCGACTTTGAAACAGCCGTGTCGGTCCTTAAGATGGTCAAGGAACAACTCCTGCCCGGCGGAAATGTGCTCGTTGCGAACATGAGACGACACTACCTTGCCTCGACAATGAGCATCCTGGGAGACTGGAACCTGGTATACAGGGAACCTAAAGATGTTGAAAACATTCTTGCAGCAAGTGGATATGCGGATATTAAGGTCTGGCTGGAGCCGGAGAAGGTGTTCTGCATTGGTAGAGGAAGAAAGCCGAGATAGTCTATCTATGTTTGGCTTACGTGCAGACATGAAAAAGGAAATCCTCGGCGGGGACAGCTGCCCGGCCTGACGGCTCGGGGCCCCTTGAGAACTGGTGGTTAATCCACTTGAGGCTGGGCAGCGCCTAATTCAATAATATGCCCTTATTGTCCAGGAACAAATTGTTCATATACGTAAAGCGTCCCCGACCAATCGTTGAAGACCCGTTCGATAATAGGAAGTACTTTCTTCCAGGAAAGACCACCGTAACCTGCACCTATCCTTGGCATAGCAATGCTACTGATACGTTCCTCGTCAGCCTGCTGTTTCATCTTTTCCACACTTTTTTCGATTGCATTGTAAGTTGCACGATGATGCCAGTAGTCTTCCTGGGTTCCAAGGTTGAAGACCCATGGCTTATCATCCGCCTTCCAGAGAAACGAGTCACCAAGATTAAACTTACGAGGCTGGGTTTTACATTGTTTGCGATACTCCTCATACATATCCGGATAGCATTCTCGAAAGCCTTTTGCGACTCCAGCCCCCATAGCACCTTTGCAATTGCAGCCGTGGGCCAGTGCCTCTGCGTTATATCGGTTCATAAAGATATCGCCTGAGACGTATTCAACTGTCATTGTATTCACCTAATTATGATAAAGGTCGCCGATGCTTTGGCGACCATTCTATGAGGTTGTATTCGAAAAGTCTAACTGATAGAGCCGCAAAGCTTTTTCGTTGGCACTACGACCACCTTTTCAAACCCCGCTTGCCTGCACTTCCTCACGTTAGCTTCGACATCCGACTTCCCAGTCTCTACCTCAATCGCTATCCTCTTACCGTCTTTTGTCGCAACCAGGTCAACCGCTTTGCCATCGCCTATCGGCACTTCCTCTTCAATCTCATACCCTTTCTGCCGATACTGCTCTGCGACCATGTGCTTGTAATACTCGTGCTCAAGGCTGGCGTTCTTGGGCAGAGCTTTGACTTTCTTTCCCCATGATTCGAGCAGCCTCCGGCCTTGCTCGGTAAGCTTCAACAGCGCGACGCTGCCATTTGGTACACTAACTTTCTCCTGGTGGACTAACCCTTTTTCCAGCAACTTTTTTTTCACCTTGGTTCCGGCATATACGTTCCAACCGAGATGGCTGTATCTTTCGGTAACCACGGACAAAGGATGCCCTGCAATATCCAACAATAAATTTCGTTCCCGTGTACCTATTAGGCCTCCGTTGTTTTCCCTTCTGTCCGTGTCCCTAATAGCCCTAATCGCCTCGTTTAAGGCCAGCCGGAGATCCTCAATACTTTTCTTTACCGAATCGCTTCTGGAATGCTTTCTTTGAGTATCTGGCGTTCCTGAAGAGCTTGAAACAGGAAATTCAGGAAATCGAACAAGAAATGGTTTCATCCACCGGTCCTGCAATTTAACGATACCTTGACCGACAGGCAGCCTGCCGATGTAATCCCAGTTCTCACGGGGGAGGGTCATAGCTTTTCCGGCAGCCTCCACGTCATCTCCGTGTTTGAGGTTCAGGCAAATGGTAACGCCCGTGTTACCCAGTGCCGGGACGGTTAAAAGACTGGGATTCTGATCGAGAAGAACCAGACTCTCGCCGAGTTCTCGCATCTGCCTGAGCATCAGGTCGTGAACGGATTGTTCGGAATTCGGTCGCTTTAGAAAAAGGTTGTGTGCTTCCTCAATGAGTACGGCATGTTTGAAGGTTTGTGATTTGCCTTCTGCAAGGCGGTTATAGTACAGCCATAGCAGTAGAGTTTGAGTAAACACTGACCGGTCGGTTTCGCTTCCCAGAGCGGTGAGCTCCAAGACGACCGGTTTGTCAAGGATATCAGCAGCAGTACAGGCTTCGGCAGAATTCATAAGCCAACCGATAGGGCCGGTGGTCAGTTTGAACAGGATATTGAGTGCCGAAACCTTCCAGTCCATTTCCCTCGAATCTGCATGGTAGCCTTTCATGAAGTTGTAAATGTCGTTGAAGGTTACCGGTTTATCGCCGTCAACTCCGAGAAGATCGAGGGCTTTGAGAAAGAAATATTCGACCCCTCGCGTGCTAAGCAGGTGATGACCCGGCAGGTAGGTGGTCGTAATAATAGATACTATATCCCGCAAATAAGCCTGAGCCTGATTTTTGGTGAGGTTTGGAGGCGGGTCGAGTGGATTGAACGATAGCGATTTATCATCGCCCAAATTGAATACCATAATCTCTTTTCCTTCTGGCCGACGCAGGAAGTGCTTATAGGTTCCACGCCAGTCGAGGACAATGAATGGTTTACCTGCACAAAGCAAGTTCCACACTAATAGATAACCCACGTTAGTTTTGCCTGCACCTGAACGCCCAAGAATTGCAACGTGTTGAGGTAGGTCGCTGTCAAGCAAACCAAAGGAGCATATTGGTTTATTAGCATAAATTACCGTTCCAAGCGGGTATTCGCCTTTGACTTTGTCTCGTGGCGGAGGTTCCAGCAAGATGTTTCTTCCGATATAACTCTCGTCAAGTAATTCAGCCGCCATGGCCTGGGCGACAGCATGTATATCTTTCTCTTGACCGGGATCGAGAAGTGTTGCTAACCAGAAGGCATCAGCCATCTCGCCTATAACAGGACGGAGCTTTGCCAGGAGTTCTTTGAATTCCGTTGAATACATACAAATCACGTTGGATGTTGTTGGTTTTCAGCAGGGCTGGCGGTTCTGCTGATAGCATCAATTTCACGTTGGAGCTTCCTGATTTCGCCTCTGAGCCAGACCAAGTCCCGCCAGCTCATCAGTGCTTCCCGTCTGCGTTCTCGTTTTAGCTCGAACAATCTGCGTTCGAGATTGTGTCTGCGTTCGCTGTTGTTAAGAGCGGCCTTCAGCGCCGAAAGAGACGCTTCACACTCCTGAATCTCCGGATCAAGTTCGTCAAGAACATACTTTATTAGTCGTTGCCTCTCCTTTTTGGCGGCATCCAGTTCATCAAGAGCCCGCTGCAAAAAGCTCAACCGGTCTGCGAAGAGGGATTGTAGCAGACGAAGAGGTCGTAGCCCTCCTTTGTCATTGGACGGTGTCGGTTCTGGCTGGAAGAACTCGGGAGGGGTAGGCTCTCCTATGAGGTCATGGAAATCTCGGGGGATAACGCTGTTCTTGTCCTCCCGTCTTCGATGTGCAGGATCGAATGCGTTTTCGGGAGAGTATGCCTTTTCTTTCAAATCCCAGGTAACTGGATACGGCTGGTACTTCGGATAAATCTTCCCTACCGTATTTTTCCGGCCACGCATGTTTCACCCTGAGAATGAGAGTTGAGTGTTGGCGAACCGGTAATAAATGGCTCACCAACATAGGCGTTGCAGTTTGTGCATGTGCAAAAAAAACGGAACATAAAGGGTTCCTTAGCGTTTGCACTGACCGAACCTATGGCAAAAAGGTTGCGTCTCTAACGCAATGGGGTATTCTGGTAGCAGAGAAACTCGCTAACGTAGCTGATAAAAGTATACGCTGCTTTATAAAAATTCTTGTGAAATGATAATTATGTCCTTAACAAAGTATATCAGGGGCGTGCAGAGCAGGTTTGAAGCAATTCCGGCCCCTGGGGCCATAATTTACGATGCCATCCCGAGAAGGGTTCTTGCAAAACCGGAAAGCAAGATTGCCAATGATATAGCTGAGCACATACACAGCGGGACTGTTCTCGATTTGGGTTCAGGAACGGGTTACCTGTCGATAGAAATAGCAAAGAAGACATCAGATGTGCAGGTTTATGGCATTGACTTGGGCAGACAGATGGTCAGGATTGCAAGCAGGCATGCGAAAGGTGTTGGAAATGCTCGATTTCATTTAGGCAATGTGGCCGAACTTCCTTTCGAGGACGATTCGGTCGATTTTATCGTTAGCACAGGAGCTCTGCATCACTGGAAGAGACCGGCCAGGGTATTCGATGAATGTTATCGCGTCTTGAAAAGCGATAAGGAAGCGTGGATATATGATGGATGCCCTGATGCCCTCAAGCACGAAGCTGATAGAATAAAGAAGGAGTACGGAATTTGGGTTTACCGAATTTTAAGTAAAGCCACCGAAATGCACGGTTTTACAAGGGAAGAGTACGAGAGCAAAATCAAAGGTATTTTAGACCGAACCACATTCAAAGACAGTTATCGGATGGAACTGACAGACATCTGGATGAAGATTACACTCGAAAAGTATATGTAAACAATTCTGCCCTTTTTCAACCAGCTTGCGGCTGCGGATTGGCAACGTAAAATTCCTGCATAGGTTTTCTGAGGGAACGCTGCCGCGTGCCTACCTTCGGCAAGCTCCGCAGAACAGACAAAAAGTGAACTGAGAGCGAGAACTCTAACCGCAAGCAAGTCTATTTCTTAAGCAGCTTATATATCCTCTCAAATTCTCGTTTGTCGATTTTGTCCGCGTCAATAAAAACAAGCATCTTTTGCCGCATAATATCATCACAATTGTATTATCGACTGACTTGATTTATAAATCTATATTCCTTCGCTTACGACCTGCTCATCATTGGATACAGATCACAAATCACCGAACAACAACATCTGTTCGCTTCCGGACGCAGCCTTTTTCCTCCTGCGTCCGGTTCTCTTCTTTTTCAGGAAGCTTTGCGGGTCAACGTAAAACAGCATGCCGTCAGGTGCTGGCTCTTGGTACTCTGTCTTGTTTGATTGATTTAGCTTGGACCACACCTGCTCGACTCCTTCAGTCTCCAGCCCTTCGACCAGGGCCTTGGCCATAGCGGTGGTCATGTCCTCGCCAGCGGTCAGGGCAAGAAGGCCTTCTGTGCTGAACTTGCCTTCAATTGCGAGACTTGCCTCGAGCTTCAAACCCATGAGCTGCATAGCTCTTTCCTGCATCGTGGGGCGGTAATACAAGTAGTGTACCGTCACCGGCCTGTGCTGCCCTATCCGCCAGGAGCGGCGCGAGGCCTGCCTCAGAGTGAATATCGAATATCCCGTCTGATAAAATGTAAGCTCCGGGAAATCGTAGAGGTCTAAACCTGTTTGAACCAGTTTCGGATTTGCTATCACCACATCGGTGCCGGACTTTACCTTGCGCCGAATCCACTCCTCCCTCTTTTCAGGATTTACCGAGGCCCTCAAAATCTCCGCGTCTATTCCTTCATCCAGCAGCAGTTCCTGAAGCCGGGACGTGACAAGAGCCGGAAGAATCGGGTCGTACCAATGTCAAACGAAGCCGCTGATTTGTTGGTCAATATGCAAGCCGAAGCGTCTGAGGGACACCCGTATGTGTTTGTTTCACCCAAGCGTCTTGAGAAGATAAAAGAACGCCGAGAGATCGGCAAGTGGACCCCGCGTTCCGAGTTGATAAATAATCTTGGCAGAGATTTTAGCGTAGTTCGCCGTAGAGCAAAGGTAGCTGACTGCACGATACACGACCTTCGCAGGTCTGCTCTTACCAACTGGGCTGAGAAATTACCTATCCAGGTGGTGCAGCAGTTAGCGGGACACGCGAGCATGACAACGACAAGGAAATATTATCTGGCAGTGCGGTCAGAAGACATCCAGTCTGCCAGTAAGTGGGTAAACAAGATTCTGGCGAGGACGTATCCCGACTGACGCAAAACTGACGCAAATGAGTGTGTTTTTGGTTTTTCTTGCTAATAGGATTGACAGTGTGTGTAGGAAGTTGTTACATTAAAAAGACTTATGATTGAGGCGCCCGTAGCTCAGTTGGACAGAGCAACGGATTTCTAATCCGTAGGTCGCAGGTTCGAGTCCTGCCGGGCGTGTTCTAATTTTCTCACTCCGATGGGGCAAGAATAAAATCGTTGGAAAATTTACCTGTTTTCTGTAAGCTGTCCGATTGTATATAGACGAGTTTTGTACCTGATAGATAGGTTAGAGTAATGACAGAATTCAAGATCAAGCCTGCGCAGAGAATCACGCGTTTGCCGCCTTATTTATTTGGCCGGCTTAATGCACTAAAACTGACCAAACGACAACAAGGAGCAGATATTATCGACCTCGGTATGGGTAATCCCTCCGACGGAGCTCCGCAGATCGTCATTGATAAGTTATGCAATGCAGTTCAGGATAGGCGCAACCACCGCTATAGTGCATCAAAAGGCATTAAAGGCCTGCGAAAAGAAATAGCTATCAAATACGAGAAGAAATGGAACGTCCAGCTCGACTGGGAAAATGAGATACTCGCGTGTATCGGCTCAAAGGAGGGCTTCAGCCATCTGTGCCTGGCGATGCTTGGCCCAGGTGATACCGCGATTGTTCCGGACCCGGCCTTTCCAATACATAACTATTCCGTGGCACTGGCGGGCGCAAACGTCATAACCGTGCCTCTCGGCAACGATCAGAAATTTCTCGATACAATTGCGACGGTCTGCGAGAATCTCTATCCCAAGCCGAAGCTTCTGATTCTAAACTACCCCCATAATCCAACCACTATGACCGTCGAGGAAGGGTTTTTTGAGACAGTCGTGGATGTTGCCAAGCGTTTCAAAATCGCTGTCATTCATGATTTTGCATACGGCGAGACATGCTTCGATGGCTACAAAGCGCCGAGCTTTTTATCGGCCAAAGGCGCAAAAGATGTCGGCGTCGAATTCATCACCATGAGCAAGCCCTACAACATGGCGGGCTTTCGCATAGGCTTCGTTGCCGGTAATAAAGAAATGATTAACTATCTTGCAACTATAAAGGGTTATTACGACTACGGCATATTCCAAGCGATTCAAATTGCCGGCATCATTGCACTACGGCACTGCGATAACGAAATAATAGCGCAGAACGAAAGATACCGCAGCCGTCGTGATGTGCTTTGCCAAGGCTTGGATAGAATCGGCTGGAAAGTAGATAAACCACGTGCCAGCATGTTCGTATGGGCGAGAGTACCTGAGGAACACCTAAAGGGTAAGGGTACCATCGATTACGCGATGGACCTAATGGAGCACGCTGAGGTTGCAATCGCTCCGGGCAGGGCCTTTGGAGAAAATGGCGAGGGGTATATGCGAATAGCGCTCGTGGAAAACGAACAGCGTCTCCGCCAGGCTGTCCGTAACATCAGCCGATTCATAAACGAAAAGCCAATACGAAAAGCGAAGACATTAAGATAACAGCAACCGCGTGACTGTTTGAGCTCAGAGCCTCGTCGTTTCACGCTGGCACCCCAAAGCGGGCAGTCAACATTCAGCTTACTCCACCAACCGCTTCTTGGTTCCTATCTTTGCTTTTATAGCAATTGTGCTTGATATTTGCGCCTTTGTCATTTCGACCGATTCATCCTTCGCAGTCCCTAATGGACGGAGAATGGAAGCCCCCGTGTCTTCTGTCGAAGACAGAAACGGGGGCGAAGTGGAGAAATCTATTTATGGCTTAGCCATTAAAAAGCAGACCTGTCCCGAGCCAAGCCGAGGGATTTCTCGACTCCGCTTCGCTGCGCTCGAAATGACAAGAATAAGCGCATTGATTATTCACAATCAGTATTATTCTCAGTTGGTCAAGAAAAACAGTTAATGGCATGTGATATTTCAAAACCTCCCAGGATCGAGAGAATAAAACCTTGACAGCAAATGCACTTCTCACTAAAGTACTCTCTCTGTTCGCCCACAACCGAAGTTGGGGCAGGATTAGACAAGAAAAACCGCGTTTACATTATTGAAAATAAGGAGAAATTCAAAATGGCAACAAAGGTTGCAATTAACGGTTTCGGCCGAATCGGAAGAGCTATGGCAAGAATAATTATGCAAAGAAAAGGTGAGCTTGAGCTTGTAGCCGTCAACGACCTCTCAGATGCCAAGAGCCTTGCCCACCTGTTCAAGTACGATAGCGTGATGGGAAAATGGAATGGCACTGTCGAGGCCAAAGACAGTAAGCTCATCATAAACGGTAAAGCCATCGATGTACTGGCTGTCAAAAACCCTGCTGAGCTGCCCTGGAAGGATATGGGTGCCAAGATTGTTGTAGAATCGACCGGCATTTTCCGCACAGCCGAATCACCCAAAGGCGGCTACACCGACCACCTCAAAGCCGGCGCAAGTAAGGTTCTCCTGACCGTGCCGGCCAAAGACGATATCGATGCCACTATCGTTTTGGGCGTTAATGACGATAAGCTGACCAAAGACGTCAAATGCGTATCCAATGCAAGCTGCACGACTAACTGCCTTGCACCTATAGCTAAGGTTCTGAACGATTCATTCGGCATCGAGCAAGGACTCATGACCACAATTCACGCTTACACCAACGACCAGACTGTGGCAGATATGATACACAAGGACCTGCGCCGTGCCCGTGCTGCCGCCGTGAATATCATTCCCACAACGACCGGTGCAGCAAAGGCCATCGGCAAAGTCATCCCCGAGATCGACGGCAAACTCGATGGCTTTGCCATCCGTGTTCCGATTCCGGTCGGCAGCGTCGTAGATCTGGTGGTCAACGTCAGAAAGAATGCCACTGTTGACGATGTGAACAGTGCAATGAAAGCCGCCGCCGAGGGACCAATGAAGGGAATACTTGTCTATTGTGATGAGCCGATAGTCAGCAGTGATATCGTAAATGATCCTGCGTCCAGCATCTTCGATTCACTTTTGACAATGGTCAAGGGTAATATGATCAAGGTTGTCAGTTGGTACGACAACGAGTGGGGTTATTCAAACCGCAGCGTAGATATCATGGAAAAGATGGCAAGTATGTAAGCTGGTGGGACTACTATGACAACGAAACTGCATAAATCAGAAACTAAAACCAACGTCCACCAGAGCGGTAGTAGCATAAAGAATCTTGTTACAGCAGGTATAAAAATGGCTAAGAAAACAGTTGCTGATATCGATGTGAAGGGAAAAAAGGTTTTAATGCGATGCGACTTTAATGTGCCATTGGACGAAAACAGCAATATCACTAGTGACGACCGCATAGTCAAAGCCCTGCCAACGATAAAGAGCATACTTGACCGTGGCGGTTCACTGATTCTTATGAGTCACCTGGGCAGACCCAAAGGCCGAAAGGACGAGAAACTCTCTCTGGCACCAGTTGCAAAGAGATTGTCGGAACTTTTACTCAAGGAAGTTATCATTACAGACGATTGCATCGGTGACGAGACTAAAGCTAAAGCCCAGGCACTTAAGCCGGGCGATTGTATGCTGCTCGAGAACCTTCGCTTTCATAAGGAAGAGACTATCAAAGATAAAGCTGCGAAGGAAGACGCCCAACTGCGGCAGGCAAAAGATGATTTCGCCAAACAGCTCGCTGAGATGGCGGATATTTATGTTGACGATGCCTTCGGCACCGCGCACAGAGACAACGCCTCGATGTACACGGTTCCACAAGTGATGGAGGGGAAACCGCGAGTCATAGGCTTTCTCATTGAGAAAGAGTTGAAATATCTTGGTGACATGCTCAGCGCCCCGGAGAAACCGTTTGTCGCCATTTTGGGCGGAGCGAAGGTTTCAGATAAGATTGGAGTAATCGAGAATCTGCTGGATAAGGTCGACCGTATAATCATCGGTGGGGCTATGGCCTATACATTTCTTAAGGGCATGGGCAAGAGTATCGGCAACAGTCTGTGCGAGAATGACTTTATAGATAAGGCATTGCAACTGCTGGATCAGGCCGCCGAGGTGGGTTGTGAAGTAATGCTGCCTGTAGACCATCGGGTAGTCCGCGAGTTGAAACAGGGAGCATCGCACCGCATCGCCGTAGGCGATATTGATTCGGGCTGGCAGGCGGTGGACATAGGCCCAAGCACCGCCAAGAAGTTCGCAAGCAAGATTACGGATGCAAAGACCATTGTCTGGAACGGCCCCATGGGTATATTTGAAATGCCCCCGTTCGATGAGGGCACAAAGACCGTAGCTTTGGCGGTGGCCGAAGCCACAGACAATGGCGCACGTAGTATAATCGGCGGCGGCGATAGCGCAAGCGCGGTAGAAAAGCTCGACGTACAGGAAAAAATAAGTCACATTTCAACCGGTGGTGGTGCATCACTTGAGTTTCTCGAGGGAAAGAAGTTCAAAGCAATCGATATCCTCGATGAGAAGTAAAGTTGATAGTTAATTGTTCGTAGTTCATAGTATTTAGCCGGCGGTTTCACTCCCTAAGGGACGCCTTCGGTGCGCCGACTTTCCAACACCCGCTCGTAGCAGCTCCAAGGCCCGGTCCTTGAGTTTGTATGAGTAGGTGGTGCCGATGTCCCATTTACGACAGACCTCCGAGACGCTCATCTTGCCCGAGAGCATATCCAGTACGATTTCGACCATCTTTTCATCCGTGAGACTCCTTTTTTGGCTTCGCCCGACGCGTCCCTTAGGGATTCTACGGTCTTCTTCGGTTACGCGTGAGCATTATAACCTATACCCTATAAGGTATCTCATACCAATTGTGCTTGATATTTGCGCCTTTGTCATTTCGACCATAGGGTTGCGAAGCAACCCGAAGTGGAGAAATCTATTAAAAAGCAGACCTGTCCCGAGCCAAGCCGAGGGATTTCTCGACTCCGCTTGGCCTTCGACCTCGCTCAGGGCTAAAGGCTGAATCGCTCGAAATGACAAGAATAAGCGCATTGATTATTCACAATCAGTATCACTCTTTCAGGGGGCCAGTATATGCTATAAACCGGCAAGATGGGTTGCAGAATAAGCCGACGACATGGGTAACAGTTTTTGGATTATGATTGCCTCCGAAATGAGAAGCTATAAAGTGAGCCAACCCGGCTTTGGTAAAATTGGATTGATGCGAGGTCGTCACAGTCCTATGGACTCCTTACGGAGGGACGCCTCAAATCCACTACCATCTATAGCAGGAGTTGGCTCATGTATTATTGTGGCATAGATATCGTGATGAAGTCAAGTTACATTTACATCCAAGATTCAAGGTAAAAGGATGTTGACAGATTTCTGGTAGTTGCCGAAAATGTCAACGATTTTGAAAGGTACTATACTCGACTACTTTATCTTATTGGAAACTGGCTTTTCGGCTTCAAATGAACTAATGAGCGATTTTTCATAATTGGTGTATCAGTTGTCCAAAACGCTTGGTGGGAATAACTAAACAGGAGATTAATAATATGGCGCTAAACCATATAGAAAAGAATCGCTCCGATAGTAACTCAGGTTCAGGCCAGCAGTTGGACCCACAGATCGAAAGGGACCGTCAATCGTTGATGGCGGCACGAAAAAAAGGTCGGGGCGCAGTGTTGAAAACATTCATAAGGCTGTCCGGACCCGGCTGGCTTCAAAGCGGCATCACCCTTGGAGGTGTGTCATTCTCGTCAAGTCTTTATCTCGGCGTCCTGGCAGGTTTCAGCTTTATGTGGCTTCAGCCTTTGGCCATGATTCTGGGCATTATCATGCTCGGCGCAATCGCCTACGTTACGCTGTCTACAGGCCAGCGTCCTCTCCGTGCCATTAACGAACACGTCAACCCTGTCCTTGGATGGAGCTGGCTGTTCGCATCGATGGCTGCTAATCTCGTTTGGTCTATGCCACAATTCGCTCTCGGGATCGCTGCAATCCAACAAAATCTCTTGCCTAACCTCGTTGGGCCGAAAGTAATGCCGGACCCCTGGGGCAGAATACTGGTTGTCAGTTGTTTTCTCGCAATTTGCATCTTTACGACAATGTTCTACGGCGCCGGAGGCAGAGGCGTTAAAATTTTTGAGATAATCATAAAGGCAATTGTCAGTATGATTGTGCTGTGTTTCTTTGGTGTAGTTATCAAGCTGAGCATCGAGGGAGTTCTGGATTGGGGCCAGATCTTCCGAGGTCTGCAGCCAAGGTTGCGACTATTATCTGCGCCTGCTGATTCAATTAAACCTTTTATTGAGGCTGTTGCTCCCGGATTTCAGCAGTTCTGGACAAAGCTCATTGTAAGCCAGCAGCGTGATGTTATGATAGGCGCCGCCGCGGCTGCGGTAGGTATAAATATGACATTTTTACTGCCCTACTCGATGCTGCGTAAGGGCTGGGATAAATACTTCCGCGGCCTGGCAATCTTCGACCTTTCGACGGGACTATTTATACCCTTTATTCTCACAACCGGCTTTGTAGTAATCGCTTCGGCGTCACGTTTCCATACAGTTGCTGCCGCTGGTTTCGTGCCAGAGACTCCTGGGGCCGAAATCACGCAAGAACCGGCACCCAATCTTGTCGGACAATATAACAATCTCCTGGCACAACGGTTGGACTTCGAAATCGGCCAAGAGGCATTTGCACGCTTATCTGAGGCAGAAAGGAAACAACACGTAGAAGCTCTGCCCTATGCGGACAAGAAAATGGCTGCAATGCTTGTAAAACGCGACAACTTTAACCTGGCTGACGCGTTGGCGCCATTCACAGGCAGGGTCTTTGCGCAATATATATTCGGCCTTGGCGTGATGGGAATGGGCTTAGGTGCCGCAACAGTGTTGATGACAATAAATGGGCTTTGTCTGTGTGAGCTCCTGAACAAACCTGCCAAAGGTTGGACTCAGCGTATCGGTGCTTTGATGGTTTCTGTTGGAGCGATAGGAGCTATCTTCTGGAAAAAACCCGCTCCCTGGCTGGCGATGCCGACCTCGGTTTTCTGCATAATATTGCTTCCAATAGCATACTTCGCGTTTGGTCTACTTATGAACCAGAAATCCATCTTAGGCAACGATATGCCACGAGGTGCCAAACGGGTCGTCTGGAACGTGTTGATGGCAATCTCCATCGGCATAGCTACCTTCGTTAGCATCTGGAGCCTCTGGGCCAAGATAAGGTGGCTGGGTATTCTGGCGCTTGTGGCGTTTATTGGCCTTGTTCTGGTTATGCACTTCGCCCGCTCGCAGAAGAAAGCGGCGTGACCCATCGGCCGTATTACGGCAGACATTTGATATCGGTGGGCGAGTCCCCCAAATCACTGAGAAGATAAAGGCTAAGAGTTTTCGCCCTTAGCCTTATTGCTTTTTACAACAAAATCTGGCCAAGAACAATAACTACTTGTCGAACGGTAGTTTGACTGCCCCTGTCTCAGTTCTAATAACATCCGGTTTCATTCCAACATCAGCAGCCTTTTTCTTATCTTTGGCACGACAGACTAGATCCTTTGAAACCTTTGATAAATCGCCTTCAACTAATTTGGCAAATGACACGGTGTGGGTCACCTTTTGAACTTCTATAGTGGCAACGTAATTTTCAACCTTTCCGAGTGACTCATTCGTATCAGCATCAAAAACTTCCTGACCTTGCGAGAAGACATCGAGCAGCATACCCTTTGCCATTCTTTCACCGCCCTGATTCAAGATTATCTGGCCATCTTGTCGTACTGCGGCGATTTTGATAGGATACACACGGTCAATAACTGCTTCGATCACATCGTTAACCACGACCGAGATAAAAGCATCGCGTAATTGAGCCGGGTCCCATTCAGCGGGATCAATCTCATCAGCAAGTTTTCTAACCTCTTCGTTTTCAAGGTATTTTTGCACGGCCGAGGCCAGGACGATTTGCTTCGTGGAGCTATCAACAAGCCGATAACTGAAATTGAACCTCGCTTTGAATTCTGACGTCGTGTAATCAGCGGTCCTCAGGTATTTATCGATTCTCTCGATTTTAGCCTGGACTATACTGCCTACGAGTAAATAATCAGCACCAAGAGTTTCAGCAAGTTTTGCCTGCTCTGAAAGAGGGGCATCAAAGGAGAACAGCATCTTCTTTTCTCTGACAAAGTCACTGATGCTCTCCCTGTCGAGAACTGCAAATTTGTTAGTCTGAGTTAGCCCTGCAGCGAGTTGCTGAGATAACAACATAGAAAGTGCATCCCCGGATATTGTGTCATTCAAAAAACGATAATCTTCTTCCATCGGTTTAATAGGCATTAAGGCGACTTTTACTCTCTGAGTCTGCCCCTGCTGACCATAATCATAAACTTCGACTCTGAGCTTTACCTGGTATGTCCCTTCATCGATTTGCTTCTCTTCGAGAACTTCGTAGCTTTTTATAAAGCCGCCGATTTCGGTGGTGTAAACTGTACCTTTTGTAGCAACATCTACAGAATCAAATTCGATTCTCCTGTCGCCAGCATCCTCAGTACTTATCCCAGCGCCAGCGCCACTGAAGGCAAATTCATAAGTACCGGAATCAACTTTTACACCCCTTACCTGCTCTACCGCCCTATACAGAGCGTTCTTTATGGCTTCGTCTCTGGTACGGCCTTGACCGACAACCTCTCGGATAACAACATCTTTTGTTCCGGTCTTCAAAATGCCGTCGGTCTCGCTGTTTTTATTGCCAGCACCACTGGCCAGGTTACGCCCTACTGCCGGTGATTCTTCCGCAGCTACGATTGATACAGTTAACACGCAGAGCGCAAACAAGCTCATTATCTTTTTCATCTTTCCATCCTTTGAGAAACTCGATTGCTAGATTATTTTACCAAGCAACTGATTTATTGCTGCCTCTTTTGCCGACAATCTCTTCCTCCTGCCAAAATCTGAGTCCGCTCTTAACGTCGCTCAGTTTCAACTGGAAGTAGTACTCAACCTGCTGCTTGTTTCTGTCATAGCGAATATTTCTCTGAAAAATTTTACCGGAGATGCTCAGTTCAGGTGCAATCAGAGTACGCCTTTTGGCAACCGTGTTAGGGTCAAACTCTTCAGAATCTCTAAGTTCTCTGGTCTCATGGATCATCTTGTCTGCACCACTGCCAACGGCCGATGTCATAACTGCCTGCCCGCTGTTTAATAGCTCTGTCTCGATCTTCACCATTAGCTGATCGGTGTCAATCCTTTGCATTGTATCGTTTACAATTCGACCGGTGGCCACCACATATCTTCCTCCCCCTTCTTTTTTAAGGGCGCCCGAAGCTAACAATGACTGTACCAGCTTACTTGCGGCACGATCGAAGTCTCTATAGTCTAAAGCCATAACAGCCTTACCCTCATCGTGCATCACATCGATGTTCGTTGTTTCCTGCGCACAACCCGCTGCTAAAAGACTAACTGCAGTTATGAAATATACTATTGTCCTTTTCATAATTTTTACTCCCACTTTCTAGTATCCATTCTGAAATTCACGGCTTCCGTTCTTGGCGCGACGACCTTGAAGCTGAAAGGCGATTTTCCCATCGCCGACATCGGCAGCCAGACACTTGTTTTTGTCCCAACTACTAACCCGTTTTCATCGAGCCATTCTACTCTATATCTGAAGCGTTTGGTTCTATACGATTTATTAAATCCTGAAACATGAAGTTCAAGGAAGCCCCCTTTATTTCTAGTGAGAACAGCGTCATTGATCTCAATGCCTTCGCCGATGATATCACTGAATGCGTGAACAACTGGTCTTGTAACAATATTGCTCTCGAGCGAGTCACTTCTGACTTCTTCTCTCACGTGGATTCTTGAGTCTTGCTGTTTATAACAGCCGCCGGCAAGAATCATCAACGTGATCAATATGATTCCTAACCATCTCATAGTATTTCTCCATAAAAATCCATTCTAATAGTTCTAATATGTTATCACATCATAAACTGCTTTGGCCTGCTTAAATGGTATTCTAACATAGATCAGCGCGTTTCTACAAGCGGGAATCTCTATCTGTAATAGCTCGGCTCCGGGAGGTTCTATGTTCACTAATCTGTCCGAGGGCATGGGTAACCTGGCAACCTGGAAATCCTTTGGCAGAGTTGTCCAAATTCTGACATCGGCATCGGTTGTAGCGTACGTATAAATGCCCATGAGAGCAGAAGCAATGCTTGAGCTATCCTCTTCTGCCAAGCTATACTGGGCTACTGCTTTTGCGGTGGCTGATATAATGGCTCTGGTTAGGATACCTTGAAAATCTTTCTTAAACTCTGTTTGAATAACCCGGTCCATACTTGCCACAATTTGTGTCTTGTAACTCTCACCAGCCGACGTGATTAAAAGGTAAGGATAAGCCTGCTCTCTGAATTTGAGTTCTGGTAAAGCAATACCAATATATTTAACCTTCTCCGTAGCAACAAAAAGGGGTATATCGATTCTAAACTCTTCTTTAATAGGCCCTATGCCATTCTCAAACACTATCCATACAGTATCTTTCAATTCTTCCTGGCCGTCGAGAATTCTCTCAGTAGTAGCCATATCTTTTGCTATGTACTCATTGTCACCGACCATGCCGTACGATTCCTTGATTAGAGTGCCACCCTTGGAATAGTCACCGACAAGGTTAAAATAAATGCCGGCAATGTAGGTAGTGAAGGGATTAACGAAGTCAGGATAGGCCTCGAATTCGTTCAAGCCGGGATACCTTTGGGCTATTAACTCTTTAATTTCAGGGTTTTCTGCATTCTTTTTAACTTGCGATTTCTCTTTTTTCTCAGCTTGATCTAATTCGTTTTTGAGCTTCGCTATTTCCTGAGCGAAATTTTCCATTGCGCGTCTTTGCCTGTCAAGAGCCCTGTTAAACTCCACTCGTGCCAGATCGTTTTCACCGAGTGTCATAAAGTTCAACGCTTTGTAAGTGTTGACCATTATACCATCGTACTCCTCACCCAAGTAAGGTACAACATTTTCGCTAACAGCTATTGCAGCAACGGAATCGACGGTTTTATTTTGGTAATCGAAGAAGTTGAGCATTTGCTCTGATTTATCGAAATAATTGTTGCTTTGTTGATAGTTCTGCCTAATCCTTTCAAGGCAACCAAGCTGCAGAGACCATAATAAATCTTCTCCTTTAGGATTTCTACTGTCGCTGATCTTCGATTCAGCCAGTTGAGCAGATTTCTCAAAACTAAAGGACCCCAGATACTCGGCTTTAAACGAGTTGTTAAAATTGCCGAGATCCCTTCTGGGTGCGTTACACCCTGTAAAAAAGACAATTAGCCCCAACAATACATAGAGAATAAAGTCAGTATGCTTTTTGTTCATTATATACCCCACATTTACTTTTTCTGGTACCAAACAAGCGCGGCACTACTACCATCTAATTCGTTTGCCTCTGTCTGTCAATTGCCTACTTGACATTTTTATTGGGAAGGTGAATCAAACTCACGCCTATAGCTCCTATATGCAATTGCGGTAAAATTGCGCCGATTTGTAGCATCTATTTATAAGCCTCAGGCTTATTTACTTGCAGTTTAGAGCATCAGGAGTTAATCTGTCTGTTCAGTACTCGGTTTATAAGCCTCAGGCTTATTTATTTGCGCTAAAGTATACCAGGCGCAATCGGCAAGTTACAGCTAAGGTCTGGGAATAACAAATGCAAGGTATTTGGAAGATCAAAGTCGGCGTGCTGAAACAGCTTTTCCTGGCTTGGATTCTTAGTCCTCATGCAGTTTTAATATCTGCATTGTTAGCCCTGCCGATTACTGGCTGCGCTAACATTCGCGTTACGGATCCGGCCCGCACAGCCACCGAGCAGTTTTTGCTTTCTGAGGCGGCGGTTAAAGCAGTTGAACCGTTATCTTTCGACGCGCTTCAAGGACACAGAGTCTATCTGGATCCAACTTACTTCGCACCCGCAGAGAAAGAATTTGTCTTAGCCGAATTCCGTGCTAAATTGCTGCTGTCGGGAGTGCAAATTGCTCTCGAGAGAGAAAACGCTGACATAATCCTCGAACTGCGAAGTGGTGGCATGGGCATCGACCGTTACGAAAGTCTCTTTGGCATACCCGCTTTAACCGCACCGTCAGGCGCGTCGGCCACGGCCGCCGGAGCACCCATGGCTACTCTGGTGACTCCAGAATTGGCCATCACCAAAAAGATTGAGCAGGTCGGCTTTGCAAGTGTTGCTTACGTGGCCTATTGGGCGGACACCGGAGAGGTGATTACCAGCTTTGGTCCCTCGGTGGGCAGCACATACCGTGAAGACTGGTGGATTTTGGGATTCGGGCCACAGACTGTAGGCAATATCCCCACCGTAAATCGTCGGTTTGAGTGATTCTCGTACCGCTTAATCTGCTCATGCACTCAATCTCCGCTTGGGATGGAAAAAGAACATAGAACAACAATAAAAAGATGGATACACCGAATTATCCTTTGCCTAGTGGTACTTGTATTGCTTGCAGTTGTACTAATACAGGTGCTTCTGTGGACGGACCTACCTCGGCAATACATTGTCCGCGCCGCCAGTAGCAAACTTGGCATTAAGGTATCTGCTGCTTCATTGTCTACGAGTTGGACCGGTTCCACAACAATTAAAGACCTCACATTGGCTTTGCCGATCGAGCAAGATGCCTTTTTTGTGGCCTCTGAGATTCATCTCTCGCACACCGCTTTGCCGGTGATGTTGCTGACTCGCTCAATGATCCTTGAATCGATAGACATAAACGCCCCCACCCTTACGGTCCGACAGAATAAAGCCGGCCGCTGGAACATACAGGACATAGTGGCAACCTTTGCCGGATCGAGCCGTAATAGCGGCGCAAAACAAGGCCTAACTAAACTACCTCGTATCGAAATTAAAAACGCAAAAATCGCAATAATGGACTCCAACGATAGCTCCCAGGAAATCGGACCGTTGTATTTCCACGGTAAACACGAGGGCCTGTTGTCCTGGCAGTTTGAGGGAAACATTCCTTCTAAGCTTGACCTTCATGGGATAATCGCGTCTGGCCCGCTGAAGATGCATAATGTCAGCTTTGCTATCGATGATATGGACGAACTATTACAAGCCTGGGTTCCACCCCATCTCTGTCCGCGATACCTAGCCGGGCAATGGGATGGTCGACTACTACAGGGCCAGAGGCTCACCGGCAAACTAAGGTTGGACTCGCTTAGAATTGCAGCAGCAAAAGTGCAAGGCTCTGCAACCATCCATATCGACCCAAATCAAATTATTGTCCAGCCGGATAACCTCCTAGTCCGCCAGGAGCGGCTTCCAACCCAGCAGGTTAAGATTGTAAGCGGCTCTATCACATTGGGCCTGAGTAAGCTTAAAGCTGACCAAGTTGTATTCGAAAGCGCAGGGCTCGTCGGAAGACTGAATGCCCAATGGAATACAAGGCTTGAAAAGGGGGAATTTGACGGTTCATGGACGGGCACAATTGCTAAGCGGGGCATCCGCCACGCGGGTACATACAACGGCTCGGCAAGCTGGCCAAGGGTGGGACGACACCAGCTTAACCTGAAGGTCTCCACCATAGGTCAGTCCCCATTGGGTAATTGGGAAGCGCGAACAGAAATTATCGGCGCGGGTAACAATTGGTCAACGTCCCAATGGTTACTGTCAGTCCCGAGTCTTTTATGGCGCGGTAAAGACAAGGACCTCCAACTTGACTCTGCCACAGCCCGTCTTACTGTTGACTGGCCGAAAATCCAGCTACTCAGCTTTAACATGGCCAACGTCGCCAACGTCACGGCTAACGGAGATTTCTCAGCGTCTGACCGAAGTTGGTCGATTGAGTTCGATGCAAAAAGACTTCGAATGGACGAATTGGTCAAATTCCCCATCGACATTAGATTATTGGCAGCGGGTGACCCCAACGGCGTGAACGTCACCGATGTCAAGCTAACACATCCGGGACTAACCTTCTCAGTGGCAGGTAAAATCGCAATTCCTTCCGCCGAGCTTCGAGACGTACAGGCCTCCATCTACGGACGTATGGGGCCGCAGGAAATCGCCGGAGCAACACCTGCAAAACTTGCCGGCAAATGGCACATAAATACCAACGTTGAGGGAACTGCATGGCCCATTAATCTTAAACTGCGCTCTACACTTATCGGTCAAGATATCAGAGCCGGCAAGCTAACCATTGCGAATCTTCAAGCTCCTTTGCAGGCCGAGGTAAATCCCAAACGCCTCAGATTCGAAATGGAGCCTTTTGCCCTTCTCGGTGGAACATGGCAGATGCAGGGCCAATATGCGTTTTTCAGTAAATCAGGCCAGGTCAACTTGAACGTACGAGACCTTGCGCTAAGAACTGCTGCTAAGCTGGTCGAATCACCCCTTTCATGGCGGGGACTCGTAACCGCCGGATTGCAACTGGACATATCAGGCCTTCAGCGAGACCGCCTCAAGCTATCCGGCGGTTGGTCGGCGGAGAATGTCAAAATGCCTCCTTTTCAGGCCGAACATGCTAAAGGTAGGTTTTCTTTGCGAAATGATATTGTTAGGTTCAAACAAATTCATCTTAACAAAGATCAAGGTACCGCACAAGCTTCCATGTGGTTCAGCCTGGACCAGCCACAGAATTTGTATGTGCAGGTTGAAACCGAAAATTGGCCTTTCACTTTATCGAAATACGACCTGGCACTTTGCGCCGACTGCAAAGCTAATTTGAATCTGGATGTCTCCAAGCGAACTGCAACAGGAAATGGCACCTTGTCCTCAGATCTTTTAATCAAGAACGAGAGTCTCGGCCGATTGTCTTTGAACGCTTTGATTGATGGCCGAACCGTCCAGCTACAAGACATCCAGATACAAGGCCTCGGTGGACAGGCCC
>Ga0315549_1001027_pt1 | contig 30500 bp, 24 predicted proteins | sample SalMarSW160200MG_FD_203101 | JGI IMG/M metagenome (GOLD analysis project Ga0315549, IMG submission 203101) | Salt marsh sediment microbial communities from the Plum Island Ecosystem LTER, Massachusetts, United States - Salt Marsh Sediment SW1601-200 ... | reverse complement strand
TATCTTCACGCCGGCATCCACCGGCGCCCAGTCCGGCACGATGTCCATACCTTCTAATGACCTGGATGAACCGTCCGTCCCCGTATCGCTTTCGGGTAACGGCTATGAGGTTATCGAGGCTGACCTTGAGATTATCAAAACCGATGACCCGGACCCGGCCTTGATCGGAGATAATATCACCTATACGCTTACCGTTATCAATCACGGTCCTTTTGATGCCACCGGCGTCAGCGTTAATGATACCTTATCTTACACACTCTTTGAATCCCTGGATACCTCAACCGGCACGGCCATCAATAACGGTGGTACCGTTAACTGGGATATCGGCGATCTGGCCAGCGGTGATAATGTTACCCTGGATATCGTTGTTTACGTCATGCCTCAATATTTACTTTACGTGGTTGGTAAGATTAGCGGTATAGAGCATAACTCGTTTATGCCGATTATCAACTATGCCGAGGTAGACGGCAATCAAACTGACCCCGACCCTGGCAATAATTTCGTCAGCCAGGCTACCACGGTCCCGGTGGCCGACCTTTCGATTACCAAGACTGACGACCCGGACCCTGCATCGTTCGGCGACAACTTTACCTGGGAAATTACGGTAACTAACAATGGTGCTGAGGATGCCACCGGTGTATTCGTCATGGATACGTTTACGTCACAACATCCTCTTACATCGGATAATATTGTTATGATACATTCAACCGATGCTACGCAAGGCACCGTGAACGAGACAGCACCGGAATGGTATGCAGATTTCTTCGATAAAATTGATAATTGGTCTCTTGACCCTCTCCCGGGTTATTCCGTCTTCTGGTGGCATGTTGGCGACCTGGCCGCTGGAGCTTCGGCCAATCTTACCGTCACCGCTTCCGCAAACTTTACATTAACGGAAGATTCAGCCGGCTATTTATCACTGTCGGGATTGCTGGCAAATATCGAGTTCCAGATAGAAAATACCGCTGTAGTTTTAAGCAGAAGTGGAGACACTAATTACGAGAACAATTCGGCGGAAGAAACAACCACTGCCAAATTCATCCTTCCCGAGGGAGACCTTGAAATCAACAAATCGGACGACCCTGACCCCGTAACCCCCGGTGAGAATATTACTTACACCCTGGAGGTAACCAACAAGGGTGATGATACCGCTACCCATGTATGGGTTATAGATCAATGGATGCCTTTACAGCTTATCTATCAGTCGGCTACCCCGTCTCAGGGCTCCGCGAACCAGACAATACCGGCCTGGTTAATTGATTTATATAACCAGATGGGTGGGGGAACATGGCCAACCGATATGGAGTATATGTTCTGGGATATCGGCGAGCTGGCCGCCGGCGCCTCGGTTAACCTCACCATGGTGGCCACGGCTAACCGTACCACGATAATGCAGTATGGTAACACCCCCATAAGGAACGAGGCTTCGGTATTTGGTTATATAGATGATACCGATAAAACGAATAATGAGGTGGAGATATACACTGCCATAGTGACTACCGACCTTTCTATTACCAAGACGTCCGACCCGGTGGAGGTAATGGTGGGCGATAATTTCACCTGGGAAATTACGGTAACCAATGACAGTTCTGCAAATGTTACCGATGTTATTGTCGCCGATTTATACCTGACGGAATTTACTGTAATAAAGTCAACCAGCCCTACTCAAGGCTCCATAACCCCGGCAGCGCCGGCATGGTCTGCGGACTACTTCCAGCTTTATGGACTGGATATTAACAATCTTCCTTATGGTGCTTCAGCCTTATACTGGGATATCGGCGCCCTGGCAGCCGGCGCCTCGGCTAACCTGACGATTATCGCTTCATCGAACGTTACTATACCAGGCGGCGGGTTAACCCAGTCTATAAGCCTCCCCAATTTAGCAGTTGTAACTGCTAAAGCGACAGATACTAACTCCGGTAACAATATGGTATATGAAACCACTACCGTCAATATACCTCCTCCTGAGATTGACCTTGAGATTATCAAGTCCGACGACCCTGACCCGGTGATTCCCGGTGAAAATATCACTTATACCCTGGTCGTTACCAACAAAAGCTCAGCTAATGCCACCGGCGTCATAGTTTATGATAACCTGCCGGACGGCACCACCCTGCAGTCAAAGACACCATCCCAGGGCTCCGCAGCTATCGTACAGGCACCATCATTCAGCGAACTACTTAATTTATTATCACCTTCCATCCCAGGCATGCCCGGCTTTCCCATCAATTTCCCCGGCTTCCCCATCAATATCCCCGGCCTACCCGGCCCACCCGGCCTGCCGGATTTGGAGAGCCTGTTACAGCAGATGTTCGCCGAACTCTACAACATGTTGTTAAACATGTACTACCAGACATACGGCATCACACCTGGCGCAGATCTATCCTGGGATGTCGGCGAGCTGCCGGCCGGCGCCTCGGCTAATCTCACCATAGTCGTCACGGCGCCACTAAAGCAGGGCATTATTACCAATAGTGCCGACGTTTCCAGCGACTGGTCAGACCCGGACTGGTCTAATAACATCGTATCCGAAAACACCACCGTTGCCTATGAGAGCGGATCTGAGCTTGAGATATTCAAGACGGACAGCGATGACCCGGTAGTCATCAGTGACAACTTCACCTATACAGTCACTGTGATTAATTACGGTCCCGACGATGCATACGGCTTCACCGTAAGGGATACCCTGCCGCCGGATACCATCTACCAGTCGGCCAGCGCCACAACGGGCAATAGCACTTTCAACGAATCAGTCGGCATTGTTTACTGGGATATCGACGAACTGGCCAAAGACGACTCGGCCAACCTCACCATCAACGTCACAGCACCTTCGGAAAAGGGAATTATTACCAATAAGGCTGAGATTATTTTAGACCCCGAGTTTTTGGACCCTGTACTGGATAACAACAGCGTATCGGAAAACACCACTGTTGCCGACAGCGACGACGCCGACCTGGTAATAACCAAGCTGGATGACCCGGACCCGGTAGCCACCGGCGGTAATATCACCTATACTGTTACCCTTACGAATAAAGGCCCTGGCCCTGCCGGGTATATCTGGGTTACCGATACCCTGCCGACGGAGACCAGCTACCAGTCTGCCAACGCATCAATTGGTACGATAACCCCGTCAACCGGTAGCGTCGAGTGGTACATCGAAGGACCACTGGCCAAAGGCGCCTCGGAGAACCTTACCATCGTCGTCACGGCGCCTTCAGACTCGGCTAATATCACCAATACCGCCACGGCAGCCGGCGAATACGATGAGGTATTCCCCGGAGATAACACCGTATCCGAAAACACCACCGTTATCGAAATTCCTCCATATCTGGATGTCGGGATTACCAAGTCCTGCGACCCTGACCCGGTAACCACCGGTGATAATTTCACCTATACTCTTACCGTAACGAATTATGGCCCTATCGAAGCCACCGGCGTTAACGTCACCGATGTTTTACCGGATAGTGTTACCTTCATATCCGCCAGTACCGCCAGCGGTAACGCCACCGAGTCATCGGGTAATGTCAATTGGGAAATCAGTAACCTGCCTGTAGGTGCTTCGGCTAATCTCTATATTATCGTCACGGCGCCTCCATTACCGGGCTTCCTCGTCAACACCGCCAACGTAACCTGTAATGAGACTGATATCATATCACTAAACGATACAGCTACTATATTGACTACGGTCTTGCCGCCCATTTTTAACCTGCCTGATATCAGCGTCAGCCCGTTATCCATCGACTTCGGCTCCATACGGGTCGGTTCGTCAAGCTCGGCAAAGACCGTCACTGTCACCAATGTTGGCACCGCTGACCTGCATTTGGGCAGCGTCACGGTTAGTGGCAGCCAGTTTGTTATCACCAGCAGTAGTATAGCTGGCCAGACGCTGTCGCCCGATGCCTCTGCCAATATAACCCTCGTTTTTAACCCGGCGTCTGCCGGAGTTCAGTCCGGCACCCTTACCATCAACTCCGACGACCCCAATGAAAGCTCGGTTATCGTTACCCTATTGGGCACCGGGACTGCACTTCCAAGACCAGGGCCTAGTGGAGGGTTATATGTGGCCCCTGTAAAACTGTACTTCACGGTAGATTTTCTTGGAGAAAAAACATCAGAATTGGCCTCAAGTGACGGCCGACCTCTGAATGATATGGAGGCCCCCAGTCCTGACGGAGCTCACCTTGTCGAAATAGAGGAGGGTACCGCAGCGTCTGATAATCAAAGCAATATGGTGATATTGATAGAAATCAGAGAAACAGAGGCACCAGAGCTTCCGGATAATACCAGACTGGTAGGCAAGGCATATGAATTCAAGCCATCAGGAACCACTTTTGATAAAACCATAAAATTAACGCTTGGCTACGACGTAAACGAGCTGCCTGAGAATGTTCAGTCTATTGGTACGGCATACTATGACATCCTTGAAGGCTGGAAATATCTTGAGACTGAAAGCAGCGTGGTAGCTGAGATAGGTAAGCTCACCTCACCGGTAAACCACTTTACCACATTCGCTATCCTGGCAAAGGTTGCAGAGCCAGAACCGGAGCCAGAGCCAGAGCCAGAACCAGAACCAGAGCCGGAACCAGAACCAACACCTCCGCCCCAAGAGCCCGCTCCGGCATCCTTTAAATTAAGTAACCTGTCTATCACGCCCTCGGTTACCGAGACGTGGGAGAGCCTTACTTTTACAGCAAGAAACGGAGAAGAGGTAGTTATTTCCGTCGACGTATCTAACAATGGAGGACAGAAGGGGAGCTATAAAGCTGTTCTGCTGATTAACGGTACAGAACGAGGTACAAAAGAGACCAGCCTTGACCCCGGGGAGACGGAGAGGATATCGTTCACTATTCCTGATTGTGAACCGGGTATATACCTGGTACAGGTAGGCGAGCTGGAAGGTGACTTCCTGAGTGAGCTCTGGATTAACTGGTGGCTTATTTCCGGGTTCGCAGTACTTGTCATACTGTTAGGCTGGTTGGCCTGGTATCTCATAAAAGGACGGAAAAAAGGAGTAGCTTAAGAAGATTCTATATTAATTGAACGTAAACCTGGTTTATTATAGCCCTGTCGTTGAGCTATGACGACAGGGCTATTTGATTTAAATTTTCCTGTCAAATATCTTTCATCCTGGACCATCGCTGTTTTCCCCATTATTAAGTATTTTTTCATCATACCTCCTAACCTTTTGGCCTTGTTCACGTTAATACATACATGAATACGAGTTAAGGAGGTATTTATGGGTAAGTTGACACGTGCCCTGAAACTGCATCGTCAGGAATATTAAATGAGGAGGTAAATAATGAAAAAAGTACTTTTAACAACAGTCGCCCTGGTCATAGCGCTTACCTTAACTATGCCACTAGCGGGTGTGGCTATGGCCAAAACAGAACCACCATTGGAGGAAGTGACGGCTGTAAGACTGGGCCTGGCTATACAGGCACCTGATTCAGCTAAGGTTGGACAGCCATTAAGAATTCGCGTGGTCACCAGGCCCGGTGAAAGGCCAGTCTATAGGGCTCAAGTCTGGGCAATTAATATCAACGATATAAGAAATGATACCACCAGTGCCGAGGACTATGCGTCACTGGCCGAGAGGTGCGGACACCTGCTGGGCTGGACCAACCAGAGGGGTTATGTCTACCCGCCACCCCGGATATGGAGGGCCGGAAAATACGTACTGGTCGCGATTAAACCTCACTTTATCCCCGGATTTACCCTGATTAAAATTGAACCACGCGTGCCGCTAACTTTAACAGCACCCGAGTCCGCCATCACAGGACAGAGAGTAACTATGACGGTTACAGAACCTGTCCAGAAGCCAGTACCAAGAGCGGCTATCTTTGCCATACCCCTGAGGAACCTGGTCGATGAGACAGACCAAACCGGTTCCTATGACCAGCTGCTCAAAGATGCTGAGGCATACGCTGAAATGGTTGCCGACCCCGATGTTGAAGCCGAACTGATGGAGGATAAAGAGGCTTATAATAGAATCTGTAAACTCAGGCGCTACTTTGTCGGATTCACCAACAGGGATGGCAAGCTTACGCACCGATTCTGGAGAGTCGGCCTGCATCTACTTATAGCCGCTAAATGTGGTTATATACCTGATTTCAGCATAATTAAGATTAAGGGTCTTAAACCTGTGCCAGTCGAGCCATTACCAATGGAGGCAGACGAGACAGTTTATAATTCGCCTTAGAATCTGCTATGAAAGAAGTCCTGAATTGAAGGGGGCGGGCTTACTGCCCGCCCCCTGATTATCGTCGCAACTACCTCTTTTTCCTGGCATACTCTGAATTAGTTGCTAACCCTGAATATAAGAAGCCTGTGCTGAAATTATCTCCATATTAATTTTATGTCTCAGGCCGATAACCTATTTATCGCCGGGTCACCGGCGTGTCAGGTCCGCCATTTCTATCAGGTTAACTTTACCCTTGTCCTCCTCGAAGTAAGGCTCTCTGGTGCCGCCCTCGGCGACGAGCATAATTTCTATCTGGATAATGGGGCTATCGACGCGGGTAATTTCCAGCGGACAGTGCGGTAATCCCGGCGGCAGGTACACAATCGTTGGACGGGTAAAGACGTACTTGTCCTGCTCCTCTCCCATGTAGAGCACCACCTCGGCGCCAAACTCATCGGGGTCGTCCGGGTTGCCGCCGTACCAGGCCAGGAACTCATCAAAATTATGGGTATGGCAGGGATTATCTGATTTAAAAGGCTTCCTGACGAACTGGTGACCGATGGTCAGTCCATAGCCAAGCTGTTGATGACCTATCATCAGGCCGTCGAAAACGATGCTGTTATCTTCCTTTACCTTAATTTGAATATGGGGTGGATGATGAATGTATTTATCGTACTTACCCGCCATTACGGTCTCCTAACAACTGAATTTATCGACGTTGACGTCAACTGCCAAATTATAATTCTTTACACTCAAATTGTCAAAACTATATGATAAGTCGTAATTTTCTAGACAGCTTGGAGGCTATACACAGATTATTTTGTTCATTTGTGATATTTTTGTGACGTACAAGGCATATTCTGTGATGTTATTGTGATACGGTTTCTTTACAATACCAACAATTAAAACAATTACAGCGATTGATGGAAATGTAAGATATGCTACGATTAATATCTTCTGGGGAATATACGCTATACGGGAGGCAAAGACCACAGTCTTTAGTGAGGGAAGTATCATGCTGAAAATCATCAAGTTCAAAGGGTGCAAACGTTGTGGCGGCGACCTGTTTTTAGAACGGGATTCCGAAGGAGTCTATATATCCTGTCTTCAATGTGGCGCCGTCTACATCAGGCGTTTAGCCCGAACCATCAAAGATCCTAAACTCAAGAAGGCATACGCCCGCTGAATACAGAATCTGTCATTACAGCCATAACCTGGCAGCATGAGGTGGCCGTGTAATGGCTATTCACCTGATTTTATTTCACGGTCTCTGAGCCAGCGCTTGATTTCATCCAGGGCTGGCGGGGCAACATAGAAAACCTGTATATCCGACGGGAATTGCACCTGATGATTCTCCCTCATGAGCAATATCCCGATTTCATCCTTCTGAAGCGTCTCGTCTATTTTACCGGCAATATAATCGTTTCGCTTCTTACCAACTTCTAAATAAGACTCATAGACCTTCTTAAGCACCGTCTGATTCTGCAGGCCTATTATCAGGCATCTACTCCAATCCATGAATTCCGTTAATAAATCACCCTCCTCAACCGCTTCCAGATGGGCGCCCTTGTCCAGGCATGCCTGGACGATTTTGTGGCCCCTATCACATATCTCCTTAATTGCCTCGCTGCCAGCTTCGCCAGTGGCCGGGATTAATTCATGATATATCTTATTTACCTTCCCAAGCTTCGATTCCAGCTCCGCTATATGCTTTTCTACCTGTTCCCAGTATTTATTGTACCTGTCCAAGTAATCTTCCGGCGATTCGTCACCACGGTATATAAGCGGAATAAAATACAACTTTCTGCCTTCTTTAAGCTCTTCTACCGAAGGTTTTTCTATTTTCCCCAGTTCCTCAGCCATATAATCCACTCCCGTCAATAATAATTGATGACAGATAACACCTAGCGCATTTCCTTTTCGCAATCCCGGCATACCACAAGCACCGGTATAAACCTAGTAATACTCCTCATCTCCTCAAGCCGCTTACGCTTTTTGCATCGCTGGCACTTGAATGTTATTCCCAGAGGTTTTTGTTTCTTCGCCTTATCATTGTCCTGTAATTCTTCCGCCATAGATACTCCTTAAATCAGAATCAGCTATCTGTCAATCACGGCTGAAATAATATCGCTCTTTGAGAGGGGGTAACCACACAGTTAATAACCTGTTCACCTGACCCAATGCTGGTATTGCTGCTAATAACAGATTGTTTAAGCTCGGCATGGGAACCGATGCTAACATTATCCCATAAAACAGAATTTTCTACACTTACCCCATCTCCCAGAACGCAATCTGCGCCGATAACCACCGGCCCCTGGATATTTGCATCCTTCCCTATGCGGCACCCGCTGCCAATCATTACCGGCGCCTTAATCCTGGCTGTAGGATTGATAACTGAATCAGGCTCACAGTAAACCCCGTCCGCATCTGAATGACGAAAGAGAGGGCTGTTGGCTTTTGACAGCAGGAGGTCCCTGTTCAGGGAGAAATACTTCTCCGGAGTCCCCATGTCAAGCCAGTAACCTTCGAAGGGATAAGCGTACACAGGCTGGCCTATATCCAGAAGGCGAGGGTAAAGCCCCTTCTCGAACATATAATAGCTATTCGCCGGTATGTATTGCAGTACTTCCGGCTCAAGGATGTAGGTGCCGGCGTTTATCCAGTTTGTTGTCGCTTCTGCGGCTGGAGGTTTCTCAATAAACCGTTTTACCTTCTGGTCACTGTCTGTTTCCACCACCCCGAAGGCGCTGGGGTCATCCACCCACTTGAGAGATATGGTCGCCTTAGCTCCTTTACTGCGGTGGCAGGCGAGCATATCATCTAAATCCAGGTCAGTAAAAATATCGCCATTCAGGGCGACAAAGGTACTGTCCAGATATGCCTCGGCGTTCTTCACGGCACCGGCGGTACCCAGAGGCTCCTTTTCCAGGCAATAAGTCAGGTGCACTCCATACTGACTGCCATCGCCGAAATAGTCCTGAATAACCTCAGGGAGATAGCTTAATGTCAGGATAATGTCCTCGATGCCGAACTGCTTGAGATAAGCCAAGGTATATTCCATAAAGGGCCTGTTAAGTACCGGCAACACGGACTTAGGTGTCTCATCAGTGAGCGGCTGAAGCCGCGTCCCGGGGCCACCGACAAGAATAACCGCTTTTAGTTTCTGCAATCCTGTATTTCCTGTCATTTATTATTGAAAAGCCGCACCAGTTAACCTGATGTTTCTTGATAGCTGTAGTTATTATATCACCAGTTCAGGCCACGATAAAACTTGAGTAAGCACTGGCAATGAATAATATTATCAAGCCGCCATTACACCAGCTCAGCCGGAAGAACCTGTTTGGCTTGACGCGTAGCCCGATGATAAATAGCAATGTCATCACTATAACAGCCGCAGCGGTGACGAGGTGACCCCCCGAGACAGCGGACAGAATAGGCTGCTTGGTATAAATAAGGTCAATTACGGGAATGATGGCCAGATTAAAAAGATTACTCCCTATCATGTTGGCGATAGCCATGTCAATAGCGCCGATTCTCACGGCCGTAAAGGAAACGGTCATCTCCGGAAGGGTGGTAGTAAAGGCCAGGAAAAGACTACCCACGAAGCTATGCCCCCAACCAGTAGCTAGGGCAATCTCATCACCGATTGTTGCCAGCCATATACCAGCGCCTATGATAAAAACTGTCGAGACGCTAAAGTAGAGATAGACCTTTTTTAATGACTCATCTTCCTGATAGACTGCAAATTCTTTACGAGGTGGGTGATGCTTCTCATAATAGAATATCTGTCTTACGGATAGAATATATAAAATGATAATGAGCGGAGAATACCAGCCTATCCAGCCAACAGGCATGGCATAGAACCGGCTACTGACAAAGATAGATACAGCCACGACCAGTACCAGCAGCAGGCTGAAAAAACCGGTCAGGCGGTGTGCCTGACTGGCCGTCACCAGCAGTGAGCCGTTTCTGTGGAAAATGTCAAGCAAAGCCAGATTAAGCATATTGAAGGCATTAGCACCGATAAGGTCACCTACGGCCAAATCAGGTGCACTGACCAGTGTTACGGCGCTTATACCGGTGAAAAGCTCGGGTAGAGAAGTAATGGCCGCGATGGCAATAACCCCCATCCATACCTGCCCCATGCCGGTTCTCTCCGCAATGAAATCGCCATACTTGGCAACCTTTTGACCGGAGAAGAAAATGACCAATATGCAGACAACAAGTTTTACCCAGACCAAGTCGTACCTCTGATATTCCTGCTTTAACTACTTTATTGGCATCATGCCAAAAAGTCAACATCGCCAGAAGGGGCAAATTTCTGGAATAAACGCTACTACCTGCTATTATCGCGGTGGGAGGATAAGCCGCCTGATGCTTATCTGGCGGTACACCTGAGATATATTGCTCTTGCCAAAAACTGCGCATTTATAGTATTATTTTAGTAATTGGCCCCTGTAGCTCAGGTGGATAGAGCACCAGCCTCCGGAGCTGGGTGCGAGCGTTCAAGTCGCTCCAGGGGCGTTACTTGTTTATATGGAGCAATATATGACAGATAATAAAAGCCTTATTGAAATCAGGTGGCACGGCCGCGGCGGCCAGGGTGCCGTCACCTCTGCTGAACTGATAGCCCAGGCAGCTATCAGTGAAGGGAAGTATGCTCAGGCTTTCCCCAGCTTCGGCCCGGAAAGAAGGGGAGCCCCGGTACAGGCTTTCAACAGAATAGACAGCCAGGAGCCGGTAAGAATCAGGGCAGATATATACGAACCAGATGTCGTGGTGGTGCTTGACCCCGGCCTGCTTTCTATCGTCAATGTTACCTCCGGACTGAAAAAGAACGGCATGGTCATTATTAATACCAGAAAGACAGCAAGCCAGATAAAGTCAGAGTTCAACATTAAATATCCGGTGGCTACGGTTAACGCTACCAAGATTGCCCGTGAGCAACTGGGAGTACCTATTGTCAACACTACCATGCTTGGTGCTCTTATCAAGGCAACGGGAGCTATTAATAAAGATTCAATTCTGGCGCCGCTGGAAAAACGGTTCGGCAGGCTGGGGGAACGTAATATCAAAGCTATGGAAACAGCCTATAAAGGAGCTGTACTAGAGGAGCAGTAAATGGCTAAATCTGAAAGTGAAATAACATGGAAGGACCTGGAGATTGGCTGCATTGTGACCGAGCCCGGCAGTGCCCGGCAATACGAGACCGGGGCTTGGCGCTCACAGCGGCCGACCTATGACTTCGATAAATGCATCAAGTGCGGCATCTGCCAGCTCTATTGCCCGGAAGGATGCATCGAGCAGAACCAGGACGGCTATTTTGAAGCCAATATGTTTTATTGCAAGGGATGCGGCATCTGCGCCAGAGAATGCTGGCCCAGGGTGATAACGATGGTAGAGGAGGAGGAATAATGACCACAAGAGTAGGTGTTGAGGTTTCAATCGCCATCGCCGACGCCGTAAAGCTGTGCAATGCCGACGTTGTCGCGGCTTACCCTATTACCCCACAGACCCATATTGTGGAGCACCTGGCGGAGCTGGTAGCTAATGGAGAACTCGATGCCGAGTATATCCCGGTAGAATCGGAACATTCGGCGATGAGTGCCTGCGTGGGAGCAGCCGCAGCCGGCGCCAGAACCTTTACGGCCACGGCCGGGCAGGGATTGGAACTCATGCATGAGGTGCTGTATATTCCTTCGGCAATGCAGCTGCCTATGGTTATGGCAGTCGCCAACCGCGCTTTGTCATCACCATTGAGTGTCTGGGGTGACCATTCCGACTTAATGGCCGTCAGGGATACCGGCTGGATACAGATAGTCGTTGAGAACGGGCAGCAGGCTGTAGATAATATCATCTGCGCCTTCCGTATTGCCGAAGACAAACGTGTTCTGTTGCCAGTGATGGTTCACCTGGACGGGTTCTATTTGACCCATGTGATTGAGCCTATAATTTTCCCGGAACAGGGTGATGTTGACAAATTCCTCCCGTCATATAACTACCCTTTCCCGCTAAACCCGGATAAACCGGTAGCGATGGGAGACTTCGGGCCGCCATTTATCTACACCGAGGCGAAATGGATGCAGGAAATGAACCTGAGAGCTTCCAAAAAGGTAATCATGGAGTGCTGGAACAAATTCGGCAAAGCCTTCGGGCGGCAGTACCTGCCGGTAGAGAAATACCACAGTGATGGCGCCAGCGTTCTCCTCCTGACCATGGGCTGCTTCAGTGAGACAGCCATGGTCGCCATTGATGAGCTGAAGGCAGAGGGTAACGACGTAGGGCAGATAAGGCTGCGACTATGGAGGCCCTTCCCCTTTGAAGAATTCCGCCAGGCCGTGAAGGATGCCGATGTCCTCATCGTGCTGGATAGGGCCATTTCTTTCGGTGGACCGGGAGGGGTGGTTGCCTCCGAGGTCAAGGCAGCCCTCTATGAGCAGGATAAAAAACCAAAAGTAGTCAGCTTTGTGGCCGGACTCGGCGGCAGGGATATTACCGTTTCCGGATTTAAAGAGATAATTCAGAAAGGCATTGAGATTTCGAGGACAGGAAGTGAAAACGAATACGAGATATACGGGGTGAGGGAATAATGGAAAAATATGCAGTTTACGTTCCTCGGCTGATACAGAAAAAAGAGAAGTTCGCTCCGGGCCACCGGGCCTGCATCGGCTGCGGCGAAGCCCTGGCCGTAAGGCTGGCATTTAAGGCTCTGGGTAATAACGTAATCGTCGCCAACGCCACCGGGTGCATGGAAATTGTTGCCTCACAGATTCCAAATACTTCCTGGCATTTACCCTGGATTCACACACTCTTCGAGAATACGGCGGCAATCGCTTCAGGCATTGAGGCAGCCTATAAAGTGATGAAGAGAAAGGGAAGGGATGTACCCGCAGATGTTAAGGTAGTAGCTGTCGCCGGTGACGGTGCCACGAGTGATATCGGCATCCAGGCTCTCTCCGGGGCTCTGGAGAGAGGACATGATTTTGTCTACCTCTGCTTTGACAATGAAGCTTATATGAATACCGGCATCCAGCGGTCATCGGCAACTCCCTTCGGCGCCGCCACCACTACGTCCCCGGCCGGCAAGAAAAGCATCGGGCAGTTCAGCTGGAAGAAGAATGTACCGGAGATTGCGGCCGCCCATAACATACCATATGTAGCCACCGCCTGCCACAGCTACCCGTTTGACCTTATGGACAAGGTAGCCAGGGCAGCCGCTATCAAAGGACCGGCTTATGTGCACATTCTATCGGTTTGCCCCACCGGCTGGAGGAGCCCCACCGACACGGTTGTAAGGCTGGGACGTTTGGCCGTGGAAACGGGAATGTTCCCGCTCTATGAAGTGGTGAACGGCCAGTACAAGATGAGTATTGACCTGCCCGAATTAAGACCGGTGAAAGATTACCTCAAACAGCAGGGCAGGTTCCGCCATCTGAGTGATGATATAATTGAACAGATTCAGGAAAGGGTAGAACTGGAATATCAAAAACTAGTGGAGAAGGCTAAAAATGGCACCAAAAGAGCTAAAAGAAAAAGTAAAAAAGGTACTGCAAAAACATCAGTACGATAAGTCGCTGCTGGTAGACATTTTGCAGGATATCCAGGCCGAAAGCGGTTACCTGCCGAAAGAGGTACTGGAAGAGACCAGCAAAGGCCTTGACGTTCCACTGAGCAGAGTATATAGTGTCGCTACCTTTTACAAGGCTTTCAGCCTGAAACCGAGGGGACGCTATATAATTAACGTCTGCATGGGAACAGCCTGTCATGTCAGGGGCGCCGTTAAAGTTCTGGAGGGGATTGAGAAAGAACTGGGGGTTAAGACCGGAGAAACCACCAGAGACCTTAAATTCACCCTGGAGACGGTTAACTGTGTCGGTGCCTGTGCCCTGGGCCCCATGGTAATCATTGGTGAGAATTATCATGGAGAGATGACACCTGAGACAATCGGTTCCATGCTGAAGAATTATAATTAATGAGTGGAGGATGTCACCAGTGACAAAACTAAAATCCTTGGGCGAACTGGAGGCTCTGAGAAAATCAATCATCGGAAAAAGAGACCCGAAGAAAACCGTTATTACCATATGTAACGGGACCGGATGCCAGGCTCACGGCTGTAAAGACGTTACGGCTACCTTCCAGAAGGAAATCGAGCGGCAGAACCTCTCGGCGAAAGTAGACATCAAAAGCATCGGCTGCCCCGGATTCTGTGAAAGAGGCACTCTGGTGGTCATTAAACCCCGGGACATTTTCTATCAGCGGGTCAGGCCAGAAGACGTTCCCGAAATAATGACCGAGACTATAGGCAAAGGTAATGTAGTCCAGAGACTGCTTTATACCGACTCCAAGACAGGTAAAAAGGTGACCTATGAACCGGAAGTGCCTTTCTACAAGCTCCAGAAACGGCTGATAATCGGCAACAATGGCCTTATCGACCCTACTTCGATTGACGATTATATCGCCATCGGAGGCTACGCGGCGCTGGCAAAGGCGCTTAAGATGTCCCCGGAGCAGATAATTGACGAAGTCAAAAAGGCCGGCCTGAGAGGGCGCGGCGGCGGCGGTTTCCCCACCGGATTAAAATGGGAGACAACTCGCCGGGCACACGGCGATACTCGGTACGTTATCTGCAACGCCGATGAGGGTGACCCCGGCGCCTTTATGGATAGAGCCCTGGTTGAAGGCAACCCGCATAGCGTCCTGGAGGGGATGCTCATCGGTGCTTACGCCATCGGCAGCCATCAGGGCTATGTATATATCCGCAACGAATACCCGATGGCCGTGAGACATATGCAGACAGCTATCCAGCAGGCAGAGGAATACGGTCTTCTGGGCAAGAATATCCTCAGTTCCGGGTTTGATTTCGATATCAAGATAAAGAGAGGCGGCGGTGCCTTTGTCTGTGGCGAGTCTACCGCCCTGATAGCCTCGCTGGAAGGTAGGGTAGGGGAGCCGCGCGCCAAATACATCCATACGTCGGAGCAGGGACTTTGGGGACAGCCGACCAATCTGAACAATGTGGAGACATGGGCGAACGTTCCCGTGATAATAAATAACGGCGCCGACTGGTATGCGCAGATAGGCACCGAGAATAGTAAGGGCACCAAGATATTCTCCCTGGTAGGCAACATCACCAACACCGGCCTGGTTGAAGTCCCCATGGGAATAACGTTAAGAGAAATTGTCTACGAAGTAGGTGGTGGTATCCCCAAGGGAAGGAAATTCAAAGCAGTGCAGACGGGAGGGCCATCCGGCGGTGTTATACCGGAGAGCCTTCTCGACCTTAAGGTGGATTTCGATGAGCTGGACAAAGCTGGCTCGATGATGGGCTCCGGGGGCATGATTGTCATGGACGATAAGACCTGTATGGTAGATGTCGCCAAATACTTCGTCTCCTTCCTGGAAGGTGAGTCCTGCGGCAAATGCCTTCCCTGCCGCGAGGGGCTGCGGCAGATGCGGGAGATACTGACCCGCATTACCGAGGGCCGGGGTAAAAAGGGAGATATCAAGCTTCTGGAAGAGCTTTCGGCCACACTGATTGATGCCGCGCTCTGCGCACTCGGCAGCACGGCACCCAATCCTGTTTTAAGTACCCTTCGCTACTTCCGTGACGAGTATGAAGCCCACATCAATGAAAAAAGATGCCCCGCCGGTGTCTGTAAACTCGAGGCGGTAAAAGTGAATGAAGGATAAGATGAAATGGTAAAACTAACTATCAACGGACGAAAAATAACAGCAGAAGAGGGCACCACGATATTATATGCCGCCCGGGAGAATAACATCTATATCCCGACCCTCTGTGAGAACGAGGCCGTTGCTCCTTATGGTGCCTGCCGACTCTGTCTGGTTGAGATAACTACCGCCAAAGGTAGAGAAAGACTGGTTACTTCATGTATTTATCAGGTAGAGGAAGGGCTTACCGTCAGGACCGATACCGATAGAATCACCAGAATCCGCCGCATGCTGCTTGAGCTCCTGCTGGCCAGGTGCCCTGACTCGGAAGTAATTCGGGAACTGGCGAGTAAGTACGGCGTTACCAGAACGCGCTTCACCAAACAGAAGGGCAACAATAAGTGCATCCTTTGCGCCACCTGCGCCCGGACATGCGAGGAGGTCGTTGGCGTGGCCGCCATCAGTTTGGCGAGGCGTGGCGTGGACAGGGAAATGACCACGCCATTCAGCGAAGATTTCTCGGATGTCTGCATCGGCTGTGGTGCATGCGCTTACAGCTGCCCGACCGGTGCTATCACCATGGAGGACGTCAACGGCACCAGGGTAATTAAATGGCCCCATAACCAGATGGAGTTCAAGCTGAAGAAATGCTCTGTCTGCGGCAGATATTGGGCACCGGAAAAGCAGGTTGAATATGTCGCCAGGACCTCGGGGACGCCTCTCAGCGACTATGATGTCTGCCCCGACTGCCGCGACTAATCCACTACGGGTAGTCCAGGAGTGGCGCCAGCCCTTTTTTCTTTAATATCTTTTCCCACCCGCCGCCCTCACATCATCAAATGCTTGTCTCGTAATTTTCTCCCTCCACACCACAGAGAGTCTAAGAGAGGCTTCGCTTCTCTTCTTAAAAAATTTTCCCCCTCTCCTTTGACACCTCGTAAGGAGAGGGGGACAAAGGGGGTGAGGTAGACAAAAAATCCTCCCTTTCCAAGGGAGATGGGTAATGGGGAATTTTGTCAAATATAAAGGAAGTTAGATTACTAAATATTCTAGGCTAATACAAGTTGCACCACATAAATCGCTCGTCTATACTGTAGCTGTCGGGGTGTAGCGCAGTTTGGTTAGCGCGCAGCGTTTGGGACGCTGAGGTCGGTGGTTCAAATCCACTCACCCCGACCACCAGGGCATGGGGTATTTGACATAATATCAGTATCTCTTCTTTTCCTTTATTGCCTTTTCTAGTATCCCCTCAAATTCGCCGGTGATTTTCTCCCAGCTATTTCGTGCCGCGAACTCCCTGGCCTTTAAGCCAAGCCCTTCTGCCTGTCCACTCTGAACCAGCTCTCTGGCTTTAGGAACCACGTCTTCCGGCCTTTCCACATATAACACACCGTTGGATTCGCCGAATTCCTTCATAACGCCCCTTAGCCTGGTCGAAATCACCGGTTTCTGCATCGCCATGTATTCATACAGCTTTATCGGAACGATGTCCTGCATGATTTTCTCGGTAGGGTAGGCGGGCAGAATGCAGATATCGGCCACGGAAATCAGACCCGGCAACTCCTGGTATGACTTCTTACCGGTAAGGATAAGCCTGTCCTGTAGATTGTGGTCCGTCTGAATCCCCTTGAGCTCATCGTAAGCGTCGCCCTCCCCGACGATAATTAGCTTCACGTTCCTGTTTTCACTTTCCGTCAGCTGCCTGGCGACCTCTTTTAAGCCGGAAAAACGATAAAGCCAGCCCATAAAGAAAAGGACTATGTCCTCTCCGGTTAGTCCAAATTGTGCTTTTAATGAATCATCGCTGTTATCAGGACTAAACTGCTTATCATCGATACCCGTTCGTAGTATGCTGGTGTGCTCCGGAGGGGCTCCGAGATTCAACACCACATCCTTAAGTCCGTCATTGATTGCCAGGACCATATCTGACCGCCTCAAGGCTAACCTCTCAAAGAAAATGCCGACAGGCTGAAATATCTTTATGGGCATGAGTCTGTGTAAAACGTCTACCCAGTAATAAATAAACGGTATATTGTTTCTACTTGCCTCATTTGCTGCAAGATAGCTATTCAATATACCGAAACCGACAATAACATCGGGAGCGAATTCCTTTATCTGGCGCTTGATTTCTTTTTTATGGGAATAAAAAAGTGAAATATTATCCAGAAAGGGTACTTTAATGATTCCGGGCCGTATTACGGTAACGCTGGCACCATGATAAATCTTGACTACGCCATCGAATATTTCCCTGTTTAAATGTTTGCGCTTACCAGCTTCCGTCCGCCACTGAAGTTCGTGGTCGATAACCCTTATTTCGTGCCCCTTAAGAGATAGCATCTCCGCCAGGTGATGTTGATGTATCGGGTTACGCTTCAGCCAGTCCGTTTCCTGTGTAATAAGTATTTTCATCCAGCTTTGTCATTATAACCTCCACAATAGATTTCAAGCAATATCCTACATCAGTTCTTGACAAAGATAGACAAAGGATGTAAAATTTATGAGAAAATACGGTAAACGGCTTCCTATTACCTAATCAGGAGTTAAAAATGGCTTTCGAATCACAGGGCGTTGAAAGAAAAGGGCTTGCCATCATGAAAATCCTGGGGGACTCCCAGGAACCTCTCGGTGCGCGAATTATTGCCCACCAGTTGAAAGACTATGGGTTTGAACTGGGCGAAAGGGCCGTAAGATACCATCTCAAGCTCATGGACGAACGCGGCCTGACCTACCTCGTCGGCCGACGGGATGGACGAATACTAACCGATAAGGGAATTGAGGAGATGAAGTCGGCTCTGGTTAAAGATAAGGTGGGTTTTACCATATCAAAAATCGAGATGCTGGCCTTTCGCACCAGTTTCGACTGCGAGAGCCGCCGTGGGCTGATTCCCGTCAACGTTTCCTTCTTCCCCAAAGAACACTTCCCCCGTGCCCTTAATACCATGAAGTTCGCTTTTAAAGCGGGATACTGCGTAAGTGACCTCGTTGCCATAGCTTCCGAGGGAGAACAACTGGGAGAGGCAACTGTACCCCAGGGGAAAACAGGCCTGGCTACTGTCTGTAGTATTATCTACAATGGTGTCCTGCTGAAGGCGGGCGTACCCATGGACTCTCGATTCGGGGGCATACTTCAGTTCCGAAACCACAAGGCGCTTCGCTTCGTGGAACTCATTGACTATACAGGTTGCTCGCTGGACCCTTCAACAGTATTCATCAAAGCCCGGATGACTTCGGTAAGGGAGCTGGTAAGGACAGGTGACGGCAAGCTGCTCAGTAACTTCCGGGAGATACCTTCTATCTGCCGCCCGATTGCCGAAGAGGTTGTTGCCGGACTGAAAAAGGCTGGCATCCACGGTCTCGTTGCCATGGGCGATACCAGCGAGCCGGTGTGCGAAATGCCTGTAGAGCTAAACAGAATCGGTATGGTCCTCTACGGCGGACTTAACCCCGTAGCCGCCGCTGAAGAGGCTGGTATAGATACAGATAATCTTGCCATGAGCACAATTATGGATTATAGCGACTTAATCAGAATTCAGGAGGTATCAATGTGAAGGAAATTAAGATTATACCATGTCTGGATATCAGAGACGGCAGGGTAGTGAAGGGGGTAAAATTCGTTAACCTGCGTGATGCCCGCGACCCCGTTGAAGCGGCGGAAGCCTACTGCCGGGAGGGCGCCGATGAACTCGTCTTTCTGGATATCTTCGCTACCGTACAGGACAGGAAAACCAGGCTGGAATGGGTCAAGCGAGTGGCCGATGTCGTTACCATTCCCTTTGCTGTCGGCGGCGGCATCAGCAGTACTGAAGACATGAAGGAATTATTCAAGCTGGGCGTGGATAAGGCTTCAATTAACACAGCCGCAGTAAGGAAGCCAGAACTTATCAGAGAAGCCGCCCGTGAATTTGGTAAGGAAAAACTCGTGGTGGCTATTGACGGACGGAAGAATCCAGCCGGCAGCGGCTTGCCCAGACTGGAGGTAGTCGTTAAAAGTGGAGAGGAACCGACCGGACTGGATATTGTCGACTGGGCCAGGAAGGTGGAGGAGCTTGGAGCCGGAGAAATTCTGCTCACAAGCAAGGATGCCGACGGCACCAGGGAAGGCTATGACCTTGAAATGACTAAAGCCGTTGCCGAAGCCGTTGCCATTCCGGTTACTGCCTCGGGTGGTGCCGGCACGCTGGAGCACCTGTACGAAGCCGTTGCTGTAGCCGGGGCTTCAGCGGTTCTGGCAGCCTCTATTTTCCACTTCGGCGAGATTTCCATACCTCAGGTAAAACAATATCTGAAGGATAAAGGAATACCCGTAATTACATAGGAGAAATGAAAGGAGAAACAGAAAATGAACTTACAGCGACCCAACTCCAATGATGCCACCCGGACGGCCAATCGTTCCCGCAATGTCGTACCGATGAGCGGACTCTGTACCCGGTGTATCGACGGGTGCACGGGAAATTGCGAGGTATTCAAGGCGACCTTTCGCGGGCGGGAGTTGATTTATCCCGGACCCTTTGGTGAAATCACCGCCGGCGGCGATAAGGACTATCCAATAGATTATTCGCATCTCAACATCCAGGGTTACGCCCTGGGAGGCAGCGGACTGCCCGAAGGAGTTACTGCCGACCCCGATACGGCTACTTTTCCTTCGGTAAACACGGAGACGGAATATGGCTGGGATATCAAGGTTAAAATGAAGGCGCCTATCTTCACCGGTGCCCTGGGTTCTACCGAGATAGCGCGTAAAAACTGGGAGCACTTCGCTATCGGTGCCGCCATCAGTGGCGTTACCCTTGTCTGTGGCGAAAACGTATGCGGTATCGACCCGCAGCTTGAACGCGATGCCAAAGGCCATGTCGTTCTGTCGCCGGACATGGACCGGCGTATTGAAATTTATCGCCGTTACCATCAGGGGTATGGAGAAATCTTGGTGCAGATGAACGTGGAGGACACCAGACTTGGTGTTGCCGAGTATGTCCATGAGAAGCACGGACTGGAAACAATTGAGCTTAAATGGGGACAGGGCGCCAAATGCATCGGCGGTGAAATAAAGGTCAACAGCCTGGAACGGGCGCTGGAGCTCCAGAAACGCGGCTACATCGTTACGCCCGACCCGGCCAATCCGGTTAACCAGGCGGCTTTTAAAGATGGCGCCATCAAGGAATTCGAACGCCACAGCCGCCTCGGCTTCGTCGAAGAAGAGGAGTTCTACGCTGAGGTTAAGCGACTGCGTGACCTGGGATTCAAGCGTATCACTCTGAAGACAGGGGCTTACGGACTTCGTGAGCTGGCGATGGCTATCAAGTGGGGAGCCAGAGCCAAAATAGATTTACTGACGATAGACGGCGCCCCCGGCGGTACCGGCATGAGTCCCTGGCGAATGATGGAGGAGTGGGGTATGCCCAGTCTTTACCTGCACTCTGCGGCTTATGAGTTTTGTAAAAAACTGGCGGATAAAGGGGAAAGAGTCCCGGATATCGCCTTTGCCGGTGCCTTCAGCAGTGAGGACGGTGTCTTCAAAGCTCTTGCCCTCGGCGCGCCTTTTGTCAAAGCGGTCTGCATGGGGCGGGCATTGATGATTCCGGGTATGGTCGGCAAGAACATCGAGCAGTGGCTCAAGGACGGCAAGCTGCCGAACACGGTCAGTCACTTCGGCTCAACACCGGAGGAAATCTTTATCAACTACGAGGATGTTAAAAATATCGTCGGCGCTAAAGAGATGAAGAATATCCCGCTGGGCGCCGTCGGCTTCTACAGCTACAGTGAAAAGCTCAGGATAGGCTTGCAGCAGTTAATGGCTGGCGCCCGGTGCTTCAGCCTGCCGGTAATAACCAGACGAGAGCTTATGTCCCTCACTGAGGAATGCGCCAGGGTCACCGGCATACCTTACCTGATGGATGCCTACCGGGAAGAGGCTGAGGCTATTCTGAACAGCTAGAGCTACGATTAAGTGAATTAGAATGAAGGGGCTGGTGATGAGCCAGCCCCCTTTGTTTTGTCCTATCGGAGCCTTTAATTATAAGTTTCTCAGTCTTATTCCTGGCTAATTTTCATATATCCTTCAGACCAGGACTTCAGAGAGTATCTTCTCAGTTTCAGTGCGCTGGTCCGGCAAATTTGACTGTTCTGAATTTTGCTCCGGCAGGAGGGTCACACGGCCATTCTTTACTTCTACATCTATTGGGATTCCGTCAACTCCCTCACGGACCAGAAGCCAGCCGTGCCCCTGGCTCGCATATTCTTTGGCGTTCTCATATGTATCTGCAAAAACCAGCATACTTTTAGCCACGACTATGTAGTAAGGGCGGAATTTCCCTGAAAAGCAATATTCCCTGCCTTCGCAGCTGTCACAGTCCTTATGATAGTCAAAATAGACCTTCTCACACTGACACTGCTGGATTTTCCACTTGTTCTTTATATTTCCCTGCTTGTATTTGCTTTTCAGTGTCTTCATATGTTAAAAAGCATAGCACATGATGTAATACCTGAAAATACTACTTTAGTCCTTTACGATTTTCCCAGTACTAAAGGACTCCACAGCTTGTTTTTTCACTTGGATTGACGTAAAATTCAAGCGTAAACATCTATGCGGGAGTAACTCAGTTGGCAGAGTCCCTGCCTTCCAAGCAGGTTGTCGCCGGTTCGAGTCCGGTCTCCCGCTCCATAAAGCTAAGTGACTACCTGCCTAGGTCAAGGAGCCGAAGCTAAGGTGAAGCTAAGGGCGACTACCTGCCTAGGCAGGAAAAAATAAATTTGGGCCGACCGCAAATGAACATTGAGAAACAGAATAAACACTATTGGATTACGCGACTTAGTAGATGGACTTCTATTTTCGCTCAAGGCTGAGGGGAAATCTACCCGCACCATATAATATTATAGGGATTTACTTCGTTCCTTTCTAAAATACGTCAATAATGAACATTGGTCTGACAACCTTACCCTAATAGACACCCAAAAATCAGAGAATTCCTGAATTGGGCTGGTTCGAGAGAATGGGAGTACAGCGTCGGTAATGGTACGGTTAGAAGGTTGAAGGCTATAACCAAGACGAATTACGGCGACTTTTAGCTATCTGCGACCTCGACATCAAGACCGGTGCTCGCTTCACTGGCACCCGTAATAAGGCAATGCTTCTGGTTTTCTCGGGTGAAGCTGGTTTTTATAAGATGCCGGTGATGTTATTCAACTAGAGTTTAGAGCATCATGATCAGCTGCTCCCCGTCCAACCCGATGCCCTCTTTCGTATTGCCAGCATTTCAAAACCGATTACTGCTGCAGCAATCCTGAAACTAGTTGAATAAGGGCAATTGGACCTTGAGGATAAGGCTTTTGATGTGCTTGACCACCTTATGCCCCCGGCGGGTGCAACTATAGATTCAAGAATCTACGACATCAGTATTCGCCAGCTACTACAACACGCCGTTGGCTGGGATCGTGATCAGAGTTTCGACCCCATGTTTGACTCCAGCAGAGCTGCCCGTGAAGTAGGTGCCTCAGCACCCGCGAGTTCTGAGACAGTCATTCGCTTCATGTTGGGGCAGTCACTCGATTTTGACCCCGGGACCAAATATGCCTACTCGAACTTTGGCTACTGCATTCTAGGTCGCGTAATTGAGAAGGTGACTGGCCAAGGTTATTATGATTACGTGAAGAGCCAAGTGCTAGAGCCTATAGGAATCACAAGAATGCAAATTGGTTGCTCTTTACCAGGAGATAGAGCTGATGGAGAGGTTTGCTACTACGACCATCCTGAGGCATCCCTAGTGCCATCTGTGTTTCCCGACATACCAAGGCCTGTTCCCTCGCCATATGGGGGATTTTACCTAGAGGCGATGGATGCCCATGGTGGCTGGATCGCCTTGGCCGTAGATCTTATGCGCTTTGTAACGGCTCTTGACGGCAGTAGGCCACCTTCTATCCTGAAACCCGAGAGTGTGAATCTCATGTTGTCTCGTCCTGTATCAACCCCTTGGGTGGAGAGTTCATACTACTATGGGATGGGGTTGCTCATACGTCCCATCGATAATGATGCCAATTGTTGGCACACGGGTTCACTCCCTGGAACTACCACCATTCTTGTCCGCACAAACCTTGGGTTAAGTTGGGCGGCATTGTTCAACTCTCGGCCCCAAGACGAAGCTGGGTTCCTTGGGCGACTCGATGACGCCCTATGGCAAGCAAGTCGCGAAGTGACAGAATGGCCAGCGCATGACCTGTTCAGTGAATATACTTCCAAATGAGGAAGCTAATTTGAGTAAGATGGGATAGTGGCACTACATACTACCACCTCACTGAACATGTTAGGGTGCTATAACCTATTCATAATCGTTCCGTTTTTACCTCATGATTTTATGCCTAGACTTTAATCGTAGAATTGACCGGACCTTTTTATAATTCTCTCAACAGGTAGAAACTAAAGCATACTGGACAAAAGGAGATTGGAAGACTTTTTAAGAGGGTCTTACGCCCTCCTTCACAGGCTACTCTCCTTGTAGTGGGGAGAAGAGAGATATTAATCCCCTTTTAGGAAATGGGTACAAGGAGTGGGAAAGAACTACCAGATAATAGCAGGATGGTACAGGACAGCTTGGGTGGGAACAGATATTTAACTGATGTGGGATGGGATTACGTCTCGTGAAGGAGAAGAATATCACGGCCATAGGGTATTATCGTCCAGAGAGATAGTGAATCGGTGTAGAGTTTGGCCAGCAGCAGGTTTCCATCAACCCTAATCTCAGTGTCGGTGACTATTTCACTCCAGGGAATATCTTCGAATATCGAATTAGTATCGGCGATACGCTGCTCCAAGAGAGAGATATTCGACTCGGCATCGTCAGCGCTTTCATGGTAAAGGACCAACGCCATATATATACCTTTGCTATCTTCGCCGAGTCCCGAGCCGAAGGTAACGAATTTTTTCAACCGTGGTCCCGGATACGTTCCGGTCAATTCCGGGTCACCATTAGCCAGAGATTCATTCCCTATCAGAGCCGTATAGGCATTCAGTTCGGATAGTCCGTCGGCTATCGCTGCGAATTCGGGCAAATCGGCCAGGCTTTCTGTCTTTCCCTGACTGGCATCAATCATTAATTTGATTGCTTCCAGACTGGGGGCATAAAAGAGATATTTATCGGTAACAGCCAGCGGCCTAGCGCGGCCCAGCTTGTCTATATGAGGAGGAACAACTCTATCGGTCATATGTATCTCAAAACCATCGCCCCAGCTGTGGATAGTGACACCGCGATATTCCTCAATGGTATAGGCGTCTACCGCCCAGAATGGCCATTCGTCCTGATGACTCAGGGCATCCCGCGTCGACTTGGGGTCGTACCTGCCGATGGCAGCTACTACATTAACGGGTGATGAACCTGTCTGTATTTCCGCATCCAGGCTGGTAAAATCATAACCGACATAATTGACCTGAGTAGTCCCGCTCATGGCCTGTCTGCCATAACCGGTGATATCAGACCCACCCAACGCGATACGAATTTCATTTTCTCTTATGAAATTAATGTACTCTTCGAGGGTTATCGGCTTGCCCTCCGAATCGGTAAGGGAGATACCGTAGTCTTCATAGTAAGAGGCTAAATCGGTGAGAACCAGCGCCTCAGGGGAATCTTTATACTCAGACGGTATAAGCTTAAGCAACTGGTGGAAGCGATTTAATGAATCACCTCCGGAACAGCCGTAGAATAAGGGGGAGACAATAACCAGGGAAATAATCACAAGTGCACAAGGAATTAATCTGCGAAGTAACTTCATCCCATTAACTTCCCAACACAACAAATAGACGCTAATAAGTCTTATAACACGATAAGGGCAGGCTGTCAATAGATTAAAAAGGTATTATCTACCTCACCCCCTGTGTCCCCATCTACTACGGAACGCCTCACCAACGATAAAAAGGTCCGCTTAATTTCATGCTTGGAGTCTAGGCATAAAATCATGAGGTAAAAACGGAAGGTTTGTTCAATGCTTCTAAACAGCCTGTTTCGCTAACTCACCTTGAAATGATTCGGACTACGGACCAAAGTAGAGCTTTGATGGATTACAGTTGAACTCGAACGCACCAGAGCTATTTCCAGGAGCGTCCCAACTGCTTCGCGGGAGGTCCGGGTCGCTGTACTTATTCACCACGGACTTAGAGACATATACCAAGCCGTTCTCCGCCATACCGCTGATAGTCCTCTGCCCCCCGTTCATTGCTAACAGAGGCTCCGTTTCCAGGTGATAAATTCCCTCCCACTTTACAGTATGCTTGTAAGACGGATCGTCCATCGGCCCGACTGCCTGTTTGATAAATGTCATTTTTGCCCTTTTTACCTTTAGTATCTGAAAGGGCCCGTGGCACTTTACACCAAAAATATCCTCCAGCGCCTTAGCCTGTTTATCGTCTGCCCTGTCATCTATATAAAGTATTGCCTTCCAAGGGTCTTTCGAAGCGGTGCCCCCCTCGGCTGTATTCATGCCATAGCCTACCAACAAGCCGCTCAGGTCAGTATCACCATAGTAACCTTCTCTGATGTTGAAGGTGAAAGCCCCCTCGCCATGGTTTTTGCCCCCATGAAGCTGCTCCTGGACAGGTGAACCCCACCAGTACGGGCATACGGGGGGCGAATTGCAGGCATCGCAAGCCTCTCCACGTACCATCCAATCGATTTTTTCTGCTGTCATCTTTTCCCCTTTCTGAATTAGTTCTTTAATGACTATATAATATATCTATGCTAAAAACAAAATTAATATATCTCTGTCAATTACCTTTGCTTAGGCTGATCCTCTAGTTTTGAAGGTTTGGCTTGGGGAATTGGCGGACCTTTTTAACGAATTTTACAAATCGTCATGTTGTTTCACTAATAAGTAGAGGGTGGCATTGCTGGCTCTTTCAGAGAGCATATACAATCAACCAAAACAAAGTGTAGCGACACTTGAATATTCATGGTACTTATTGGAAATATGGAGATAGCAGGTATTACTATATTGAAACTACTGATTTAGGATGGGGAATTGGTGTAATCCCGGAGGTATATAAGAATATGGCGGCTTCCGTTTTTCCTATGATTCCTATCCCCATTCTAACTCATGAAGGAAGGATAGAAGGAAGCGGTTTTTTCGCTAAGGTGGAAATAACGGTCCGTAATGTGGGTACTGCTCCGGCCTATAATGTGACTGTTTTGGCAGGTTTTGATGCTGGTAATGGAATGGTGTGGAACAGTAAGGAAAGCGAGCCAGCTACAATCGGAGTCGATCAGAAATTGACAGTTACACTTTACCACAAGATACCGCTAGACAAACATACTCGCCTGATAGTACAGATAGGTATGGATAATGTTCTGGTGGAAGAAAGTTATACTGATTGGTTTGATACGTAATAATTATTTTTTAGTGTATTAATTGAAAGAAATTCTCCTCTGCTCACCAGGGGCCTCCGTCCAGTTCTCCTGGTAGGAGATAATACCCTTGAAAGGGCGTTAACGTACTCGCTTATTGATAATTACACTCCATCCAACAACTAGATGAAAAGTATGATGCGAAGTAAGAAAGCTGAAAACCAAGTTAGCGAAATATCTAGCTTTAAGCTATTTTCTTGATAATACTCGCTCCATACGCAGACCAGAGTCAGCACCGTACGGCCTTTTGAAGGCTTCAGGATACTTCTTCCTCAAATCCTCTAAATTGGCTTTCTCCACTTCAACCAGGAAGCTGCTTACAACCATTCCCGTGGCTTTTCTGGAGGTTACGTTGTGTGGGGTTATGGTATTAATCGCCCCGCCTCTATCAAGCTCTCCAGGGACTATCGGGTCGTACCTCGCCCCGTGGTCCATGTAGACGACGCCGGGCATCATTCTCTCGGTTACATAGGCGCCACCGAGGACAGCACCCCTTTCGTTGTATATCTCAACCACGTCGTCACTTTCTATTCCTCTTGTTGCGGCATCGGCCGGATTGATCCAGAGCGGCTCATATTTATAACCATCTGGTCCCTTTGTTTTGCACGTCGGGGCTTCTCTTGTCCATGAAATATCATCGCACTGGGCATGAACTCTCCACCGGCCGTGGTTCGACATGATAAGGAGGGGATATTTCTTGGCTCTTTCGCTGGAGAGCCTCTCATCATGGCTTTCTCCCTTTTCAATCCAGTGCGGCACCGGCGGCCTTTCCTTATCGTCAGGAAAGTGTTTGGCCAAATTCTGGGAATAAAATTCTATCTTGCCGGATGGGGTCTTTAGGGGATGGTTGTCGGGGTCATCGTAGAATTCTTTCAAACCGGGCGGATATTTCTTCCACTCCGGGTCTGTCGGGATGACAAAATACCCTTTCTTTTCAAATTCTTCATAGGTAATCATGTCCTGTATGCCCGAATTTTCAAAGCAGAGCTTAACCCATTCATCAACAGTCTTACCCCCTGTGTATTTCTCCAGCAGACCAAATTTTTCGGCTATCATGCAGACTATCTCGTAATCGCTCTTGGACTCTCCCACCGGCTCGATGCATTTCCCTCCACGCAGAACAGTAGAGAATTGCCCGCTTTCAGAGTCCGCTGTTATATCCTGTTCCTCAAATTTTGTATTGACCGGCAGGATTATATCGGCAAACAGACAATCGTTTTCCAGCCACGGGTGCTGGGCCAAAATGAATTCTATCTTGGGGCTTCTAAGCGCCTTGATATAGGAATTGCTGTCGTTCCAGCAGGTTATCCAGCAAGGGGTATCGGTCCATATCATGTGAACTTCGGAGCAACCCTCCGCAGGGTACGTGTATTTTACAAACTGGTCTTCAATCGTGCCGGGAAAGGTTGAGTTACCATACCAGCTTACAGGTGGGTTGAGGATGGCCTCGTGGATGAGGTCCTTGGGAATAAACTGCGTCGGATTAATTGGTGCTGGCGTTGTAATTTTCTCCAGTTCAGAAAGTGCTGCTCCCCCACTATCAAACGCGGAAGCTCGCCGACTTCCGACTTCCATAATAGTATAAGCAAGCCTCAGCATTTGCGGATAAACCGTCCCTAAGGGCATAGGGCTCCGCCTCGAGTACCAGATGCTTGCCAGACCCCATTCCAGCATCTTGAGCTGGTGAGCCCCCGGCTTGCCCAGTCCCTGCATCGCCAGCAGAAGAACCTCGAGCCTGCCCTGTTCGGTCGAATAGGCGCTCCTGATGCCGGGTCCTCCATTACCGTGCGCTATCGTCGTCCGCCTGGATGCCCATGCCCTTGCCAGCACCTTAATTGTCATGGCCGGGATACCTGTTTTCTCGGCAGCCCATTCCGGCGTCTTGGGAATACCGTCCTCTTTTCCCAGGACATAAGGCTCGAATTTCTCAAAGCCAAACGTGTGCGAGGCAACATACTCCTTGTCATAAGTCCCTTCGGTAATCCAAACATAGGCTATAGCCAGCTGCAGGGCGGCATCGGTGTTTGGCCTTATAGGAATCCACTTATCAGCATGGATGGCTGCCCCGTAGTTTAGGTCCGGACAGATATAGATGCACTTTATACCTAGTTTCGTCCACCAGTAGCACAGGCGGCTTGCCATCTGCCCGTTGAATCCCCAGGGTGTCGTTTCGGGGTCACATCCCCAAAACAGAAGAAGCTCGGTATTCTCAGCAACATCGGGCACCAGATTAGCAGAAGGCCCCATCTCCCCTACGGGTTCCATTCCCCAGGCGTGCTTGGCACCCCATGCCCACCCCTCCCAGCTGTCCGGGTTTCTCATCTGTAACGTGTAACCTCCCAGCAACGCCAGAAGTTTATTGGCGCTACCATGGGCAGTATGTATGTCCTTTCCCTCCCCGTGTCCATCCGACTGGGAAAGTACGGCTTCCGGTCCGTATTTTTCCTTTACCCTCACTAACTCGCTGGCTACGATTTCTACAGCCTCATCCCAGGAGATTCTGACATAGCTGCTCTTGCCCCTGTTTTGCGTATTTCTATCGCCATCGGGGTCCCAATCGACTCTCTTTAAAGGGTAGAGAATCCTGTTGGGAGAATAAACCCGCTTTTTGTAGGCCAGGCTGAAAGGGGGCAGCAGCGTTTTAATGGTTGGTTCGAAGACCTGTCCGTGCGCTTCCATCTTCCAGGGATTGAACTCTTTCTTGTCGTATTGCGAATCATAGTGTAACGGTCTAATCCTTACTATTTTCCCGCTCCTGACATCGACCATCGCCGGATTTCCGTCGACGCCGAAATCCGCCAGGGCAAGTCCCTTGGTGAATGATTTTTCCTTTCTAGCTTCCATTCCAGATTTATCCTTTTCCACTATCTATTGTCCTCCTTAATCCGTCTGACCTTCCATCACTAATTATATTAAATCTTTTAGGAGTAAAGTATTACTATTGCTGTTTGAGCAGTCGATTGGTATTATAAATAACTATTAGTCTTGCTTCAAGTTCAGCTGAACAAACTGACGATTTGTGACTCAACACTCCTGACAAACACAAAATCCGAGACACAGCAATAACCAGCCAGACACTTTTCCGGGCTATGCTGTACACACCTGTCTGCTAAACAAGAGCACTTTATGGATAGCAATACTGGCGCTAATAACTGTCCCTCAAGACCTTACCCGTAGCCTTGTCTTTCCAGTAAGCTCGCTGCTGCACCGGCCAGTTGAAGGAAATAGCTCCGGGGCGAGGGCAATCGTTGACACAGCAGCCGCCATAC
>Ga0315549_1001025_pt1 | contig 30528 bp, 28 predicted proteins | sample SalMarSW160200MG_FD_203101 | JGI IMG/M metagenome (GOLD analysis project Ga0315549, IMG submission 203101) | Salt marsh sediment microbial communities from the Plum Island Ecosystem LTER, Massachusetts, United States - Salt Marsh Sediment SW1601-200 ... | reverse complement strand
TTGGCACTGGCTGATTGTTTTCTCCTAAGAATTTGACTTTTTTTCTTTCATCAGCGACAATGACGAGTTTTTTCGATGTTGATGCAACAATTTTTTCGCGGGTGAGGGCGCCGCCCATGCCTTTTATAAGATTTAGTTCGTCGTCTATCTGGTCTGCTCCATCTATTGTTAAATCCAGTGTCGGATGTTCTTCTAGTGTTGTTATGGGGATTCCGTGTTTAACAGCTAACATGAAGGCTTGATACGAGGTTGGAACGGCTGAAACACGTATTTTTTCACGTTTCATTCTGTTTCCGATTTGTTCGATTGCGTAGGCGGCTGTGCTTCCGCTGCCCAGCCCTATCACAAAATCTTCTTTGACGTGTTTGATTGCTTCTAGTGCCGCGTTTCTTTTCGCTTCGTCTATCCATTCTTTTTTAGGTTTCAATTTCCATCTGCCCCAGTTTTTCTAAAACTTTTTCTACTTCTGCTCTGATTTTCTCTATTCTCTTTTCTGCTTCTGTTCTCGGGCTTGGTTTGGCTGATTTCTTCGCTCCTCTTTTTTCTTTTCTGACGGTTTTTTCAGCGAGTGTTCTTGGTTTTTTGGCGATTGGTATGGCTATTTCTTTTATCGGTTTCACTTCGACCGTTGAGCGTAGCTCATCAACTTTTGTGCTTAATTCGTCAAAGCGTTCGCTGAAAAGCTTCATTAAGTCTTCTTGCATGGCTTCCAATTCGTGTAGAGCCACTAGAGATTCGTCCTTTGAGATGGCTTCCTTGACTGTCATGATTCGAGATTTATATGTCTGTGCAATTCTTTCCCTCTCTTCTTCTGTTATTTTGCCTTCTGCATGAGCTTCATAGAGTCGCCTGATAGCGCCGCTTAGAATCTCTCTCTCCAAATCTAGGGTTCTAAGTTCTTCCCTTGCATGTGTTGCATCGTCTCGAGAGATACTTCTCTCAATTCTGAACGGCAACGCTTTGAATTCTATTTTTGGTTTTTCTTCTTCAGAAAGTTTTTCTTTCTTTTTTCCCCGTCTTCTCATAGCGTAAATAGTTATTGAACAAGCGAGAATCGCCCCTAATGCTATCAATCCATAAATTAGGGGTTCATCAAACGGCAATGGGTTCCCTCTCTATCTTCATTTAACCTTTATGGATATATAAATTAAGGTCTTGGATTTGTTCTTCTAATAAAAAATCAGAAAAAGGAAAAGGGAGATTTGCGTTCGCTCGTTTTACCATCGCTAAGCCTTCCGCACAGTAATTGACCCATCAGGGTTTTTGCTGATTTTAACCGCCATGCCTTTTTTCCAACCTAACGCTTTCAACAAGCCTACGCTGAAGTGCAAAAAGCCATAATCGTTAATTTTCGCATCCACAGGGAATTCTGCGGGCTTAACTTCGCGGGTTTTCTTTTCCTTTGTTTTTTCTCCTAACTTTTCTGTATCTTCGTGGTGAGTTTCACCCTCTGCTTGCATTATACTCTTCCTTTTTGCCACTTTTTCACCCCCTGAGGCTGCTTTTCGCTGCATCTTGGTTTTCCACCTCAAAACTAGCTTTAGCCGCCCGTTACTTAAAGTTCAGGTCGGAATTTTTGGGATTAGAATCTTCGAAGGGGAAAAATTGGATTAAATTGTGGATTGTGCAAGTGTTTTCATTGCCGTGTAATCTCTTCAATTATATTATATGCTTCTTCAGAGAGAAAATCTGCACTTTCCTTCATTGCGATGATTTCAGTGTTTTCAGATGCTTCTTTCAAGCATTTCTCCCAGATAATTTCGTCAAATTCATCCAGATTTATGTCATAGGCTTCACTGAAATAAGATATAGATACTTTTTCATAGGCATGTTGCCAATATACCCTATTTAAAAAAGTCTTGACTTTCTGTCCACTTAGAAGAAGTTGGTAGATTAAATGCACATGAAAGTCCACTTCGGATTTCTCGGATTTGGAGATTACCTTGGCATAATCGAAAACAATAGCACCTTTGTTTACTAGATGATCTTTCTCTTTCAGATATTCCAGAACATTCTTATTGGTAATGTTGATTGTTGCTTTTCGAGCATGATGAGATTTCTTAACTAAATCATTAATTCGGTCTACGTAAACGTGTATTCTTTCAAGTAATTCCCAAGGCATCTGAATTTTGTAATAAGTTTTTGCCAGAATCTGCTTAACCTCGCTACCAGATGGGCAGGAATAATTCAGAAGTTCTTCAGCGTGTTTTTCCAAAATTGATGATAAGGGTTCGTAGATTTCCTCAATAAGCTTCTCTTTCATAGTCCAATTAATCTTGAAAAGATTAGCAACTTCATAGTGGTCCATTGCATGAATTCTAAAGTTCATTCTTTTATGATATTTGTGATTAGGTGCCATGTGTGGAGCAAAATCGCTTTTCGGGATATCTATGAGAAAAATGACTTCATCTTTTTCATTTCTAACTGGTTTTATAAGTAAATTGGTTATTGGGGGCTTTATTCTCGTGATGAGCTTGTTCTCCAGGCTTTCTTTATCTAAGGAAACTTCACCCCAAGTAGGTTCCTTTGGATATATCTTGATTTTTCCTTTTTCGTCTTCTATTTTATCCTGGCTTACTCCAAGGATTATTAACCCACCTTCAGAATTGGCGAAACTCGAGATATGAGTAGCTAAATCATCCGTATTGTGATATGCTCTAATGTCTTTGTAATCCAATTTCGTATTTTCTTCAATCTTCTGGGATATGAAACGGTCAATATCTTCTGAGTTGAGTTCTTTTTTGCCTTTAAAGAATAATTCAATAAATCCCATAAATGAGGGTAGCATTCTGTTCTATTTATTCTTATACCATTTCTCTCGCGGAATTGCGGCTGAATTTTTGAGACTAGACAGTTCAAATTGCTGGCTAATAACACACCATCCCACTCCAGACCAAGCCTCTTATTCGCTGTCGCTACTCAGCCTTTCAACCGCTAACTCAGTACGCACCCTACAGACGCTTAACCTCTCTACTCTCCTCTTCCACATCAATACTCATTACAAGTGAAATTACCTATCAGCGAGTCCACGCATCCATATTACGTAGGCGTTACCTGAAGGAAGCCAAGACCGATAAGTTCCTTCATTAATTCGAATGCCTTAGCATCGAGCTTGTCCTTTTCGAAAGTTATGTGCCCGTAATCAGTGAAGTCGCTTCCAAACATGACACCTTCCTCCCGAAATATAACAATTTTGTCACCATATAGAATAGTCCCTGCACCTAGTTCAAAGACTACATTATCGCTCGGTCTTAGAACACTATTGCCTTCAACATCTTTTGTGTCTTCATCAGCAGTAAAGATGAATATGCCTGAAGTGCAGTCTCGCATTAACTGAGCAACCTTTGCGCTGATAGGACGCCCTTTATGTGGTTCGTCAATTGCGACCTGAAATGGAACTTGAAACTGAGTAAGGATTGTTTTTAACTGCTCTAACGGTTTTCTATTCTTACCATGAGCTACGAAAATCTGCTTAGTAATTTGCTTTGGAGGAACTCCGACCGCTGGAGTGATGGGGGCTCCTTCCTCAACAGTCTTGGCTTCTTCCTTCTTTTCAGTAACTTCTTCGGCTGTCTCTGGTTGTGTTACTGGACTTAGCTTGTCCAATCGGAGATATACGGTGCCTTGAACGTCATCAGCAAGTTTATAGTCCTGTACGTTTTGCATAAATACGTTAACGAACTCACCCACATCTTCTTTTAGAATGCCGAAGCCTCCAGCCTCAGGAGGCTTAAATAGAGTGTTCTTAAGAACATCCTCACTCGGAATTGGCTTCCTATCCATCCAAGTATACACCGTTTTGAATATATCTGGATGCAGTAAAGCTTCACGCAGTTTCGCTTTAACATCAACGCCTACGGTCGGTGCGACTATCGAGCTTCCGAGTGCTGTAAGGCTGATTATTTTTGTCGAAGGGCTTCCTTCGGTTAATCCGTATCTGTAAGACGAAGCAAGTTGTCGTACGAAAGTACTACTGGTAGGCGACTGACCGACCGCCTTAGCCACATCCAGAATGTCAAACGGATTTCCTGCATTATTCTTCCAGATAGCTTCAGCTATGGGCAAGACTTTAAGAAGTGGGTCTCGCGGAAAGTAAATTGCACCAGCTTTTCTACCTCTCTTTTTCGTCTTTTTAGCCTCTTTAGAAGTCCCTTCTTGTTCTCGTGACAAACCTATCGCCAATTGAACAAGGCAGTTAAACACTAAAAAAGTTTTCTCCTAGTCAGTCCTCTTGCTTCCTACGTTCTTCAACTTAGCGCGCTTTATGCGCATAATTAGGTACTTGAGCATAGAACAAGGAAAAGTCCTTAAAAAATCTCTGACCAGAACGAGTTCATACTACTTTAATACCATAGACTTCACTATAACTTTCAGCAAGTTATGAGATAGCGCGCGAACCTAAAAGAAACTTCTCAACCGAATCCACTTACTCAGAGTTTAGTTTGCTGAACTAAACGTTCTCTTTTAGACGCACAACGTCAGCGGGTACAAAACTTATAACATAACATCTTCATTCCAGCAAAACTTCACCGAAAAGAGTAACCTGACGTAACTGACGGTTTCAATTATGCATATCATAGCGTGCGGTTTTTGTCATTCTGCGGAATTAAGGCTGATTTCGTGGAGATTGGTTGTGTAATTTTACCACTGTGTATTTAGCTTATAATATAATTTATCAGTTATTATATCTTCTGCGTCAGTTTTTATGACTTGTGGAAGAAACTTTAGGTTGGTGCTTGCTGTACCCTTTTTTACAGCATACTCACGAATGTATATGAGTTGCAGATCAACACACATGCGTACGCTATTGTTAGGATGATGAGAAGTGCAGTAGCTGCTTTCTCAACTTTCGGGTAGATGTCAGCAACTTTCTTTATTCCCACAAAACACATGGCAGTAACAACGAACATGATTAGAGTCCCAAGCTCTAAACCAAGCACATTCAACACTCGTAAAGGCAGCAAGTTATATTCACCTATGCAATATGGAAACATCCGCATCGAAACGTACGTAACTAATTTCTCCAATCCAGAAATCAATATGCAGACAATTGTTAACTTCGTTATTAACTTCATTCTACTCGCCAATAATCATCTATCCAGTTCTCTCAATCCTTATCAATTCGCTTGGTTCAGCTATAACCCTACCGCATTTAGAACACTTTCAGTTTTGTAGGGCTTTTTGCTGGTTGGGTAGGCATATAATTGGCTTCTAAAAGAAGCTTATGCACCATCATCAAGCCTTTCCACATATTCTGATTTGTTCTTTTGGTTGTGATTTTACGTTTTCTGCCATTTGACGTTCTTGAGGTGTATTCTTATATTCACTTCTGAATTACTATACAGTTGATAGCTATGTCTTCTGAAAAACATGAGGGAAAAAAGGAGTATGAATTCTATGAGAAAATAAAGACTCTTTTGGAAGGCGTATTTGCAGTTAATTACATAACTGAAAGAGCTTACATGGGTTCTCCCTTTTATGAGGAAAATCCCCATTTAGAGATAACTGCATACGGACAGTTCTCTCCAACGCTAAAAAATGCATTTAGTAAGGACACACTCAGATTTTTTAGAATTGAGAAAGTTAAGCCAGATATAATGGGATTCGTGAAGAAGAAACTAAAAAGCCCAAAGGAACTGATAACTGTCGAAGTGAAAAGAAGCCCTATTGAACTTTGTTGGATTTTAAAAGCAAAATTCTATCAAGACTTTTTTGGTGCGAAATGGAGTTTGCTTATTTCACCTAAAGGAATTGTTGAGGATAAAGTGAGGTTTGTGGTAGATACGGATTTTGGTAGAAAGATAAGAGGAAAAGTCATCATTGCTAAATACAATGAACCTTCTCATGATATGACTAAAAAAATCCTTGAAATTAATCCACGATTCAAAAATAGTATTCCAGAGCCATTTAAACGGTTCGTAAAACCATAAACACCTATCATCATTTTGGTTGTGCTTTAAGTTTCCTGCAATGAAAGGCACTAAATTGAGATTATTAGTACTCGATAGATGAATAGAAGCTGAAGAGAAGAAGAGAAATTTAAACTAGGATGAATAGAAAGAAGTCCTATCAATAATTAAAACTTCCCCCTCCTCAGTAACTTGAAAAGCAAGAACCAATTGAAAATCTTTTCCCTTATATAAAGATGGATTATCAACTGTTGCTGGAGTATCATAGATGCTTTTCTCTCCTTTTTGAATTCTAACACCTGAATCTGTTACTTCAACATGAAGCCAAGTTTTATTATCTTTCGATGGGTTTACCTCTGCCCAAACATGATCTACAATTGCATCAATTACAAGTCTTGCTGGAATACCATTTGCTAGACATATAGCCACATAAAGAATTGAAAACTCTCCACATCTTCCCAAGCCATAGTTGAGTATGTCTATCGGATTGGTGTATCTTATTATATTCCCCCTTGTGTAATTCAGCCTATTACTTTCCCATTCTAGCAACTGAGTATAATTTAATCTCTCTGGAAAATCTTCTTTCAACTGGGCTAAGACTTCATTTGAAGATAATTCAAGTGAAATTTCTGTATGACACTTGATTTTAGAAATGACATCATTTCTTCCTAAAGCATATCCAAAATAACATCCAATTAGAAAAGCCATTAGCAAAATGCAAATCAGTAGTATTACCTTTATTCTTAAGGAGGATAACTTCAAAAGAATCTCACTCTTATTTTGGAATGATTGTAAAGCTATGCCGAGAATGAAGAAAGAAAAAGCAATAAAGAGATTATATGGAGCTAATGCGAAGAATAAGCCTAGGTAAAGCATAATAATAGCAACATTATAGCAACGTGCTCCATACTTATAGAGAACTTTGATTTTTTTGTTGCTTTCCTTTAGAATCTCCTCCCAGTTTTTTTCTGGCATCCCTTTTATTAACCAATTACGATAGTCTTCTGACCACTCAAAAATATCATAGTTCTTTGAATGGAGAAGTAATTCGCAAGCAGAAATGAATAGCGCAGTTGAAAATCCGAGAAATAGAATACTTATATTTCCAAAAGTTACGGTGCCGAATAATCTCTCATTTGCAAGAGACCGTCCTAAGACTAGTCCTATAAAGGCTACACAAAAACCAGCGAGAACTCCTGAAATACGAGCAAAATCTCTTAGTGTATTTCTCCAATTATAGTGTTCACTCACCCTCATCTTCCTCTGTTCTCTTACTCTTGGTTTTACTTTTCTGTTTAGTAGGTTTTGCTATTTTGAAAGGAGGCGTATTGTTTGGTTCCTTTGGTATGGGTGTCAGCCATCTCCAAACTGAAATATCATCAGGTTCTTCAGGAGCATGAGGAGGAACAGTTTCTTCAATGTGAGGTTCTCTTTTTCCCTCTGTCTTCTCCTTTTTCTTTTTTCCATTTTCTCCCATAGTCTCAATCTCCAGTCAATATTTTATAAGCTATTTTGGTTAGCCTTTAAGTTTTCCGCATTTCTCGCACTGTTACTAATTTTCCCTAGCTCTTCTAATTTGGGTAGTTCTTTTCCATCTTTGACTATTTCTAACCAAATCTATGTTTCATCATTTTCGAACATGCTTTTATCTAAAATGCACTAAACTGTTTTAGGAACAAAGAGGTTCTCAATTTGGAAGAAGTTGATGTTGAATGGTACGGACCTTATAAGATTGACACTGTTGTGGAAGAATTCAGTGAATATGAAGATTTTGGACTATACATGATTACTCGAAAATGGGGAGATTTTCCTGACAAGATACTTTGGATAGGTATGACATACAAGCAGGACTTCAGTACAAGGCTTGATCAGCATAGGTGGCTGGATAACGAAATAGGAACTTTAAAGGTACGTGTTGGTTATCTTGTTGAGAAAAGACCTTCTGAAAAACGACTTAGGCACGTAGAAAATCTTCTAATCTGTGTGTATCAGCCAAAATACAACGACAAAGGGAAGTCAACTTATTCTGGTCGTAACCTCAAAATTATTAATTCTGGAAGAAGGGGACCATTGGATAAAGAAGTCGATTCATCGGATTACATAGAATGGTAGTATCATTCTTGTAGATACTACAATCTGATTGGTTCTTTAGATTCTGCTATAACTCTTCCACATTTCTTACATTTAACAACTTCTAACGGTTCATACATTGGAATCATTACTCTAACTTTAGGCTCTGAACTAGGCTGTTCAATGAAACTCATACAGTTTAGTAGTCGGATTATGTCACATACGTGATGCGAGATTTTTCTTTATTTCCTTTGATACCCTAAACTAGCAGAACAAATAAGCTATATCTGAAGAATGATTTTATAGTCACGTGATTATACTCAATTCCTAATGGTGCAAAGGCTATGTATCTTGTGAGGGCATGAAATGCTTAAATCATATCTCAAAAAAATATTGGAGGTTGCTAGGCAGGGGGATGCTAGAGAAGAGAGTTATTATCCTGTTCTCAAAGATTTACTAAATGAATACGCTGTATTGACCAGCAAAAAGAATATTTATATCACTATCTTACCAAAAAAGACAGAGGCAGGTAATCCAGATTTCCGAATATGGGATGGAAAGCAAAGAATAGTTGGGTATATAGAAGCAAAAACACCAGACAAAAACCTTAACGAAATTGAAAAGACAGAGCAAGTGAAACGCTACAGAACCACATTTCCAAACTTCATATTGACTAATTTTTTTGAATTTCGGTTATATCGAGATGGCTTACTTGTTGATAAGGTAAGAATTGCTGACCCTATGATTATTTACAGTCTGAAAGGCACCCCATTCGTTGAAAATGAAGAGCAATTCGAAAACTTCCAAGAAAAATTCTTCTCTTTCTCTTTCCCAAGCATTACCTCAGCACAACCTCTTGCTGTAGAGTTAGCAAAGAGAACCCGATTTCTAAGAGATGAAGTAATTGCTGAGGAATTAAGAGAGGAAGAAAAGAATGGATTAGGAAAAATACTTGGGTTTTATCAAGCGTTCCAAACGTATCTTATTAGAGGATTAACTAAGGAACAGTTTGCGGACTTGTATTCACAAACAATTACGTATGGTCTTTTTGCTTCTCGAATGCGTTGTAAAGGAAATTTCAATAGAAAACTCGCTGTTTATGACATTCCACGCTCAATAGGGATATTAAGAGAGATGTTTGAGTTCATTTCTTTAGGAGATTTGCCTCCTCAGTTAGAGTGGATTGTTGACGAGATTTCTAACGTATTAGCCAATATTGACGCAAAGAAAATATTTTCAGAGTATTACCAAAACAAAAAAGGAGAAGACCCTGTCTTTCATTTCTACGAAACATTTCTAGCAAAATACAATCCTAAACGAAGAGCACAGAGAGGTGTCTACTATACTCCTCAATCAGTTGTTTCTTACATTGTCCGCTCGCTACACATAATCTTGAAAGAGAAATTCAACTTGGAATATGGTTTGTCGGATAAGAACGTAATGATTTTAGATCCCGCTGCAGGAACACTGACTTTCTTAGCTAAGGCTATAAATGAAGCAATAGGCGAGATAGTGTCGAAATATGGAGAAGGAATAAAAAAGAATTTCATAAAGGAACATATTCTAGAGAATTTCTATGCTTTTGAGTTGATGGTTGCTCCCTACGCTATCGGGCATCTTAAACTATCGTTCTTACTTGGTGAATTGGGATATAGTCTGCATGAAAGTGAAAGAGTGAAATTTTATCTTACTAATACATTAGAATTAGAAGAGATAGAACAGACAGCGTTACCTGGCATGGCATCTCTGGCTGAAGAAAGTAGAAACGCAGGGGAAGTAAAGAAAAGAATACCCATTTTAGTCATCCTAGCAAATCCTCCTTATTTCGGCATGTCCGCGAATAGGGGCAAGTGGATTACTGACCTTGTTGGCGATTACAAGTTTGTCGATGGCGAACCCCTTGACGAAAAGAACCCGAAATGGCTATTAGATGACTATGTTAAGTTTATCAGATTTGCGGAATGGAAAATCAGTCGGACGGGCAAAGGGGTAATAGGTTACATTACAAATCACAGTTACTTAGACAACCCCACTTTTAGAGGAATGCGTCAACATCTGATGAAGAGTTTTGATGAGATTTATGTTCTTGATTTACATGGAAACACTTGGAAAGGAGAGAAGTGTCCAGATGGCAGCAAAGATGAAAATGTGTTTCAGATTAAGCAGGGAGTAGCCATCTCCTTTTTCGTGAAAAACGGAACTAACCAAGAAAGTGGTTGCAAGGTTTTTCATAGTGAAATATGGGGATTAAGAAAGGAAAAATACAATTGGCTTCTTGCAAACGACTTAAACTCAACTAACTTTGAACAACTTCAACCCCATACCCCGTCCTATTTTTTCATACCTAGAGAGGAACGATACAAGGAATTGTACGATAAATATTGGAAGGTTACAGATGTGTTTCCCGTCAATAGTGTTGGGATTGTTACTGCAAGGGATAAGTTGACCATTCACTTCACTCCAGAGGAAGTATGGAAGGTCGTCAAAGATTTCTCGTCATTACCTGAAGAGGAAGCAAGAAAGAAATATGAATTGGGTGACGATGTTCGAGATTGGAAAGTTTCTCTAGCCCAAGAGGATTTGGAAGTTACTGGATTAAAAAAGAAGTACATTGTCCCCATCCTCTATAGACCCTTTGACATACGATATACATACTATACTGGGCATTCGAGGGGTTTCCATTGCATGCCCAGACCCGAAGTAATGAACAACATGTTGAAGGATAACTTAGCCCTTATCACTTCTCGACTTACCAAAGGGGAAGAATATAAACACACTCTCGTTTCTGCAAATATATCAGAAGTAATTCTGTTATCTTCAAAAACATCGAATAATGCCTTTGTTTTTCCTCTCTATGTTTACAAGCAAGTGGAGAAAAAACCTAACATAAACTCCCAATTGATCAGAGCCTTGACAGAAGCTTATGGTCAACAACTGAAGCCTGAAGACATTCTGAATTACATATACTCCGTTCTGTTCTCTAACACATACAGAAACAAGTATGCAGAATTTCTGGAAACAGATTTTCCAAGAGTACCCTTTACGACTGATTATAGTCACTTCATAGACGTGGGAAAGCTGGGTAGGAAACTTGTAGATTTACACCTAATGAACTCCACAGAATTGCAGAAGCCTATTGCGAAATTCCAAGGAGATGGGGATAACACTGTGGAAAAAATCGCATACCGTGAGGGAGAAACAAGGCTCTACATCAATAAGACACAATATTTTGAAGGAATAACAAGAAACATGTGGGAATACCTGATTGGCGGGTATCAGGTTTTATCGAAATGGCTAAAGTACAGGAAAGGAAGGAAACTGTCACTTGAGGATATAAAGCATTTTTGTAAGGTTGCAACTGCACTCAAAAAGACAATTGGAATTCAAGAAGAAATAGCCAAGTTATATCCAGACGTTGAGAAAGATGTCATAGAGTTCAAAGAAAACAGACAGAATGCAAGTTTAGAAAAGTATGCACAATAAAAGAGCATTTTTCTTTTTTGTTAAAGTAGTTTTGCAATCATAAGAAATGCTTGGCTCAAGCGCACGCGTTTTCCGTAGGGCTGGTGAGGGAGAAAGTATTTCATGAATCGTGGAGTGTTGTTTTTAATAAAGCACGCGCTTTGTCCAAATGAATCGCAATTTCCGTGCCTTTGTCTGTTAATGAATAGTGCGCTTGTATTGGTTTGGTTGTCACAATCCTCCTTTGTATCAAACCCTCTTCACTTAATTCTTTAAGATTAAGAGAAAGCGTTCCCCGGCTTGCTATCAACTTTGTTAAGTCTGCATATCTTACCTCACCCTTTTCATGAAGGAAACGAAGGATTCTAACGGAAGGTTTCTCCAGTAACGAGGATATCTTCAAGCTCAAACCCTGACTTACCATGAACTTCACTCTACTCATAATATCATAACCCGCAGCATTGAGCAAGGTTCAACCAAATGAATTATATGCTAGAGTTCTTAGATTGCATATGCGGTGGGTTTTTGGAACCTGAAGTTCACATTGTTGACAGGTACATGCAACTTGTGAAAAAATGTCTTACGATGACAAATGCTGTGTTGAGCGGAGGTAAGGAAATTGATTTGCTTGCCTTTAATCCAATCACTAAGGAGAAATTTCATATTGAGGTGAGAATAGCAACTGGAAGAGGATTCCGTTTAAGGCTTATTGACACCCAAACAAAAAAGGGGCGCAAACACAGGAGAGGACTAGACACGTTAAACGAGATTAAATTTATGCATCCAACCGTGGTCAACGCTGTGAAAGAAATCTTTGGCTGTGAGGATTACAAAAAGGTACTTGTTGTGTGGGATGTTCAAGATAACAAGATGATTGAACAAGCGAAAAGCGCTTATAACATTGAAGTATGGAAAATTTCGAACATCATAAGCGAGTTAATGCGGGAAGTGAAATCCAGAGCCTACCGAGATGACGTTTTAAGAACAATACAACTGATTTCCAAAAAAAGCTAACTTTGCTTTTTAGCTTCGTTTGCTTGGCTTCACGAAGAATCTGGAAGAACCTCTGGACATTGTTTATCTGATGTCTGAGCAGAGACGCCTGCTCACAAGAATCGCGGAAAGCTTGGGCATAGGGGAGAGCGAGGTTCTGCGTCAAGCGTTCATGGAATACGCTAAAAGCATAAGTCTAATAACGGAAAGAGTGCACGGAAAAATTTAGCCTGTGCGATCTGACACTGTTTTTCTTCTGTAGACTATGACTGCTAGTAGTGTCGCTATCATGAATAGCAGTAGAATTATGAATGATGGAAACTCTGGAACCGTTGGAGTCTGTGGGCTTGCTGTTTCGGCTGGGTCAGCGAAAATGTGGCCGTTGCCCATTCCTGCGTAGATTTTGTCGTCATAGTTTTCGAAGCATAAGGCGTAGTATGCGCCTTCTGTGGCGAAGGAGACTTCCCAGCTTGTGCCATTGTAGGTGAGGATTTTGTTGGCTGTTCCAGCATACAGCTTGCCATCGTAGACTTCCAATGAGTACATCCAGTAGTCGTGGTCGAACACGGTGGTCCAGCTTGAGCCATCATATTGGATTATTCTGCCGCTGAAGCCTGTTCCGCCTTGATAGACGGGTTTTCTCCAAGCTTGATCTCTCATTGCAAAGTAAAGCTTGCCGTTGTAGACTTGCATGTCAAGAAAAGCGTAGACGTCGGCGTAGCTGGCTGCAATACTCCAGCTTGTTCCGTTGAAAGAATACAAGGTTCCGCCTGAACCCACATACATCACGTTATCATAGACGGCAAAGGAGTCTATGCTGCCAAAAGGGCCTGAGAAGTTTAGCATCGCTGTAAAGTCTGTGTCAACATACCAGTTGCTCGGATTCTCACAAGAACCATTGCAATAGTATAGAGTTGGTGGTTTGTCAAGCATGGTTCCAGCGTAAAGCCTGTTGTCGTAGACTCCGAGCGCTTTGATGTAGGTTGGCACTGAAAAGATCAAGCCAAACGACGTTCCATCATAGTAGTGTAGTCCGCCTTGTCCGCCGACGATGAGTTTGTCTTCGTAGGGTTCAAGGGAGGTTACAAAGGTAGGCGCGTTTAATGCGTTCCAGCTTCCGTTGTAAACGTAGAGTTTGTTGTCGGCTGCAGCGTATAGGCTTCCTTTGTACACGGCGAAGTCAACGATTGGATGATTTGTCGGGGCTGTGAAGTCGAGTTTCCAGCCTGAAGGCCACGGGTTCATAAGCGGATAGTAATCTGTATTGTTCGCATCGATAACGTATGGCACGTCTCCTATTCCATCACTCCCAGTTTCATTCTGATAAGGCCCACTACACAAGTCAACGCCTGTGTAGTTGCTCCAGTAGTTTCCGCCTGAAGGATATCCATCATCCCAAACATTTGTTGAATCGTGACTATGCGCTTGTTCAGCGTTGTCTATGAAGTTGTTATGGTAAATACTGTTGTTGGAAGAAGAATAGAGCTCGATGCCATAATAGTTGTTTGTTATGTTGTTTCCAGAAATGCTGTTGTTTGAAGAATAGTAAAGCCCGATGCCACCCAAGTTGTTTGTTATATTGTTTCCAGAAATGCTGTTGTTAGAAGAATAGTCAAGCCTGATGCCACCCGAGTTGTTTGTTATATTGTTTCCGCTTACGCTGTTGTTAGAAGAAGAACCGAGCACGATGCCATAATAGTTGTTTGTTATATTGTTTCCAGAAATGCTGTTGTTAGAAGAAGAACCGAGCACGATGCCATAATAGTTGTTTGTTATATTGTTTCCGCTTACGCTGTTATAGTTTGAAGAATAGCCAAGCCCGATGCCATCATAGTTGTTTGCTGTTATGTTGTTTTCAGAAATGCTGTTGTTAGAAGAAAAGTCAAGCCTGATGCCAGTCCAGTTGTTTGTTATGTTGTTTCCGCTTACGCTGTTGTTAGAAGAAAAGTCAAGCCTGATGCCAGTCCAGTTGTTTGTTATGTTGTTGTTTGTTATTGTTGAGTTTTGGGTGTAGGCGATTAGTATTCCCTGCGCATTGTTGGTGAGGTTTAGGTTTTGAACTGTTATGCCGGTGCAGTTTACGAGTGCCACGTATCCAGCGTCAGGTGGAACAATTTCATAAGACCTGTTAATCCAGTAGTAGACTGGTTTACCGTCCACCAAGTTTGAAACGTCAACATAATTAACAAAATGTGAAAGAGCATTACCGTAAACGCCAAAGTTCCCGTTGTTTGCTGTTATGTTGTTTCCAGAAATGCTGTTGTTAGAAGATTCGCTAAGGCTGATGCCACAATAGTTGTTTGTTATGTTGTTTCCGCTTACGCTGTTATAGTTTGAAGAATAGAGCTCGATGCCACCCGAGTTGTTTGCTGTTATGTTGTTTTCAGAAATGCTGTTGTTAGAAGAAGAGCTAAGGCTGATGCCACAATAGTTGTTTGTTATGTTGTTTCCGCTTACGCTGTTATAGTTTGAAGAATAGTCAAGATAGATGCCACAATAGTTGTTTGTTATGTTGTTTCCGCTTACGCTGTTGTTAGAAGAAAAGTCAAGCCAGATGCCATACCCGATGTTTGTTATGTTGTTTCCAGAAATGCTGTTATAGTTAGAAGAATAGTAAAGCCTGATGCCACAAAAGTTGTTTGCTGTTATGTTGTTTTCAGAAATGCTGTTGTTTGAAGATTCGCTAAGCTGGATGCCATACTCGTTGTTTGTTATGTTGTTTCCGCTTATGGTGTTGCCAGAAGAAGAACCGAGCCAGACGCCACAATAGAATGCCGTGATTTTCACGTTTTTGATTGTCACGTTGCTTCTTCCCGCCAATTCTATTCCTATGGAGGGGTAAGCTTCTGTGCCTTCTAGCGTGTAGCTTGCTCCGTCCAGCACTGTGTTGTTTCTCTCTATGATGATTGCGCTGGAGGAATCTGGAACGTCTCCTGCAATGTTGTCTGTTAACGTGTAAGTCACATTGTCCACTGTTGAAACAGGTGCTCCCAGAGGCTCTACGCTTCCGTCAGCCCGTATGTAAATGGTTTCAGTCCAAACATAATCAGACTTGGCTGGTTGAATGTTAAACGCCATCGTTAACATGCTGGTCAGCAGCAGTGTTAATATTATTCCAGTGAATAGTTTCTTCAACGATTCTCCTCTCCCTAACTATTCTATAGTTTGTTGAAAAATAAACCTTGCGTAAGAATCCTCTATAGCCATTGTGTGGTTTGTGTGCGTGCACGCTTTCCGCGTTTAATAGTCTCTCTTTTCCTTTAAGGAACCTGTTTCTTCTTTATTGATGATAACAGCCTCTCCACTGACCATTTTCGGAGGCACCTTCTTTCTTTCCGTGAGCACATAGTCTTCTTTTAGCAACTTATGGTTAGTGCGTCATTAGGCTTTCTTTCTTTTGACACATGTTTCGCCTTTCGAAACCTCACTCCTATCCCTTTGAATCCACTTTTGGCTGTGTGGTCGGAAGCAGTTTTCACTTTTTCATACCACACCTCAAGGTCATCAAACGTTAAGATTCGCATGTCATCCTCTATTTCACGGAGTGAACTGTTAACAATAGATTCCGCTTTCAACTTGTCCTTTATAGTGGTTATCAAAAAGAGTTTACTGCTATAATTCACCCAAGCGGACTTCAGTTTTAAGAGCGCCTTATGAAGGTTTCCACTTAACTCAACCTCAAAGGCTACAGAAGGATATCCACCTTTTCTTTTCTTCCAGACAACGTCCAAAAGATAACCATTAACGGGATACTCCTTTCCGGTGAAAAGATTGTAAACTTTTCCAAGCTCAACGATAATGTCTTTGATTTCACCGTGTCCTGGATGTCCTTCTTCTTGTTCGCTTTTACTTTCGACGATGCTTCTTCCTTCTTCGGTGAGGCGGTATACCGTTCCATCCTTGGCGACATATCCTAAGCTCTGAAGCCAGTTAATCCTCGCTCTGCACTGTGTTGGCTTTTCCCATCTCACTTCAATCTTTTCACTCAAAGAAGAACAAGTTTCCTTTATCGTTAGAGGTTGTTTGTAAAATAGTTCAATGATGTCATAAATACCAATGTAATTCATGTCTAATTGTCGATACAAAAGAAGACTATCATATGTTTCGAGATATTTCTTCGATACTTCACTCAGCAAGAAACTGCCATTACTTTCTCTGATTAATTGTAGGTTCTTAATTGTGCACACATAATCGTCAACCGTTTTTTTAGCTCTCACACGCTTTTTACGCCCCAAAGGAAACGCTTCCGAGAACCATCCTGTGAGCTGCTCTCGAGTGGGGGTATTTTGCTTAACAAACTCTAGGCATCTTCTAAGAGAATCAACATACTTGTTGTACCCACCAGGCATGATACCTAGTCTGCGCCGCTTGTTCAATTTTCATTTACCATGTAAATATATCTACTTCGAAAGAAAAATGTTTAGGTTGATTATTTCCTTGTCTGGTGTGCTAAAGACCAATGGTGTAGGATTCGAGACGAGTATGTGATAAAATTGTCTGATTGGACAGAAGAGTTAGGTGAGAAAATACGGCATGGATATTTTACAGATAAAAAAGACTGGCGTAGAGGATTAGAAACTCTTATTAAGGAATTATTGAAAACTACGGAACATTCATAACGGATTTAAACACCCACAAAATCAGGTTGTAAATTGCTGTCTTTGTTCACCGCAAAAAGGGAGGTCTCAAGTGACTAGTAAAAATAACAGAATAATAGAAAAACCACATTCAATAAAAACGAGCCTACGCCGCCCTAAAGGTAAGCGGTTTTTCCCAGTTACAATTACCCTGACTCAAAAGCAGATTGATTATCTGCAAAAGCAACCTAACGCCAGCAAGCTAATCAGGGAAATCTTAGATGATTTAATAAACGCGAGAGAAAATATTGAACGTGATTTACCCCTTATCAGCTTACAAAAACAGATGATTGAATTAGAAAACCAAGCTGGAGAATTACAGGATGAACGAGATGATTATGTGGGAAAAACTGATGGCTTTGGGGATTATCTGCAATATGGTGAACATAAAACTAGGGAAGAGTTGTTTAGGTTAATGACACTAAAACCCGGAGCACCAGATGATGTTAAAGTTGCATTTAAGATTGTTCGAGAATGCACCAACGCGATAAAGAAGTTACATGACGAAATTGATGCAATTAAAAAGCGAATCATAGAGAGCGAATAAAACTATTATTCTGTTATTAAAATTGAAGTCTCTTAGCCAGTAAAAGTGCGGACAGCAAGCAGAACACCGCACGCTATGAGCCGCTAGTCGTGGGTTAACTTTGAACTTAACCCAAGAGAGGAGGGTGTCGCTGGAGAAAACAGTATAGGTAGCCTTTCGTGCAATCGTGCAAAGTGTCGAAGATTAAAATTCTCAACCTGAAACAAAAATGCGGAACACTAGGTTTGCACTGCCAGGCTGTCAGACCCTGACGTTCACTAATTTTTAAAATCAATTTGAAACACAATTTTCAAACCTTTTTACGGTTGCACAAAAGACGACCTAGCTTAATTCATAATTCAGTGATGTAAGCCATTAGTTACAACACTTTTTTTGTAATGGTCGCCCGCGTTAATCATGCCGTTCGGTGCATAATAGTTCACCTGAGAGCGTAAACAATTTTTCCGTGTAACCGCGAATTTCCAGAAAAAACTGAAACGCTACATGAAGAGAATGAATCGTTAAAATTCTCTGGACTCTAGCAACCGCGTTTTCAGAAAAAAAAAATCAAGAATTTCGGAAAAATAGATCCAGATTGCGCGCGCAGTCAACAGGCGGCTGCGATTCCAGAGAGTTGAGCAGTCCTTTTTCCCCTACCGGGCGATAAGTGAGCACTTTCCCATCAAGCAATATGCAGAAAGCGCGCGCGTAATGAAGAAGAAAAACTGACTAGTTCTTGGATTGAATGGATGATCGGCTATTTTTCTACAAAGATATCAACAACTGAAATATTTCCTGACAAAGCAAAAGTCGGCCCAGACTAAATTTGTCAAAAAGAGGAGAGAGATTAGAGACACGAATAGGACTCTATACGAATAATACTATTCCCGAGGCCAAATCTTAAGTGCTCTTTCTGCTAGGACTTTCGCTCTCCCTTGGATGTCATCGGGGCTCCACTCATCCCATTTTTTGTTTATTTCCTTTGTAAGACTGACGTTCGATTCTTGGTACCATTCTTTTTTCTTTTCGGAGAGCATTTTGTTCTTGATCAACTCATTTGGACTTGGTGCTATAAGCGTCAGATTTCCGATAGTGTGTACATAAGTATCGTAAATATCTTCCCAGCTTTCACCCAGATAATCTTTCCAAGCTTGACTAAGTGTTTCAGGCATCACGTGCTCGATCCAAAGTCCGCTTAGATCCACTTTCTCAGGATGCTCGAAACTCTCTTCAAGTGTTTTCAAAACAAAACGGCACCTTTCAGGAGATATACTATAGATGGGAAGCGTGCTGAAAGACTCCTTGAACTCTGAATCGCTTGGCCAGTACTGCGCTGTCCATGATTCTTTTCCTGCAAGTTCACTCTGAAGAGCTTCTGCAATGTCCTTCTGGGGTAGCTTGCAAAGGTCAGCAAAAAGCCTGTTTAAGGAATGCGTCGGCAACCTTTGAAAAATGCGTCGAACAACATACGATTCGATTGTTTTTAGCACTATCAGGAAATCTTCTATGTTGATTGTTCCATTTTCGAATCCGTTGTACACCTTCAGGAGGAACGGATAATGAACTCCGACTCGCAACCTATTTAATCGTTCAATTCCTCGTCCTATGGGCATATTGCTCTCTCTTTCGGGAAACAACAACTTCTCATAGTGTTTTGAATATGTGCTAATGGTTTTGAGTTCGGAAATAACCTCATCTTCAGTTGCATACTTGACACGCTGCCTGACCTCTCTGTATGTCTCATCTTTCTTAACGGTTGCGTGTTTGATCATTACTACATAATGCCGGATGAAGTCCTCAAGATTCTCTGCTCGTTCTAGTGTGCCCTTGCCAAGGTTCTGTTGCATAGGGAACCAAACGCTTTTGTACAATTGATCTGCTATGCTCTCATCTTCAACTGCCATCATGAAATAATTTCTAACAAGGTCTGCTTGGGCAAGTTCTTTTCCTCTAAAGTTTAATGTCTCAAATATACGGTTTGGATTATCATCTTCTTCAAGCCTAATCGTGACCATTTTTAGTGCTCGTATACAATCCAGTAATCCTTCAAGGTCGAACCTATCTTTTTCTTCTTCGAATTTGTACTCAAAGAATGCATAGGCTGCAGACAACTGATTATCTTCACCAAGCTCCTCTGAGCCTTCCGCGCTCAGAATCTTATTGAAGATCTTTCTGTCAGCTTCCGTGGGGCACAGTTTTGGCTTGTCTTCTGTCTTCTTGGCGAATTCATTGAATAAGAGGTGGTCATCTATTTCTTCAGCAAGTTTATCATCTCCGTTACCCCTAGCTTTGTCCCTTATTAAAGCACAGAGAAGTAGCAGAGTAGCAAGTCGTTGCTGTCCATCAATGATCACTCGTCTTGTTATCTTCCCCACTTTTTCTTCTATTGTCTTAAGTACAATAGGCCCCAAGAAATGATTGGCCGACTCACCCTTGCGTAATCTCTCGTATAGATCCATCAGGTCTTCCCAGAGATCCTGCCACTGGTCCCATTCCCAGCTATATGTTCTCTGCCAGATTGGTATTACAAATTGTATTCGTGATGGAGACATAATCGCATTAAATGATGCCTCAGTTACGTCTTTCAAGACTACCCCCTGAAGATAGCTACTTAATCGCAAGTATTTTTGATTTGTGGGATATCGCGCGCGGGCACATGGAGATATCTCCCATAAAATCCCCTTTTTTCGCGCACAATCATAGCATTAAGACATATTTATAGAGCTTCACTTTAGGATCTTTTAGGGATGTCATAGTTTGTTGTCATTTTTCTTAACTCCAACCTTTATAGCATGGGCTTCCTTTTAAAGACGACACGCAGGACGTATGAAATATAAATCTGACCCTTCCATGCATGGGCAGGGTTGTGCGCCAATCTGCATCTAGGATCATGTACAATGCCCAACATAACATCCAAGAATGACAAGCAAAAGATTGCAGATCGAAACTCAGTCTTTTGTTGCTTTACACAAATCAACCCATCTTTTCAGATGTTCAGCTGGAACAAGATATATCTTCTTTTTGTACTTCTTGTATATGTTGTCAAGGTTTGTTAGAACCTGTGGCAGAGGGCTCTTACAAATATAGTCTCTTTCATCTCTTTTGCATATCAGGAAATGTCTTTTCATGAGATCTTTAGAAATCGCGTTCGGAGTTGCGGCATCTAACATGTAGTCTATTTGTTTGTCACAGATTTTGCATGAACACCTCAAAGATGGGAGCTCGTTTAACGCAACTGCCGTTTCTACTTTTCCTAGTTTGATCTTGATCTCCCTTAGGTAGTATTTTGGCAATGGTCCTCCAGGGGGTCCGCCTGTGGCAAAACTTTCGGGATCGTCAGATTCTTTGTAACAGATTCCATAACCGACGCCATTGAGACCGTAGTAACACATCAGAGAGGAGAAAAAACCACCATGGATATTAATGATTTTCCAATCGTTTTCTTTAAGCTTCCTCACGAGCCTTCGTAGGCCATCAAGAAGAGGGGAAGGCTCGCTTGTTTCAGAAAAATCTTGAATCCAAAGCAGAAAACCTTCTAGTTCTAGATCCGAAAAGTCATCAATAATTGTTGATATAGCGTTGTCACTAAGAAGGACGCTTTTTGATGTGCAAAGCAAAGTGAATAGATTATGTGTGCCTTTGCGTTTGATTGACTCTCTGGTCATCTCAAGCGATATCTTGTACCATGGATCTTCAACTGATGCGAAGTAGAAATAGGGTGCTACAAGATAAGTTGGCGTAGAGGTAGAAGGATTCTCAAAGAAACGTGCCAGCCCTTGGGTAGCCAATGCAACTCGATCCTTCTGGAACGAAAGTACGCTTTCCACAAGATCATAAAGCGATTGATGAAAACTACCAGTTTTCGAGACAAAATCCTTAGTTTCCAGATTCCGACCTTGATTTAGAATTAGCTTTATCAAGGTGCCATAGCTTTCTGCTAACTTCTCCCATGATGATCGTATTCCGCCCTTTGTATCCAGAAACAGGGTGAATGGCGCCAGCTGGAAAAAATGTGTATCAGGAATGATGAAGAAAGGTTTGTTAAGAGTTAAACATAGTGCAGAAAAGGCTGAAGTGTAATGTGCGAGTATGTGAGCATTGACCAAGAATCCATCATAGCAGTCTGCATATTCATTGTAATAGTTCCTTTCAATAGCAACGTACCAAAGGTAATTCTTGAATGAATATGATGTTGAAGGATTGTTTCTGAGATTGAAGCTTGTTTTTGCCTTTTGCTCTGCTATATGAGCTCTAAGTAGGATTGAGTAATTCCGCTGTTTTCTTGGTGAAGGTTTCGCTGGAATTTTGATTGTTGCATGGCTTTCCGAGTCCACTGTTATCAATCCAATACCTAAACTCTTGAACTTTTGGAGATCTACGGGATTGGAGTGTTTTTTGAACATCGCAACATAACTCTCGTCAGCTGCAAGTTGATAATTCAGGGCTTGACGCAGTGCCTGTTTCCATTTACTCACCTTTAATTCGATGGCTATTACCTTCTTCGTGATGTCTGAGGAGAGCACAAGGTCTATTCGTTTAGGTCCGAGTTGAACACCACGAACGGCGAAATAGTCATTTCCAAACAATTCCAGAACAGGTTGATAGAGTTCTTTCTCTCTAACTGTCATATTGTACTTCTCCCCAACCGCATTTCGTTATCCTTCTGAATGAAGCGATGGAGATTACGCGTGTATTGTAAGATATTATATGCTGAGTTGATAAGGATTATTAATCCTGCAAAGATGCTCAAGGGAATGAAATACTCCCAAAATTGGTTAAGAAACAACCACACAATGATAGCTCCGATCAATACTGCTGCCAGAAGTAGGTCATATGCACAAACGAACGCTAGAGAGATTGTTTTCAAGTAGAGAGCTTCCAAATCATTGACTTCACTTATACTCTTAACGATATTCTGCAGTGAATATCCGTGGGTTGCTTTCTCCAAAATTTGCTCGACTGTTTTTGAGGGATCCAGCCCTCTCTCGTTGTCAATCTTTTTTATCAATTCAACTAGTCGAGATATAATGTCTCTGGAAAGTATTGTTGCACGTACAGCTAACACATCTAATTGGTACTTTGATTTGTTTTCACCTGCCTTGCCAAGTAGCTTCCAAAAGGCAGCTAACAGCGCAATAAGCACAGTCAGAAGTAGACCCAGCAATGGGATCCAATTTTCAATCAAATATTTGCCTCAGATAATTCAGCGTATCTAGGATACTTACCATACACGTAGTGGAGTATTTCAACTAAGGGTTTGTCACCATAAATAGACTTGTAGTTTGATATTTTTCGAAGTATTTCTGGTGGAAGCTGCTTTACTATACGTTCTACTTTTGCAATTCCTTGTGGTGTTAACTTGTATACTGTATCAGTATCATATGGTTCTGCAATATCTTCGAGCATCTCCACCTCATCCTCACGTGTTCCCGTTTCTTCTATAATGTCAAGCTCCTTCAAAGCTTCAATTGCATCAAAGACTTCAGGATCAAACGGTCCAAATTTGTAGGGTTTGAAGCTCGTTGTCTCTGCTGCCTCTCCGGCGAGTCCGCCCTCTTCTAAGAGGAGAAATACGAGCTTCATGAGTCTTGTTTTTCCAACGATTGGTTCTCCGATATTTCCAGTTCTGCCCGGGGCATAGAGCAAAATTGCAACTAATTCTGGCTTTGACAATCCCACTATAATCTCCCCCTTAAGCTATTAAGAGGAAATCTCAGAATATATATATTAATCACCAAGATACACGTACACCTCCTTGATATTATCTCGTTGTCTTGGATTTTAGGGTATTTGCACAAGTAGAAGCAACAGACTATAGGCATAACAGTCAAATTGCCACTAACGTGTTTAAACACTTCTTCTCTCTCTTGTCACATTGCCAGATTTGCATTTAAAAGATAGCGTGTTATATTCCAGATACAAATACCTGTATTTTCGCTTGTGTGTGAATGTGCGCGCGCGCCAAATCTTGTCAGCCTCTTCCTCACGTTCCAATCTGCGACTTTCTGCTCTGTGCACATATTCAAAAGGCATAGTTGCCCTATGCAGTGCCTCTTCAAGAGTGAACGGGTCCATGGCATCTGCAAGCTGAGTAGCCCGCATGCCTGTTTTCATCTGAGGCAGGCGGGTGCATAGGCGCAAAATACAACATATCCGCTATGAGTGTACGCCAGCAGATGTGGGTTTAACTACGAAGATGTGTTTTGCGATTTATTTGGCGTCAGGAGGTAAGTCCACTTTGTAAATTGTGTAGCCGTCATATTCTTCCGCGATCAGGAATTTACCCACTTTCGCGATGTAGTTGTATCCTTTAATTATATCCAACATCAATTCAGGGGTTGTAAGTGTGTCCTCCTCATTAAATGGGACTTCCGCATTATTTTCAATAGCTTTCTGAACGGACTTAATCAGGGTTAAGAACTCTTTATCAAACACTTTGTTTCACCTCTTAATTTAACTTAACCTTTATCGCCCGTTGCGAGCCGTTTATGGACCTAAATCTCCCGCCTAGGTTCGGGATTTCGGTTTAGGGGCTTTCGCCCGCCCTGCTCGCCTTTTCAGGTCTTAACTGATGTTCCGCTTCACCTTTCGGCTTATCGGTAAGAGGTTAGACCTTACGGGCTTCGATAGGTTGAAGATTTTCCGCCTATTCCTTTTTTCGGAATTTTTCGGTTTTTATCTTCATATCCTATTAACCTGAAAGTTGTATTTATAGACCCGCTTGAAAGTTTTTGTAATGCAGCTTTCCTTTATATATTTGCGGAATAGTGCCTGAAAGAGATCACTAAGAACAAGAGAAAATTCAGAAAATCTGCAACATCGCGCGGAAGGGTCAGGAAATCAGGGGTTGAACCCGACAAAGCGGGCTCTGTTTTGGAAACGGGTTACGCGGTGTCTGCCTTGCTGTCCGCGCTTCCAGTGACTCTAAGTGGTGCGGAACTTTTTTGCCGCGACTACCCGGAAAACCGAACAGCAAGGCAAGCTCAGCGGGTTGCTTTTGGGAAACGGCAGGAGCTTTGGGAGATGCGCGTTCAGTGGTCTCGATCATTGGTTACGCTGAATTTTTTGTAATGGTCCATAAATTCAGTTGTCGCCCTTCATTTGTTCTTATTGGAGCATCTTTTATTTATATAAGAGCACAACTTCTCTCCCTTTTCGCCCGCGCGAACGACAAGGCAAGCACCGCGGTCTCTGTTGTATGTTGAAAAAATTAGCTGTTCGCCAGCATCCCAGAATCCGCGTTAACTAACCCACCCGCTGCATCATGATTCACCAAAGTTCGCGTAAACAATTCACCCGCGAATCTCAGAAAAGTATGTAAACCCACCTCCATGAGTATGAATCCCGTGCGTTTCTGGACTTCTAGCAACCGCTTTTTTAAAAAAAAGATTAAGAATTTCGTGGTTCGTGCATGTGCGAAACACCCAAATTAACATATGCGGAACGAGACATTTTAAAGGGAATGTTACCTTTCTAATCGTTGAGTAGTTACCCAAAAAAAGAGTATCGTGATTTAAAATAAACAACGGGCTAACCCTTTATTTGGAGCCAGATATGGAAAGTGTAGAGCTTTACCCCTTCGCCCTCGGTAATGTCTATTTTTATGTCTTTCACTTGTGTAATACCCTTATGGTCGGGGCTAACGAACTTGACGACTTGCCATTCTTCCAGTTTTTCAAACTGAGCCTTCAAGCGTTCACCTTCCTCTCCAAAGGCTACTGCTTCAACGTAAGTTCCACCACCGAGAAAACTTTGGGCAATTCTAATGTTTGCTCGTGTAATTATTATGTCACCAATTTGAATGCTGCCAGGCAACATATCTGCGACTTTTTGGGTGAGTTTATCTGCCTCAGCTTTTGGGAGGCTTTTTTGCAATGCTTCAATTACTGCAGTTTGTCGTTCTGTCTGTTCTTTCATCCATTTATTGAACTCTTCAGTCTGCTTGATTTGCTTTTCATCCCTTCTTTTTTCTAATATGTAAAGATAAAAGGCAAGTCCTATGCCGATGAAAATAGAGATAAGAGAAAGCCAATTTTCAAGCAGCAATTCTTCAATTTGACTCATAGTGACTGTTACCAGTGACTTTATCTGATAAACCTTTCGTTGCGAAACTCACTTTCGAGATTATCGAATTCACTAACCGCAGCAGGGAATTGCTTTTTGACCTAAGGTGATGCGCTGACCTTCTTGAGTCCAAATCCGAGAGAAAATACACAAAACATGCAAACCGTCGTCTCAAACAACATTTTGTGAATGTCCCTTACTAGATTGAAAATGTTCTCCAGAGTTTTCCAAAGCATAACATGGCGTACGTATGCTGAATAATCAAAATATTCCCCTGATGCCCGTACTTCAAGATTGACAGATGCCAAGCATTCGACATACACGTTTTTTGTGCCGTTTGGACCTTCAACTATTCTCACATTACTACTTGAAACAGGTTTTGAAGGTTTAATTGGTTCAATAGCAGTGAATTCAAGTTTATGTCTATAGTCAGCACAAACATGCGATAATGTATCAAAAAAATAAGCACTAGTGATGTTTTCAACAAGAGATAAAACTAAAACCAAAAAAATCGTTTTCCGATGCCTGTATAAAAGTCTCATTAAACCTCGTCTCTTCCAATCGGTTTTGCTTTACTTATTCTCCACAATTTTTAATGCCTTCTTTGCGGTTTCTACTATATCTTTCAGGCTAATCTCAATGAAGGCTATTGCAGCACTTGTGAGTTCAAATCCTACTGGTTCTCTTTTTTTGACCAGTCCACTTTTCCTTAGATATTGAAGGTGGTCTCGCAGAGATTTTGGGTTTATTCTCAATTCAAATAATAGGTCTGTCCAAGTTTTTGGTTTATCATAAAGAGAATAAATTATGTCAAGTCGCGTTTCGTTTGCTAGTGCTCTCATCATGACTTTGTAAGCGCTTATTACACTCTTCTCTATTTTCATCTTGTCTGTTTCGCCCCTTGCTTTTCATAAGTTTCCGATACTTGTGTATTCCTGCGAAGAATCTGACAACAGGTTTGGGCACAACATCAACTTCGACACCGACCTCTATCTCAACATTTTCTGATATTTCCTTAAGTGCCGAGACTATTCGCTCCGATATTGCTCTAATCTTTTCCATCGCTCTCAAGGGTACGTCCTCCAAAAGGTGGCCCGGTGGGTTGCGGGATGAAAAAAGTATCCCGATGGGAAGGATTGTATCGCTTGTCATTCCGATTATGTATTGTGTGAGATCCCATGCTGTCGTTGGAGCCGAAAGAAAACTCGGACTCAGACCGATTGGAGGGCGCTACCCCATTGGGATGGTCAACAGGGAGCTGCAATAGAGCCACAACCCATCCTAGTAGTGAATTCATCTGTCTTTCACGGACAATGTATTTCGTGGAAGTTGTATAAAAGGTTTACTAAAGGTAAGTTACAGAATGTAAACTAAGTAGCTACCATAATTAAATGTTTCCACCATTAGAGTAATGAGAGATTGCGAGATTACCGCTCTATCACGATGCTCCCGCTAGGCAACGCCGCGACAACCCGCCAGCCTTGTTGAAGATGTTCGCTTAATTCGGCTTCGCTCACAATTTTCTGCTTCTCTAACCCTGCACCATTGGTTTCAGTTTTCTGTGCTTCATTTTCAGGTTTTTTGTGTTTCGTTTTCCGCAGCTCTCCTATGCGTTTTTTAAATGTCTCTTTTTGTTCAGGTGTTAAATCCGCCATAGCAGTTTCGATTATTTTAAGCCGTTCATCCATCTGTTTTGAAGTTTCCCGTTTTTCGATGGTAAATTCCAGAGACGGCACAGCCTCCTTGAATTTTTCTCGCAACTGTTGCTTTGCTGGTAGTGAATAAGGTGCCTCCTCTCCACTAACCTTTCGCCCCCTGATTTTTTTCGCCCAATTAATAGGTATCCGTATCTCCTCTAAAGCCGTATTCACGTATCGCCTCGCATCATGCCAACTGAAAGGAACGCCCGCTTTTCGCGAAAGTTTCCAAATCATATTACCTAACCGTGAATAATGAATTGCCCCGTAAGGCTCAAAGGTGCTTAAGAAAATGTTATCTTCGCTCGTCAATTTTCTGCCTATTTTCGCTTCAATCCATTCCTTATAAAGGATTAAATCACGTTTCGCTTCAGGTGTCAAAAAGGTAATTTGCCTTACGCCTTTATATTTGCCTATTCCATGACCCTTCAACAATTTATCTGGAATGTCTATCCACGGCAACTCTATGTTTTCCCAATTTTCCTGTAAATGCTTCCATTTTATTTTTGTAATAGTTTCTTTCGCTATTGCTGTGCTGCAGATGAAAGTTATTAGCGATTTATCCCTCGGGTTCTGCATCCAAAGCCAAAGTTTCCGCAGGTCTTCCTTCCGCGGCATATTGTAAGGTTTAACTTTTTCTAATGTCATCTTTCCACAAGCCTTCGCTAAGTCGCGATAATTATGCTTAAAGAAACTTTTGACAGCTATCGTCATCCGCCATTTTACAGAATTCGGAAACCCTGTTTCCTCGTCCGCCACGAAATCATCCAACAACTCTTCCGCTTTTGTGCTCGAGCGGTCATCTTTTAAAGCTAAAAGTTCAGGCGGTTGTTTTCCGCACCATTCGCAAAAATTGTGAAAGTGAGTAACGTTGTCTTCTTTCATCTGAATTTTCGCAAGCCACCGTTTAACTTCAAGATACTTTTCAGCCCATCTTTCCATTCGCTCTTTTCTTTTCATTTTTCATCATGTAGTAAGTAGGCTTCCCGCGTATTAAAGGTCACCTTTTAGAAAAACATTACTATATAAATGTTTAAGTTATCTACTTGTTCTACGCACCATACCGGGTTGCACTTGGCTTATCTCACTTATCTCCTCAAATTTCTTCTCAAGCTCATCAAGCACGCCTGATTTGTCCTCTGGGATTCTTATGTGGACAATTAAAACGCTTAAGCCGAAAGCTATTGGCTCTTCTCCAAACCCATATATCGAAGCGAACTCTGGCAGACAATCCTCAATCTTCTTCTTCAACTTACCAAAGTCAACAGTTATGTCAATTGGAAATATTTTGTAAGAAACTACAACACTACCCATTTTTCAACCTTCCTTCCGCGTTTTATGGTCCAACAAAACCGCATTTCGGACACTTATAGGGGCGTCCAAACTTTCTGCACTTTACACATCTTCTTATTAGGATTTCTCCACAGTTTGGACAAAGAAATTTTGTGGCTTCTGTTCCCGGTGGTATTGGTTTGCCGCAGCTTGTGCATGTAACCAATGTTAGTGTCTCTGTTTTTTCAGTCATTGTTATTCCTCGGTGATGATTTTGTAATTGTCAAGCTTCCTTATATTTGATACGTTTTAAAAGTTGAGGGTTCCGCAAAGTCTCTTTTCGCCTATCAGAAGCGCAAAATTCTTGTCTCCATGCTAATAATGGGCAATGTCTTGGATATTGCTGAAATGCAAATCATCAACAGAAGCCCGACTATTTCGCAGGTCTTGAGTTAGGATTTGTTTTCTAGCTTCAACGTTTAATCCCGGTCACAATCACGACTTTTTCACCGTTATACTTTCTTGAGATAAACATAGCAAGTAAAACCGCAGGGTCATAATTTTGATACTTCTTGCTTAACTGCAGTGTCGAATTTAGTTCAGTGGTGGATTTCACTTTCATGAATGGAAAATCTAAGAATCTTTTCTCAATGTTTTCTCCTTCTTCTCCATACGTATAAATCGAATTGAAAACCTGTTCGAAATATTCACCCATATCTTCATCTTTGCACAATCTAACCAATGGATGATTCGGAAGTACGCACGCAACAATTGTTGGCGGTTTTTGGATTGAGTCTTTATCTAACATTTCTTGAAAACCATAGGCAATTCCGTACGCTAATACGAGATCAGCAGCGGGTACAAAAATATATTCTGGCTTTAATTCCTTCAGTTCGTAACTGATCGCAGCATCACCTCTCCATCTTTCTACAAAGCCAGGCGATATGTTAGTAAGTCCTTGTTTTTGAGCTGTTTCACTAACTAATTTGTAGGAATCGTAGAAGTATTTGCCTTTGACTATGACTTGCGCTCCAAACTTATGGATGGCTTCAATTCTCTTTTTCGGAGTAACTTCCGGGACCAAAACAACAGCCTTCTCTCTCATCCAGTAAGCCAAAGAAATGCCTGCGTTACCGCTCGAAGCTACAATATACTTCTTTTCCCAGCCAAACTTGTTAATGAAGTAAAATGTTTCTCTGTCCTTATGACTGCCTGATGGGTTATTGCATTCTAGTTTTAAGAAGCCCTTCAAAAATTCATCATATACGGTTGGAGTCGAACCCACTTTTGTAGAAGCCCTTTTTTCCTTCATTCTTCCACCTTGATATTAACTGTCCATACTGGCGAATAATTCATGCCCTTACGTAGCTGTTCAACTCAGATAAAGTTTCAGCAAGACTAATCTTAGCCTCAAAAACTGAAAGAAAGCAAACTTTTCATAACTAATATAAAACTTTTATTGCTTAACCGAGGTTTGTTAACTTGGGCGTATAGATTATGGGCGTAAACCTCCGCGATTTAGTTCCAAGAACAACGGCTAAGCTTATAGATTTAAGTGGAAAATACATTGCTATAGACGCCTACAACGCACTTTACCAGTTTTTGGCCATAATTCGTCAGCCAGACGGCACACCATTAAAAGACAGCAGCGGTAGGGTGACAAGCCACTTAAGCGGTCTCCTTTACAGAACAAGCAACCTTGTGGAAATGGGTATAAAACCAATATACGTTTTTGACGGAATCCCACCAGCGTTAAAGGAAACTGAAATCAAAAGGCGTGTGAAAGTCAAAAAGGAAGCCCTAGTGAAATATGAGCGAGCGGTGAAAGAGGGAAGAATAGAAGAAGCCCGTATGTATGCGCAAGCAACTTCTCGTCTAAAGGACTACATGGCTGAAGA
>Ga0315549_1001024_pt1 | contig 30540 bp, 30 predicted proteins | sample SalMarSW160200MG_FD_203101 | JGI IMG/M metagenome (GOLD analysis project Ga0315549, IMG submission 203101) | Salt marsh sediment microbial communities from the Plum Island Ecosystem LTER, Massachusetts, United States - Salt Marsh Sediment SW1601-200 ... | reverse complement strand
TCTTTTTAATATATATCCCCGGACTGATTCAGTTAGGATTTTATTTTTATCTGATTAAAGGATCTTTTCCGGGATTGTCCTCGCTTCTTATGATGGGTTTTTTTCCGTTTATCCCCGGAGCGATAATTAAAGTTGTGCTTGCTTCAGCTGTTGCTACGGCAATTATACCTAAAGATACGGATCCTTCAGATCAGAGTTAAAGGGTTGAATTGTTGAATCGTTGAATAGTAAAAACAAAAATAAAGAATACAGTATTTACATATTAAACATTTGGGACGTGTTGGGTTTAGCGGAAAGCGGATGGCGGTCAGCGGATAGCAAAATATTTATATTTTTTACTCTATGTCCCAAATAAAAATAAAAACAAAGGATTTTGATTTTTTAAAGACTTTTAATTCCGGACTTTTTTATTTTTTTTATGAAGATAATCCTATAAGAAGGGTTTATTTTAAAAATCGCGTTGTTGAACTTGTTTTCAGGCAAGAAGATGAAGATTTAATAATCGATTCGCCTATCAATATGAAAATGAAGGAAGGAGAGATTTTAAAGCAGCAAATTTCCAAGTGTTTTGGTTTACGAGAAGACTTGACTCCATTTTATAATCTTTGCAAAAAAGATAAAGTTTTGAGAGATTATCTTCCGAAAATAAAAAAAACGAGAATTGTTTCTGCTTTTTCTGATTTCGAATCATTGGTTGGCGCTATAGTTTCTCAAAATAATTCGTACAGAAATTATAGAAAGCAGATGAGAAAAGTTTATAGAGCAGTTAATTTCGAAAGAGCTAATTATAAAGAAAAAAAGATAGAAGAGTTAAAACTTGGATATAAAATTTCTTATATTATGGAACTTACAAAAAACTATAATAAATTGAATATAAGAAATATTAAGGGTATTGGAAATTATTCCGTGAATCTTTATAATATTTTTCAGAGAAGGGACTACGATTCTTTTTATATCGATTGTTTGACCGAAAAGATTATGAAAGAAAACTACGGTATCAGTGAGAATTTAGAAGAAAACAGCAAAAAACTATGGGGAAATTATAGAGGGCTTGCGGAAGCTTATCTACAGAGGTTTTTTGAGCAAAAATGATTTTTTATTTTTTTTCTAATTTATCAAGTCTCTTATTGATTTGATCCAGTTTAGCTTCAATCTGATCGAGCTTTTCGATAATCTTTTCGAGATTGTCCATTTTATCTTTTAAGTCTTCCAACCCATCTTTAGCTTTAAGTCGACTGCCTTCTTCTACTGTTTTCAACTTCTTGGTTATTTCGGTAATTTTGTTTTGTATTTTTGCAATCTCATCAGACTGAGGTGTGTTGCAACCAACCATTGAGAGAAGAAAAGGAATTATTAATATCCACTTTTTCATATTGTCCTCCTCGGTTTTAGAAATTTACATTAAGTTCAGAAAATATCAAGCTATAAATTGATTTTTCCTTTTGGTAGTGCTGACTCATACATGGCGATAATTTTATCTATTGTTTGATTCTCCTTTTCATCTATTACCTGCCTTGCGGGATCTGCGTTATACCAACTAATGATTTCATGCGCTCCGGTAAAAAAGGGAATAGTAGCGGTATAATCCGGTACAAACCTTTTTATCTTGGAATTGTCGAAGAGCATGCTATGAGATTTATCTCCTAACAGACTTGCACCCCACTCAGGGGCAAAGGAGGCGATAAACTCTGAGGGGATATGTACTATTCGGGCTTCGGCACCTGCAGCAAGTGCTACTATCTCGTAGATTTGATTCCATGACAACAATTCGTCTGAAGTAATGTGGAATGCTTCCCCTATAGCTTTAGTGTTACCCAGTAAACCTACAAAACCCTTGGCAAAATCTCTATGGTGTGTTAGTACCCATAATGAAGTTCCGTCTCCGTGTACGATGACTTTTTTGCCTTTACGCATGCGGTCCAATAATGTGTACTTGTTATGCATAGGCAGCAGGGTGCAGTCGTAGGTGTGAGAAGGTCGCACGATAGTTACCGGGAAGTGTCCTTTTCGGTAAGCTTGCAAAAGGCGTCTTTCACAGGCAATTTTATTCCGTGAATATTTCCAGGAGGTGTTAGATAAAGGAGTACATTCGGTTACAGGGAGTTTTTTAGGTGGAGTTTGATAGGCTGAGGCTGAACTTATGAAGATATACTGTCCGGTCCGACCTCCGAATAACTCGAGATCTCTTTTTATATGTTCGGGAGTAAAGGCAACCCAGTTTACAACCACGTCGAATGTCCTATCTCCAAGTGCTGCTTCGGCTGAAGCTCTATCTCTAATGTCTCCGCGTAAGATATGAGCTTTTTCTGGCACTGGTCTTTTGGTTTTGCCGCGGTTTAAAAGATATAGTTGAAGTCCTTTTTCAACAGCTAATTCGGCACATGCTGAGCTGATAATACCTGTTCCCCCAATGAATAAAACTTTCATATACTTTCTCTCCCTCTGAACTTAGATTTATACCTGATAATGTTTTATAAATTCTTTGTATAAATTTATGAGAATAAAGCAAAATATCAAGAGGATTGAATGAATTAAGATTTAAGAAATCTTAATTCAGTGAATCTGTAAACTAGTAAATCAGTAAATGAGTCTAAATTTTTTTTACTAATAACACAATTTACTAATCGACTGATAACTAAGCTTACGACCTAACGATTAAATTCTCTCCATACTATGAGACAGTTGACATAGGCAGAAAGAACTATTACGATACTTATAACAATGAACAAAGTAGTAAACTTTAACGATAAAATATTTTTTTACAACAGAAGAGTCCCTTCATCCAACACGACTCTAATAAAAGGAGTCGCAAATATACTCATAGATCCGGGCTATAACCCGATAATAAAGACGAAAGCCCTTAATCCTCTTATGAGAGAAGCAGGAATAAATTTCAAAGATATAGATGAGATATGGTTTACGCATAGTCATCCCGACCATACAGGACTCACCTACTACCTTCTTCAGGAAAAAGCGATTAAGGTAATTTGCCATCCGCTGGCAAAGGATTTAATCGAAATCGAACCTCCAATACGTGGTCTTATTGAAACCGAAAAATTCGATGATTCAATCTTGAAAAAACTTTACCCTACGGAAGAAAGAAAGAGAAAAAGACTTGACACTCTTGTACGCTATATTGTAAAATTTTACGCGACTTTTTTCACTGTGGGAAATCACGCGTTTAAAGCCGACGATTATTTTACTCATGGTGAAAACCGACATGGTATCAAGATTGTTTTTCTTCCCGGTCACACGTTCGACGAAGTCGGATTTTCTCTTGGATCCACACTGATTACAGGCGACCTTATAGCGACTTTCTCATTTAAACGTCCGGCGGTCCTGAACGTTCCAACTTCGGATATCGACAATGCTATCTCTTCGCTAAAAAAGATTTTAGAAATCTCGCCAGAGCTGATTTTACCCGGACACGGAAATTATTCGACAATAGATGTAAGACTTATAAGTGAAATTTACAATCAAACTGTAAATTTGAGAGAAAAAGGTATTTTATTATTAAAAAACACTCATTCATTTATCGATTATGCCTTCGGTTTACAAAAAATCCTTCCGCTTTTTACTCTACGTATTCAGGAAAGACTGGCGCTTTTATATATTATTTATAAGAGTTATGTGAAAAGTAAGGACTAAAATAATTTTTAATTATTAATTTTGAATGATGAATTTAAAACAGTAATTATAAACGGTAACGTCCTGTTCCGTTTCCAACAATTCCCCACGATCATTCGGAGGAAACAAAAAATCTAATCCTTTGGAGCAACACGTAATCTAAAAGAATATACGCCTTCTTCGTTATATAATTTACAAATTCTTTCAAAATAATCTTTACGGCAAATTAGTTCTGCACCTTCTAATCTTGGTATTTCATCCCTTATACTTAATCTATATCCAATTCCTACACAATCTGAAGCCCAGCGATTATATTTTATTATCACTTCTCCTTTCTCATTTTTGGCTGCTAAACCGTTTATAGGATTATCTAATTTTAAATTCAATTTGTTTATTATGAAGGGATTAAGCCATAGTATTTTATAATCTTCTAACTCATCGTGTTCTTGTATTAGGTAACAACATGGAAATTCATCAATATCCTTTATCGGAACATTTTCCCAAAGATGTATAGGAAATAACCTATACCTTGAATAGGGAACAGTTTCTTCAAGCTCATCTTTAAAAACAATACCTTCAAATACTGTATATTCTTTGATATTATTATCTCCATTCAACTCAGTTTCATAATAGGCTAACCTAAGCCAATCGGAATACATAACTTCACTTTTTTGCCAGACGGTCTTTATCGAACTAGGTTTATCAATATCTGTCGGCCTTATTATATGTGAATTTGTTTGTGCGACGATAGTTTTATAATCAACATGCAGAAAATTATACAAATCATGTTGATCAACATATTCATTAAGTTCACTGTATAGCTCTTGATTTATAAGTTCCAATAAATAACTAGCCGGATAAATGTTTCTTACAAATAATTCTAAGGAGCTATTCCGTAAAATTTTAAAATACTTTGCATATTTTTTTTCAAATGAAGATTTATATTTGCCAATCACGGTTTCAAAATCAAAACCTTTATTGCAAAGGATTTCATTTCTGTAATTAAGATTTTTAAAAAAATCTTTTCCTTCTTGTTTAGTTATAACTTGTAATTTAGATCCAACAATTAATTGTGTTTTTCCCCTCGATAAGAGATTCTCAATAATAAAATCAATCAAATAATAATGCGTAGGATACAAACTATTAAGTTCTTTTTCGAAGTTTTTATGATAGTTGGCATTTTTATAGTTTATTTCGTAAAGAATTTCAAGGATAATTAATAAATTCACTTTTAGAAAGTGTTCATTGTGTTGTAAAAACCATTTTGTTGGTTTTATCATTTTTTCGGGATGTAATTTATATAGATAATATAAACCTGATAAAGTCCAATGGTGTCTTTCTGTAGTATTTGATTTGAGGCGTGTAAATAGAATGCATATCAATATCTCCTCAATACTCATGTCAAGGCTATTAGATAATATTTCCGCCCAGTTAATTTCTTCTTTGGCAGGCAAGCGAATTTCTGTGGCATAATAAAGAGTTTCCCACATTTCCTTAATTACATCTGGTTTATAATCCACCTCAATAAGAGCTTTCAACAAATTGCTCGAAAAAGAAAGATTAAAACCTATTTTTAAAAATTTATCAGAAAATTCAATCAGTGAATTAATCGCCAATTCCGGATTTAGCGAATATGCTTTTTTAAAAGCATTATTATTATACAAATATCTATGCCAACCATCATGTTCAACTACAAATTTACAAAGCCAATAGTATGCTGAAATATCATTATCCTTATCAAAAACGACATCTAAATTCATGTTCTCATCTTTAGGATATTTTTCGTGATTCTCTACTATTATCTTTATTAATTCTTTAATTCTTTGGGTTAAAATATCTTGATTGTTAAAGTAGTAATGTAAGTATAGTAAATCAGTTTTTCTAATTTTATGTATTGAAAAATATTCGATTAATTCTTGAATAGACATATCATCGAATTTTTTTCTATTAATACAATCAGTTGTTATTAATTCTTTTTTAGCCTTCTCTTTTCTTGTTTCTGATTGATTGGTGGTTGTTGCTGAGTTATCAAAATTAAATTCATTCAATAGGCGTTTTAAGTTAGTAGAAAAAGTATTGGTAAAGTTTTGATCTCTTTTGTTTTGAGTTTTTACAACCAAAGTTGATAAAAAATTTTTCGCTAAATTATATTCAATGGTTTTAACTTTTTCAACTAACTTCAAACCAGCATTTAAAAATTCTTCAGAAGATTCGATAATAAAAGTGCGATAGATAAATAATTCAATCACTGGGTATATTTCTCCTTTTGCTTCAATTAGTAAATCTTGAAGTTGATCTTCGTGTATCCAATTGTAGGGAGTCTCTTTGAGTTTATACAAAAGATATAAGCTGGCTTCTTTGAAATTAATTTTAAGATATTTCTGAAACCACTCAACAGGATACCACTGTGTATCTTTACCATCAGTGTGTTCTACAACAGCATTTGTTAAGGATTCCATTTTCCGCACATAATCGTTCCCCTCTGTAGAATATAAATTAGCAAAAGATTCAATAGCATTAACTATATCTTCGATAGTCATATCACGCCTAAAAGTATACCCGAGAAGATATTTGATTCCTTCTTTAAAATTGATTTCTGCTTTATCCTTATCGCCAATTATTGAATATTGTTTTGATAATATAAAATAGTACTCAGCAATATAGGTATGTAAGTGATAGTTTTTTTTATCTGAAATCAATTCTTCGAACGTTCGGATAATTCTTTCTCTATTAGTATCTCTAGCATGTTCATCAAGAATTTGAAACAATTTATTCGTTGCAAGTGGACCGTTTAAACTTTTTTGTACGTGAGTCGTAGTTTCTTCGCTTAATTTTACAAGTAATGCTATTATTTCGTCCCATTCCTCTCTTTGTTTAACAAATTTCAATCCTGCCTTAAGAGAATTATATATAAGGCCTTGAGTCGAATATAAATCACAAGTCCGTGGTTTTCCTTTAAAACGTTCAGTATCGTAGATCAAATATTCAAAAGCTTCTTTGACCTCAACATAAGAGGTTTCTGATTTCTCCTCTAACATTTTGATTTTTATATAGTAGATTATCCAGTTATAAAACCAATTTTTTGCAGTAAATAGTTTTGATAATTGCTCTATTAGTTTAGTGTCTTTTATATGCTTTTTAACTTGTATGAAGAACGATTTTAAGAGAGGTAAATAAAAATATCCTCTTTTTCTAAGATTTGCTGGGCCAATGAAAGAATATCCACATCTTTATCAGTTTTTTTATAATTGATTAACTTAGAAAATATTTCATTTCTTTCTTTTATTTCTTTAATGTAATCGTCATTATAATATTCAAGTAATTCATTTTTGAATAACTTTATATATGGAAGATACTGAGGGTCAAATATACCTTCTGCGACTTTAATAAGCTTTCCTGTATTCATGAAAACCAGAAGCCCTCTGATGTAATATTTGAATTCGTCTATGGATATTCCCTTTCTACTCTCGAAGAATTTAAAATACCTACTCCAAGGAGCAGATTCTTGATGCTGATCGCATAAATAACACGCTTCCAAACCTAACAACGGAGGCAATGTAGGATTGCCTTCAAAGATAAGATAATCAGCAATGGTTTTAAATCCTCTTAAATGCCCAAGCGCAGATAAATACAAAGTAAATCCTTCCTTATATGTTTCCTCAGTTGAACTTAAAACTTTGTTTATTTCGTTTGCCTGTATTATTTTAGGGAAATTCTTTTCCTTAATTGCTGATTTTGCTAAATAAGGATAATTGCTTTTTATGGCATCAAATGAATAACCGTGATAAATACTTAGGGTTACAAAATCATTGTTTAAATATTCTAATATTTTATAATACTTTTTGCTATCGAATAAAAGTTGGAAATAAAACCTATATGCTTTGGAAAATTCGTAGAAATCTCTCCGTTCAAACCATTCTATCAAAGGTCTGAAAATCGCATATTCCATATCAATATTATCTTCTTTAAGCTTTTCAAATATAAACCGTCTAAAACTCTCATGCCACATAATAAATCCACCCGTCGAAAGGCTTTGCTTCAAAACTGGTCTTAAAACATTAATTGCATTATCTACCTTGTTTCCTTGTCCTGTTATTTCTTTAATTTCTTTTTTCGACAGGTTAAAACTCGCTCCTGAAAGCACTTGTGGAACAATAGCATCAAAAGATAGTTTGGTGAGTAAATAGTTGTAATACTCTTTTAAATTATAACTATAGGGGGGTAAAGCATTTAAGGTTTCTTCTGAAACAATTATATTTTTTATTTCTTCACACAAATAATTTAGGTAGAGAGGATTACCATTACTTTTTTCCAACAAGAAATCAGATAATGTCCTATCTTTAGTAATCTGAGAGTCCGAAATGTTATTCTTTAAAAAGTAATCTGTAATTTCAGTTTTAGTCCACTTAGGAATTTCAAATCGTTCAAAACCAGACAATTCTTCAAGTTCCGCTATAGGCTGAGAAACAACTAGGATTTTAACTTCATCCGAAATTTGTAATTGACTAATCGCATCTATTATTGCTATGTCATTAAGACTTAAATCTAACCGATTAAACTCATAAATTCTCTCTATGTGGTCTAATCCATCTATTATTAATAGGGTTTTCTCATTTATATTTTGCAAAAGGTTATTTAATTCGCTTAAGTTACTTGCATACCTTTTTTCTTTTTTATCTTTTAGTGGCGGAAAGGCTTTCAATATATCATTAATTAGATTGCCGTAGAAAACATTTAATGTAATTCTATCTCTTGAATATGGGTCTTTTAATTCTGTGTAGCAGTAATGCTTAATAATATTATAATCATTGTCCTGTAAATTACTTTGTAGGTTCTGTATAAACCATGATTTTCCACTTCCAGGTTCTCCAGTCAAAATTATTTTGCTTGCTTTGTTGAGATTTATTTTTATTTTGGAAATAATATCAATCGTTTCTATATTTTTTTTGTTATCAATAGGAAATACTTGCTCGATAGAGCCGAAATCGGTTTGTATATTTAACTCTCTAAAAATATATTCTTTTTTGATTTCAAAACCTATACTTCTACTCCTGCAAATTAACCGTATTAGTTCTAAAGCGAATTCTCTTGTTGAAATTCTATCATTAGGATTTTCCCCGATGCCAAGCCTTTTTACTTGGTCAAGTACTATCTTTTCAAGTTCACCGTCGAAAGTTGCCTCCAGACTTTGTTTGGGAAAATTTGTTTCGATGACCAAATGATTACAAAACATTTTGAAATCTTTCCTATCTATATTCACACTTTCTTTTCTCAGTCTTCTCCAATTTTTCAATGGCTCTTGTCCCTTTGGCCAAAGTTTGTCCATATCAATCTGATATAAATGGGTTGTATGCGATAGAAATGTAGGAGTTGCTGTATTTTGTTTTAGCACTTTAATCAAATCATCAATCGGCTCTTGCCAAGCTAGACATAATCGAACTTCACAATTTGTTTTAAGTGGGTGATTATTCCAACTATGAAATATGGTATCTAAGGCTAAATTGTATCTTCCTTGTGACAGGTGTTTTTTTTGTAATTGTTCATTTGTAATTTCATTGCTGTATTTTATTTGCTTCTTAAAAACCCCTAGAGAGTTTATTATTGTTAAATCATCAATCTTATCTTCAGGATATTCTTTTTTATCTATTTTAAAAGTACTATCGTTTTCGTCCAATATCTCTTTAAGTATGAAAAAGGCAGTTAGTAAATCTTGATATTCGTATCCTTCGTGTGCTCTATTTAAAGGCATTTTCTTGTGAGTTTGGAGTTGTTACTTGTTTCTTGAATTTCAATAAAACTTTTCCACATAGATAATTTAACGCTTCCGTCATTTAGTACCCTTTACTCTTTCAAAATTAATTCAACATTGTTAGAGGGGAGATAATAGTTATAATTACAAATTTCTTTTTCTAGTTGATTTATTAAATTTGGTTCATATTGACAGCATATTAGGAGAATTAAGTAGTTTATTTTTTCCTTTTCATATAGAGTCAGTTGGCCTAACAACCTTTTTAGGTGGTTTTGCTTTGTAAGCTCTTTTTTTATTTCAATAAAGACTTGTCTCCCAATGGCGATATCTATTTTATTTGTTGCTATACCATATTGATTGATTATTTCTATACCAGGGAGATTTGCTCTCAAATATTGTAGAAGAGATTTTTCGAAGTCCTTCTCTGATTTGCAAGCTTTTGGTTTCCAGTCTTTAATTAGACCACAAACTTTTTCCATAGGAAAAACAAAGAAATTCCACCTGGAAACAAATCTCTCAAATGGAACCATAATATAGAAATGATATAATAAAGGAATTGTCGTATAGTTCTAAATGTTCAAAGCTTTTACTTCTATATCTTAAAATTTCGATACTCATATTATACTTTAAATTTAAAAAATCATTCTGATAAGTCAAGGGGCGCAATGCGTAGCATTGCGAATCATTAGTCACTAGTCACCAGTCAAAACAAAAGATAGCCGATTACTGACAGCAAAAAACTCTGTGTTCTCTGCGGTAAAACTCAGGTACCAGGTACCGGATACCAGGTTTCAGTTATAAAAACAACAAAAAATCCAGTAAATCTTGTTAATCCTGTCTGAATTATTGTTAGGGGGATTAGGAAGTAAAAAAAATCCTTTTTAATCTGCGTTCATCTGCGTCCTATTCTCTTAGTGCCTTTGTGTCTCTGTGGCAAAATTTTGGCTTGACAGATTTAATCTTCGAGATAGATTTTATTACTTCTATAATAAAACAATATAAATTGGGAGGTATAATAATGCATAATAATTTTAGTCTGGTTCTTTTTGCCGTCTTCGGATTGATGATTTTGATGTGTACTTCTAATATAAAAACCGTTAAATCAAACAAGGAATTTCTAATAAGAACCGGTGTAAATGTTAGTCACTGGTTATCGCAGAGCGATGAGAGAGGAGAAGAACGAAAAAAGTATATTACAAAAGCCGATTTTGACACAATCGCATCTGTAGGATTCGACCATGTCAGAATACCCGTTGATGAAGTTCAGTTGTGGGATGAGGAGGGGAATAAAGAAAAGGAAGCGTTTGAACTCCTACATAATGCAATCAATTGGGCTCTTAAAGCTAAATTGAGAGTAATTGTTGATTTACATATTATCCGTTCGCATCATTTTATTGCCGAATCTAATCCCCTATGGACCGAACCCGCCGAACAGGAAAAGCTAATCGATTTATGGCGACAGCTTTCCGGCGAGTTGAAACAATATCCAAATAATATGGTAGCCTACGAAATACTGAATGAAGCTGTGGCAGATGACCCGGAGGATTGGAATAATCTTATTGAAGAAGTTATTGCTGAAATCAGATTAAAAGAACCTGAAAGAAAAATAGTGGTCGGTTCAAACAAATGGCAGATTCCTTCGACTTTTCCCGATTTGAAAGTTCCTGAGAATGACCGGAATATTATTCTGAGTTTCCATTTCTATACGCCTATGGCGCTTACACATCATCTGGCGTCATGGTCTCCTGTCGCCGAATATACGGGAGAAGTAAATTATCCGGGACAGATTGTTGATTCATCACATTATAAAGAACTTTCGGAACCGACTGTTAAAGCAATGAGAGAATATTCCAACGGTTATTTTACGAAGGAAATTCTCGCAGAACAAATGTCTCCCGCAATAAAAGTGGCAAAAGATAAAAATTTGCCTTTATATTGCGGTGAATATGGCGTTTATCCGACGATTCCCGAAGATATTAGTTTACGCTGGTATAAAGACATTTGCGATATTTTTAATTCCAACAATATTGCATATTGTCACTGGTGTTATAAAGGGGATTTTCCCGTTGTTGGTGAGAATAGTGTACCAAACAGAAAACTCACGGCTGTTTTGACTGCTAAATAAGAAATAAAATAAGGATTTGTTAAAGAGATAAAGTGACCGGAGAGTTGTTAGCTTGAAAAATAAAAACCTTTGTGTTTTTTTTCTTTGCGTTCTCTGTGTCTTTGCGGTGGATTTATATTTTGAAAAGTTTTCAGCTTAAATACGAAACACTCCCGGAATAGAAGACTTTTTCGGTGTTTTCATTTGCTACTTTTATTCCGCCATCCGGTTGTATAGCGACAACTTTACCTGTAAATGTTTCCTTGCCGTCGGTTATTTTAACCTTCTCGTTTAAAGCGCCGCTTAGTTTTATATATTTTTTGTGAATTTCTTCAAGGTTGTTTTTTTCTTTTGCGATTCTTTCAATAATTTCTTTCGCAATTACTTCAATGTCGAGCTCTTTATGTAATGTGTCTTTTGAGGTGATTACGATATCTTTAAGAGGTATAGGGAAATCGGAATTACTTAGGTTGAGGTTTAATCCAATTCCTATTATAAATTTACCCTGCACTTTTTCGATAAGAATACCGCCCAGTTTTTTTCCTTTTAGGATTATGTCGTTAGGCCATTTAATGTTAGTTAAAAGGCCGTGTTTTTCGAGAACCTCACATGTAGCAGTTGCGCAAAGCTGAGTGAGAGCTCCCGCATTAGCGGAGAAATTTTTAACCAATATTGAGAGCCACAATCCCCCTTGGGGCGAAAACCAGTTTTTTGCATTTCTTCCTCTGCCTGAAGTTTGTATTTTTGCAATAAAACTATCAAAGTCGTTAAGTTTTTCTAAACGCTTTTTAATCCACTCATTGGTAGAATCAACTTTCTCTGCTTTTATTAATCTTGACATAAGTTACTCCTTGAGTCTATATTATATTATATAAATCGAAATTCGCAATCTTTTTCAAATAAAAAATATTAACACACAAAATCCAACCTACAAAGACTTTTTTAACCACGAAACACACTAAATACACGAAACCACACCACACCCCAAATTTTATTGTGTTTAATTTAAATCCATCACACAACCCAAATTTTTTAACATGTAGAACATGTAGATATTGTAGGTTTTCTCTTCGTCATGTCTTAAGAGCATACCGCTTAGTAAAAGCGCTTAGGTTTCTAAGGAAGATGTCTCTTCCCGCCCAGTTAATCGGGGTATGGGCGAAGAGCAACTTAAATTCTTTTTTCGATAAAGTTTGGAGATATTCTATGGATGGGTTTATTATTCTTTCGTCAGGGATGAATTCTTTTGTTTTGGTCATGGTTGCTGTCGAATTGAAAGGACATACTTCCTGGCATATATCGCAACCGAATATATAGTCATTCTCATCCGTTGGGAACCATGAGGGTAAATCATTTTTCTTATTAACAGTATGAAATGCCGTGCATTTTTCTATGTTAAGAGAGTACGGTGCAGTGAGAGCTTTACTTGGGCAAGTCGTAAGGCAAATCTCACAATCCTGGCATCTATTGGTCCCTTTTTTGTTTTTTTTTAGTTCAATATCAAGAAGTATTTCTCCTAAGAATATCCAGGACCCGAATTCTTCTGTTATTAGAAGTGTGTTTTTTCCAATCCACCCGAGGCCCGCTCTCTCGGCTAACTCTTTTTCAAGAAGGGTTCCGGTGTCCGTATAATACTTGGTTTTTTTTGTTTTCGTTTCTTCTTTTATAAATTTTGAAAGGAGGGATAATTTCTCCGAGATGACATTATGGTAGTCTTTCCCCATGGCATATCTCGATATACGGACTTCTCCTTTATTTAACGGAGGGAAGAAACCCTGCCAGTAATTCACGCCCAGCACGACAACGCTTCTCGCCCAGGGAAATCTTACTCTGGGGAAAAGTCTTTCCTCTTCAGTTTCCCTTAAATATACAATATCTCTATTCATGCCTTTTTCGATTGCCTTTCTGTATTCCTTTTGATAAATGGAAGGGTTTAAATCGGTTATCCCTACAAGGTCGAATCCAATGTCTTTAGCTTTTTCTTTTATTTTTCTTTCTATGTTCATAAGAGTTCGTTTAATACTTCGAGGGCGGTCTTTATTTCGAAGCCACGGCGTTTAAGATATTCGAAAATTTTTTTCTTTGAAGCCTTATTGTTGCCGTATTTCTTGACTGCTTTTTTAAAAGCCTTTCGGGCGTTTTCTTTCTCGTCAACGGATTGTAACAAACTTTCTGTTTCGGCCCCTTCGATTCCTTTGTTCAATAATTCCATCTTTAGCGCGAAATTCCCCTTGGGATTGATTTTGTTTCTGTCTTTTATCCAGGAAAGAGCAAATCTATGATCATCGATTAAATTTGCTTCTTCAAGGTCATTTAAAACTTTTGTAGCGATTTCATTCTGGACGCCTTTGTTTGTGAGATAATCTTTTATTTCTTTTCGGGATCTTTCTCTATATGAGATAAAATTTATAACTTTTTCCTTTACGTCTGTAATTTCTTCGAACTCTTTTATTGAAGAAATTTCATCAGGCGTAATTTCTTTGTTCTCATAAAGATGAAATTTTACAACTGTATCTGTATAGAGACCTAAGGAAAACTCACCGTCAATATATATATTAACTCTATTTTTTTTCTTTTTTTGCTGTTCTATCCTGGTTATCTTGCTCATTACTGATATTTAGCTCATTTTTTATTTTCTTTTCTAATTCTTCCGATATTTTATTGTTTTCTGCGAGAAAGAGTTTCACGTTTTCTCTTCCCTGTCCGAGTGAAATTTCTCCGTAATTATACCAGGCTCCCGATTTTTCGACCAGGTTTAAAGATTGTCCTATATCAAGAAGTTCGCCTTCTCTTGATATGCCTTTACCGTACATTATGTCGAATTCCGCGTCTTTAAAAGGAGGGGCGAGCTTATTTTTCACGACTTTGACTTTTACCCTTATTCCAATTGATTCGTTTCCCTGTTGTAATGTACTTATTCTTCTGATATCCAGTCTAACTGAAGCGTGAAATTTGAGAGCCAAACCTCCGGGTGTGGTGTAAGGATTCCCAAAAGAAATGCCAATTTTTTGTCTAACCTGGTTTATAAAAACAGCTGAAGTCGAAGTTTTACTTAAGACACCTGTTAGCTTTCTTAGCGCCTGAGACATTAGGCGTGCTCTAAGTCCCATATGAGAGTCTCCCATTTCACCTTCGATTTCAGCTTTTGGTACAAGGGCTGCAACCGAATCGATCGTTATTAATTCGACTGCTCCGCTTCTAATCAACATTTCAGCTATTTCCAAAGCTTCTTCACCTGTATCTGGTTGGGATATTAATAAATCTTCCGTATTCACACCGAGGTTTTGGGCGTACTTGGGATCAAGAGCATGTTCTACATCTATAAAAGCAACTGTTCCACCTCTTTTTTGTGACTCGGCAGCAATGTGAAGAGCAAGAGTGGTCTTTCCCGAAGCTTCCATACCGTATATTTCTATAGCTCTGCCTCTGGGAATTCCTCCTATTCCGAGTGCGGCATCCAACGAAAGAGAACCGGTTGGTATGTAAGGTACTTCAATTGTCTTTTTGCTGCCCAATTTCATCAATGCTCCATCTCCGTATTGTTTATTTATTTTACTCATTACCAAATCGAGAGCTTTCTCTTTTTCTTTATCCATAATCACCTCCTGAGAAATAGTATTATAAGAGATATGGGCAAAAAGATAGTGAATAGAGTGAACATTAAATTCCACTTAATTTTTGTTCTTCCTTTTGCCCATATCCAGATTGCTTCATAAGAGCCAAAAATCCCCGCGAGACTTCCGACGGATATTGAGTATAGGATAAGTTTTTCGTTGCTTGTAAGGTGAGGGAGTACAAAAGAAAACAGATTTGATGAAAACCCTGCAGATCCTATACTGCCCGCGGAATATATTATCCAGGGATCCAATTTGATTCCTGTTATGGGGAAGAAGTATGCCGAATAGAAAACAGCAAAACAAACTCCAACAGGTATAAAAAGCCACCAGTTGACAGCTTTCAGGGGTCCTGTTCCCATAAACGTAATGCAGAAGACCCCTCCCAGCATAACCAACCCGAACAAAGTTACGTTAAAGTGTTTATCAATGTTGAAATATGCAAAAACTAGTAAAAGTAGAATAAAAGAGAATACCAACTCTGCTTTTCTCCATTCTACAGTGCTGCTTGTCTCTTTTATTTTATTCTTCTCACATATAAAATAAGCTATTGTGAGGAAAACAAGAAGACTTGCTATCCATAGAGGCAACATTATTGAGACGAAATTATAAATACTGAGGGTGGGATTGCCTTTCCCTAAGGCTATAGATACAAAAACATTTCTAAGATTTCCGAAGGGAGTAAGTATGCTTCCCATTATAGTTGAGGCAACAAGTAGGGTGAAAGTCTTTTCTTTTTCCTGAAAACGCAGAATCCATTTATCGTAAGAAGCAATCAGAACAAAAGAAAGGAAAAAGGGTGCCAGGATGTGAGACAATCCAATGAGCATCATGGTCGCGGTTTTTTCGTTGGTATCCTTTAGTATTTTTTCGCCAAGAAAATCGATTATTTTAGATCGCTTGATTGAAGCAGCTGCAAATGCAAGTATAAGAATTATGAAAACGTATGCTATCGGCGGATGAATATTCAAATTTTTACCTCCTTAGAGGGACTTCTGAAAGGACTTCATATATTGGTCCTTTTGGTGTTAGTGTGCTTTTGAAAAGGGTAACTTCATGTACAGGGAAAGAATCGAATGAGAAGTCGATGTTTTCCGGTAAACGGTATTTTCCTTTTTTTACTCGCGCGAATGTTATATGCGGATGGAATTTTCTCATTTCTTTTTCAAACCCCAGATTGGAGGCTTTGTTTTCGATAGTTGAGAATAATTCAACCATATTGTTTTTTCCTTCCTCGACTCCGACCCAGAGTATCTTTGCCCTTTTCGGAGATGGAAAGGCGCCGATCCCTTTTAAGGAAACATTGAACGATGGAAACTCTTTCTCTATTTCTTTCATTTTTTCTTCAATTGAACTGTTCTTATCGGTTTCACCAAAAAACTTTAAAGTAATATGCAAATTTTCTTTTTTTACCCACTTAACATTTGAGGCTGTTTTGAGATTATCATAAAGAGAAGAAATTAAATCTTTCGCCTGCTCTGGGAGCTTAATTGCTGAGAAGAGTCTTATTTTATTTCCTCCAGTAAGTTTTTTAACATTTCTAAGACTTTTGTTCCCGCCAATTCTATTATCTCTTTCCTGTTTCCCTTAAGATGCACTATATTAGTAATTACCTTCTCCGGAATGTCAACTCCCAGAGCGATAGTTCCAACAGGTTTTTCCTCACTCCCGCCTGCCGGGCCCGCGATACCTGAGGAGGAGATGCCGACATCGGTTTTCAAGAGTTTTTTTACGCCAAGCGCCATCTCCCTCACGGCCTCTTCTGAGACTGTTCCGAATTCCTTTAGAGTACGAGGAGAAACACAAAGCAATCTTGTCTTTATTTCATTGGAGTATGCTATTACTCCTCCCGAGAAATAATCTGAACTGCCGGGAATGGAAGTTAAAAGAGTCCCTATCAGTCCTCCGGTGCAGGACTCGGCAGAGGAAATAGTCCATCCTTTACCTCGCAATAAAATTCCGATATCCTCAAGTAATTCCCAGGTGTCCTTATGCATTATAGGGGCATAATTGAGTGTATGACAAATAAGAAAACGCTTGCCAATATTCCTGCTATGATATCATCCAGTACTATTCCAACTTTTGTGTGTTCGACTTTTTTTATTGCAGGAAGTTTAAAAATATCGAAAAGACGAAACAGAATGAATCCGATCATAAATGTGGATAGATTTTTATTATGAAAGGCAAAAGTTACCATTATCCCTGTAACCTCATCAAGAGTAAACCAAGAGGGATCATCCGAAAGATTAAGAGATAAGAGTATACTTAGCAATAAAACTCCGGAAAGTATTACAAAATAATAGGGGGAAGTCCAGTCCAGGAAAAAGAATAATAACAATCCAGCCAGGATAGAAGACCATGTGCCTCCGCCTTTAATTTTTCCCAGGAGAAACGTACTTCCGATAAATTCATGCCAGAGTGCGACCTTATTTTTTTTCATTTTTTTTATTCAACTTTTTTATTTTTCTTTTTTGTTTATCTGTTAGCAGTTTGTCCAATTCCACTTCAAGTACGATTTTCTCCTGAAAAGTCCCAAAACCCCTCAGATAAGGAAGGGAATATAACTTAGGGGATTCTTTATCCGTATCAAGTTCATAAATTCCCTTAACTCCTGAGATTAGAAAGGCGCAGTAATCGAAAGTGGAAGGAAGTAGTAAAACCTTCTTTTTTGGTGTTTCCAGCCCCAGTATTTCCCAGAATCTCACAAGCGGAAATGCACTGTTTCTATATTTAACAGAACCTCCAATCCACTGTGGGCTTTTGGGCATATTTTTTGTTTTTCCTAATTTGCTCAAACCCTTGATTTGGTTAATATTAACTCCGAAAAAAATTTTATCTAAGCAGAATACTAAAATTTTATTCAAGGTGTATGTCCGAGCTTTCCTTTATTTTATCTATTAATGATATTAAGGTATGAACCCTCGTTTCTGTATCTTCCATTGATCTGACCTGCTCTTCTGTTTCTTTTGATAGTGCCAGAGCTATTTCTACTTGTTTTTCGTTTAACGATGAAAGTTTTTTTGCTAATTTATTTATTTCATTGTTGGAATTTGATTCCTCTTGTAATATCCCGGAAATCTGATCTGCCATATTTGTGGTCATCCCGATTGATTCCGAAATTTCTTTTAAATCCTCAGCTGTTTTCTGAATAATCGATTTGCTTTCCTCGAATATAGATATTGACTTTTCCGTAGATTCAACTATTGACTGCACTGCTTCACGCATTCTTTTAATGTTTTCCTTTGTTTTTTCGAGATAAGAAGCAGAATCGTTGGATAGTTTTCGGATTTCGTCTGCAATGACGCTAAAACCTTTGCTTTCTTCTCCCTCTTTTCTCGTGGCTTCAATGGAAGCATTAAGAGCTAATAGATTTGTGTCGTCAGATATCTGTTCCATTAAAGAATTAAATTCCTTGATTTTCTCGAAAGCAGATGACAATTCCTCTAAGTTTTTTGATCCTTCCTCAATTTTTTGGACAAAAGTGTTAATCTTATTAACTCCTTTTTCTGATTTCTCTTCTCCTGAATTTGCCAAATCTATTGATTTTTTAGAAGTATTAAGAAGGGTTTTGATCTGCGATTCTATTTCGGCAGAAAGAGCCCCGATGCCTTCGTTATTTTTGTTAACTGATTTAATCATAGATTCACTTTCTTCTTTGTTGGATAAAATTTCGCGTACAGAATGGTCAACTTGCTTAGAAGAGAAAGAAACGCTTTGTATTCCACTTAATATTGCTTCTCCTTGAGTTCGAACGTTATCAACTGTATCTTTAATGTTTGATATAGAAGAAATTGTTTTATCCAGAAAAAGAGAAAGAGTTTCATTTATGCTTCCTATTTCATCTCCGGAAACAACTATTTTTTTCTCAGGGGCGGGAAGAGAATCATTTAGTAGATATTCAATCCTTTTTCGTATAGAATCAACAGGTTCTTTTATCATTTTAATAAGAATCCAAATGATTAAGGTGGGGAATAAAAGGTACAGTAGGCCGCTCCAGGATTTTGTCATAACATATCCGGTAAATCCGGAAAAAATTATTGCGGGAACAATTAATAACAAGACTTTTTGGGATATACCGAGTCCTGTAATTTGCGTGTCTTCGAGTGTTCTGTAATAAGGTGTAAGGAGAAAAAAACTCAGGTAGTATAGAAAGCTCAGCTGGAGTAATCCCACAGGAACAATAAAAAAGCCGAATTTAACTATGTTTATTGGAGATGTTAATTTTAATAAAGGATTTATAGCTAAGGTTAAGATAAAAATAAAGACGCTAAAATTCAAAGCGGCATGAATTGCGCATACTACAGGCGTATTGTAGAGAATTTTTGCATCGGTGCCTGTAATTGCTTTTCGGAGACGATTTTCTTGATAGAAGTAAAAAGCGACAATCAAAACAAGAGTAAGTATTAAGAGAGCGGAAAAAGTTTTAGTGTAGTCGTCTAGAGGAACAGCCCACAGGATGAAAGAAAGCATAAGAGGAAATCCTATTGTAAAACTTACCAGAGAAGAAATTAAGGCAAATTTATTTGATAACTTCATCTATTTTCTCCTTAAATGATTGAATTTGTGTACCTTTCAATAAGCTTTCGACATTTAAAACTCCGACAACGGATGATTTATAAGTATACCCTCCGGAAAAAAGTTGGGGAGGAAAGACGTCGGGGAGTGTAAGTATTTCATCTTTATGGATTTCAACAATTTCAACGATCTCTGATACTTGAAAACCGACCAGTTGTCCGGAAATTTCTACTACGATAATAGGTATTTTTTTTGCACTTGAGATTTCTGTTTCTATTCCCAAAAGCTGGGCGAAGTTGACTACCGGTATTATTGTTTCTCTTATTTCCGCGATTCCTGATAGGAACAGAGAGAGTTGAGGAGTGCGGGTTAATTTTATTTCCCTCTTAATTTCCTCAATGTTAGAAAGAGGAATTCCATAGAATTCTTCTCCTACCTTTACAATCATTATTTCTTCTCTTTTTCGCCCGGGTTTTTGCTTCTTCGGTGTTACTGCGCTTTCTTTTGGTTTTTCAATTTTTTGAGCCACTTCTTTTTTCTCTTGGGCTTTTTGCGTATCTACCACTTCTTTTTTCTCGACAGGTTTCACTTGCGTAATAGGCTCTTTTTCTGGGGTTTTTATTTCCTTTGCCGTTGTTTCCTTTTTTTTCGGAGATTTCCCGGATAATATTTTCTTAAAACTTATTTTTTTTCGTTTTTTCACTTAGATCTCCAGATCGGCAGCGACAGATTCTATTACATCCGGAGGAATTTCTTTCAAGGCCTCTGTTGCGCCTATGAAAAGGGCATTCTGGGCAATGTTATTTATTACCCTTGGAAGGCCTTTACTGATTGTATAGAGTTTGTCCAGACTTTTTTGCTCAAAAATTTCATTTTTACTTCCTGCCACTTTTAAACGATGTTTAATATAAGCTTTAGTTTCTTTTTTTGTGAGGGGTTCAAGGTGGAAACGGATATTAACTCTTTGCTTTAACTGAGGCACTTTATCAATTCTGTTTTTTAGTTCGGGTTGACCAAGTAAAACAAGATGTAGCAACTTTTCCTCAGGGGTTTCTAAGTTTAAGAGAAGCCGTATTTCTCTAAGAGCGTCCAGAGATAGTATTTGAGCTTCATCAATTAATCCTATAACAGTTATGTTTCTTCTATTAAAATCTAACAAAGTCTTTTCCAATAGATTTAAGACTACAAGTTTAAACCTTGGGGTTTTCTCCGTACCTATTTTCTGTAATATGATTTTTATTAATTGAGTTGAAGAAAGTTTTGGGTTTCTTATTAAGAATGGCAGCGTATTTTGTTCTTTCAGCGTTTCTTTTAAAGCATTAGCAAGGTATGTCTTGCCGCTGCCGATTTCTCCGGTTACAAGGGTTAATCCACCTTTGATTTCAGTTATGTTATATAAAAGTCTTGCGTAGCCTTCTTCAAACCCATCACTGTTATAAAGAAAATTCAAGTCGGGAGTGTTGGAAAACGGTTTTTTTGTTAGTTTCCAGTATTCATTAACCATTTAGTTCTTCCCCGGCTTTTTTAGCCCAAATGTTATATTTGTTTGTTTTTATTAGACGTTCCCATATTTGGTGACAGAGGTTCTTTAATCCTTGTTTTTGGTAAGCTTTGCCAAGGTAATAATAGGCTTCGTATAAATTTGGTCCTACAGTTATTGCTTTGTTTAAGAATTCGACAGAATCTTCATACATTTCTCTTTCGTAGTAGACTAAACCAAGATAAAACAAAGCATAAAGAACAGCTTGCTTGTTTTTAGCTTTTCTTTCAATGGAAGATAATTTTTCTATTGCTTCGCCGTATAAACCCTTTTTATGGTTTATATAACCGAGATTCGCATGAGCCATCTCATTCTGTGGGTCTATACTTAAAACTTCTTGAAAGAGGAGCGAGCTTTTATCGTACTGTTCAAGGTGAATATATGCCCATCCAAGTAAGTTGTATACTTTTACATTTTTTGGGTCCATTCTCTTTGCTTTGTTTAGAGCTTTTACTGCTTCTTTATATTTTCCGCTTACAATAAGATTCCAACCTTTATCGATTAGAGTTGTTATGTTTACTCTACTTGACTGAATTTTTGTAATAAAACCGGCAGATTCTGCGGTCTCCTTCACTTTATCGGGTTCATTCGTTTTATCAGGTTCATTGGTTTCGACGGGTTCATTCTTTCCTCTTTTTTTGATTTCTTCTAATAAATTTTCTGTTCTTTTTTCTAAACCGAGGATTTCTTCTTCTATCTTATTTATTGTAGACAAGACTTTTTTTAGTCTATCTTCGTTTTTTTCTTTATTTTTTATGCTGGTTTTTTCGATTTCGGCTAATAAGGTTTTTATTTTGTCAAACATCATTCTTCACCAAGTCTGTCAATTTATCAGGAATTTTATTAAATGGAAGAATTAAATCCACGCAGCCACTATCAATAGCTGCTTTAGGCATTCCATAAACAACAGAAGTGTCTTTATCCTGTGCTATGACGAATCCTCCTCTCTTGCTGATATTTCTCACACCAATTGAACCGTCTTTTCCCATTCCCGAGAGGACGACACCAATGAGGTTACCATCAAAATTTTCCGATGCGGAGTTCATTGTAATGTCGGCGGAAGGGCGAACGCCATGAAGAGTAGGTTTTTTGTTCAATTTTATTCTTCGGTCATCGCTGAACTCAAGATGGAAATTTCCCGGAGCAATAAAAGCGTTGCCTTTTTTAAGGGGAACACCTTCCTTTCCTTCCGTAATCGAAAGAGGAGAATGTTCGTTTAATCTTTTAGCAAAAGCTTTAGTAAAAGTTTCCGGCATGTGTTGAACGACAACTATTGGAGCAGCAAAATTAGCGGGAAGTTTTTTGAAAATAGATGTAATTATTTTTGGTCCTCCTGTAGAGGCTGCTATAATAACTAAACTGTCACTCATCTTTCTTTTGTTTGAGTTAAAATTTTTGTTTTTTTTTGACGTTTTAAGGTTAGCTTTTGAGGCAATCTTAACTTTTTTAATTATCTCTTCCTTTGTATCTCTAATATTAAGAGAAATAGTGCCTCCCGGTTTTTCCACGAAATCCACAGCTCCCGCTATGAGGGCTTCTATGGTTTTTTGCGCTCCTTTTTTTGTGTAAGCGGATATCATTATTATGGGTGTTGGATTTTTTTTCATTATATTTTTTACAGTTTCTATCCCATCCATCCCTGGCATTTCTATATCCATTGTTATTACGTCGGGTTTTAGAAGAGCGGCCTTATTTAAGCCTTCTATACCGTTTGAAGCAGTGTCCACTACGTTAATTTCCGGGTCCTCATTTAAGATTTCAGAGAGGACTTTTCGCATAAACGCCGAATCTTCAACTACTAAAACATCTATCAAATTATTTTCTCTCCGGTTTTATATGAAGTTATAAAAACTTTTCCATCGGACAACTGAAATTTCACCGATCTTCCGTAATTGCCCCCTGTATCGTGAGATAAAAGTGTTATTCCAAGTTTTTTTAAAATTTCTTTCCCTTTTATGACATTTCTGTTTCCAATGGAATTTTCAACATCATCCATAAAATCTTCAAACATTATTGCCCCACCGATCATCTTTGCCGTGAGGTCTTCCTTTTTTGCGTTTGATTCCAGCATCTTTTCTAAAAGGAGTTGAATTCCCGTATCTGCATATTTCCCCTTTTTCTTTCCTCCTGGATTCTCTGGTAAAATAAAATGTATCATGCCTCCCAATTTTTGGTTTTTATCGTAAAGGGTTATAGCGACGCAAGATCCGAGCGCTCTTGTTATAAGAACGGTAGAGCCGTTGGAAATTATAAGACTGCCTGTTTCGACTATTATTTCATTTGTTTTTTGCATAGATTCTATTTCTTATATTTATTGGTTTAAAGAGCTTCCTTGCGTTGTTGGGTATGGATTCGACTTTGCCAAGTACAAGAAACCCGCTTTCCTTTAAAGCCGCAGAGAAAGATTTTAATATTTTTTCCTGAAACTCTTTGTTTAAATATATAAGCACGTTTCTGCATACAATCAAATCGAATTTGTTTTTATAGTTTACATCCTTTAAGTCGAGATTCTGAAATTCTACCGAATTTTTAATCTCCCGGGTTAGCCGATATCCTACTTCTACTTTTTCAAAGTATTTAAGCTTATAATAAGACGCCATGCCTGTTAAAGCGGCATCGTCATAAATCCCTTTACAGGCTTCCTTTATTGATTCTTTATCTATGTCTGTTCCGAGGATCGAGCAACCCAAATTAAGTTCCTTGCATAGAATTGCAATTGCGTAAGGTTCGGCGCCGTTAGCGCAACCGGCACTCCATATTGCAGGGTCTTTCATATATGGAAGGATTTCAGTTTTTAAGGTGTCAAAAACGGTTTTGTTTCTGAAGAAACTCGTAAGATTTATGGTAAGCGCATTTTTAAGTTTGGCCTTTTCTCCTTTGCTTCTTTTTAACAATTCGGCATAATCGTTATAATCATTGACCCCTACTTTTCTCATTCTGGAGCGAACTCTTCTTACTAAAGGCTTTACCTTATAATTTTCAGGATGGAAATCCATGAAATTTTTTATTACTGTGACGACTTTCCCGAAGTCGTCCTCCTCAAATTTCTTCATGTCCTTTTGCCAGCTCTATAGTTCTTTTTATAAGGTTATTGGCAGGATTTAATTCCAAAGCTTTCTCCCATAATTCTACTGCTTCTTTTGTTATTCCTCTCTGAAAAAGAATATTGCCTTTTTTAAAGAATAAGTCCCAGTCCCTAATACCTGTGGATATAAGAGTTTCAATTTTAACTTCACAAAGATCAAAAAGTTTGGTTCTATAATAGTAATCTATTAAGGCTTTTGAGAGTATGACGCACTCGGGATCTGATTTTAGGCCATGCTGATACATCTCTGTGGCTTTCTTTTCGTTTCCGAAAGTTTCGTATAATTTCCCGAGATTATAGAAATATTCTCCAAACTCAGGAGCTAAAGACAGCCCTTCTTCTAAACGATCTATTGCATCTTTAATTTTTCCTTTTTTTGCCATAATGTAAGAATAGTAGAATTCCGTATATGAGGTCTTTACTTTAATGTTATCTAAAATATTTAAAGCCTCTGCGTCTTTTTTCATTTTCAGAAAAATAATTGCTTTGTTCAAGAGAATTTTTTCGTTATCTTCTTCTTTTTTTAGAGCTTTTGATAGATAATCCAGGGCTTTTTCAGTATTACCTTTTAGTTCGTTTACCAGATAAATGTTGTTCAAAATTGACGTTCGTTTGACAATATTAAGGCTATCTTTAAAGCATTTTTCCGATTCTTCAAGATCGTCCATCTTGAAGCAAATGATTCCTTTGTAGAAAAGCGCTTCAGGGTCGTTAGGTTTTAGTTCGAGTATTCTGTGAAATTCCCGAAGAGCTTCATTTAGCATTCCGATTTTCACAAAAGCAATTCCCAGGTTTCTGTGTTCATCTATTCTATCTTTGTCTTTTACCAGTGTTTCCCTTTTTATTTCGAGTTCTTTTAAGGCTCCTTTTTTTAAGAGTTCGGAAAGGAGTTTTAAAGCTTTAAATTCTTCTATTGGAAGCACATTGATTAGAGACGACAAAGTTTTTTCTCCGTCTACTTTATCTAATATTATTTTTTCTTCATCCGTTAGAGCGGATTCATCGGTCCAATCCGGCGCAATTATTAGTATGGAATCTTTGTCGGGAAGAGCGGATGCAGCTAGTTCATCTTTAAGGGCTGCGGATTCGAGCAAAACATCGTCTATTTTGATTGAAACAGGGAACCCTTCCGGCTCATAAGGTTCTCTTGATTCGAAGACAAAATATCCTTTTAACCATCCGGATAACTCTATTATTGCATCTCTCATTTGTTTCTTGATATATTTCGTTAAGGTTTTTTTATCTATTAATTCGAGTTCCATGAAAAGTTCTCCCAAATGTGTATTTTCTCTTTCTTGCTGTAGGTTTAAAGCTTCCCTTAGGTCTTTTTCGTCGATGACCCCATTTTCTACAAGTATAGAGCCCAGCCGGTCTTTTCTGTTCATCCAGTGAATATGAGAAAGTTCCCCTTTGTTCAGGAAAAGATAAACCAGATTTTCTTCATTGGTTATTGCCAGTTCTCCTGTCTTGCTGCCTATTTGTAACATCTGAAGGATGTCAGTGATTGAGAGATCGGAAAGAGAACCTTTTATAGGCATTTTAAAAATCCTCTATCAGCCTGAAGCTTTTGTCATGCAAATCCATTGTTAATGATTTATTCAAAATCTTTATTTTTTCCTTTGAAATTTTGTCTTCAGGCAGCAGTTTTTTTGCTTTAACTTCAAGCTTCTTACGAGCTTTTTCTGCCAGTTTGTCTTCCTCTTCTTCCAATTTACCGATCGTTTTTGCAAGCCATTCAACTTTGTCCGGATTGAAAAGAGCGTCCTCTATCTCCTTGTTTTCTTCTTTCGATATTATTGAACTTTTTACTAAATTGTCTGTAGCCAGCATACCGTATCTTTTTTGTAGTTCTATAAGTCTTTGTATATCTGTTGTGTAAGATACGAATTCTCCGGTTAACAAATCCAAATCCTTGTTTATTACTTTTTTGATTCTGTCTGTATTAAACCCTTTCATTTTCCAGACAAACATCTTGGCGCGATATTCCTCCCGAAGGATTTCCGACCTTTCTGTTTCAGTAAATTTTTCCGGGAACCCTCTTTTTACGTCTTGAATGAACTTTTCGAATTCGCCGGCTTGTTTCTTTGCTTCTTCTTTTTTCTTTTCCTCTTGCTTTTTCTTTTTTTCTTCTTCTTCTAATCGATCTTTTTCGTCAGGAACATATCCAAGTACTCGCGCTTTTTTGATGGCTCCGATTGCCTGACTCATCGTTTCTATATCTAACTTCTCGAGTTTCTTTAAAAGGTTTTCGGATAATCCTTTGCCAAGTATTTCTAAAACCCTTCTTTTTGAAACAGAATCGAACTTTTTTATTGAAATGATAACTCCGCTCTCGATCCGGGAAAAAATTCTGTTTGGGAGGTTTATTCCTTTTGGATGCCGGTCGGCTGTTAGTATTATTTTTTTATAACTTGTTTTTGTGTAGTGTTCGAGTATGTCAAATAGAGTGTCGGTTGAAATCTTTGAAGGGTTTAGCAATTGGAGATTTTCAATAATTATAAGATCGTTATTTAAGTATTGTTTTAAAAGAGAAGAATCTATTTCTTCTGCATTAATAAGTTCAGAGATGCCTGTAAATTCTTCCTTCATATTTTGAACCAGAAAGCTTTTTCCTGAACCGGATGGTCCATATATGAGAAGAGGATTGACTTCTCCTGAAGTAAGAGCTTTCTTTATGACTTTAACAACTTCTACATTAAACTTTGAATAAATTATTTTATCCAAATTAATTTCCTAATTTAGTTTTTACCTGTTTTAATACTTCTGTACCGATAGCCTTAAAAACTTCAATAATACCTTCTCCCATAGTTGCAGTGGAAGGGAAGGAAGGATAGTGATCCGGATTTAAATCTCTATCCAACTCTTCTATAGGGATAATATCGTCTAAATCTCTTTTATTGTATTCTATAATAATTGGAACGTCTTCAAGTCTAAGGTTGTTATTTTCCAAATTTTCAATCAGGTTTTCCCAGCTCCAGATGTTATCTTCAGCTCTGTTTCTAAGAGAATCCGCCACAAAAACAACTCCATCTGCTCCCTTTAAAACCAGCTTTCTGGTAGAATCGTAAATTACCTGGCCAGGAACAGTATATATCTGGAGTCTTGTGTGAAATCCTTTAAAAGACCCTAATTCTACGGGCATAAAATCAAAGAAGAGAGTTCTGTCTTGTTTGGTTGCCATTGAGACGATATCCGATTTTCTTTTTTCCGGTATTCTGGAAAAAATATATTTAACATTGGTGGTTTTTCCTGCCCTCCCTGGTCCATAATAAACGATTTTACAGACAATTTCTCTAGACGCATATTTGATTACAGCCATGTTTTAATTCTAATATCCCAGCCTCTTCAGAAAGTTTGTGTTTATTTTTCCTTCAATAAAATCCGGATGATTTAAAATCTCTTTATGCAAAGGTATGGTTGTTGGAACGCCCCGTATCACAAATTCGTCTAGCGCTCTAAGCATTCTTATTCTGCTTTGCTCTCTGTCTTCTCCGTAAGCAATTAATTTCAGAAGAAGCGAATCGTAATTGGGGGGAATCTTATAGCCCTGATAAATATGAGAGTCTATTCGTATTCCTGGTCCTCCCGGTAGATGTAGGGCATGTATTGTTCCTGGTCTTGGCGTGAATCCTGCGGATGGATCTTCGGCATTTATACGAACTTCTATTGCATGTCCTTTTATTTTTATTTCGTTTTGCTCCGGTATCTGAAGTAAGGATCCGTTTGCTATTTTAATCTGCTGGGCTAAGATATCGATCCTTGTTGTCACTTCTGTTATCGGATGTTCAACTTGTATGCGCGTGTTCATTTCCATAAAGTAAAACCTACCTTTTTCGTCAACTATGAATTCAATCGTTCCCGCAGACCTATAACCTAATTTCTTTACGCCTTTCTTAGCTGCTTCTCCCATTTTCTCCCGAAGTTTTTGATCCACTGCGGGTGAGGGGGCTTCTTCAACTAATTTTTGATGTCTTCTCTGAATAGAGCATTCTCTTTCTCCCAGGTGGATAACGTTTCCGGAAGAATCGGCGAGAAGTTGTATTTCTATATGGCGAGGATTTTCAATGGCTTTCTCGACGTATAATCTATTGTCTCCAAATGTAACCTGAGATTCCGATTGTGCCATTACGAAACCGGTCTTAAGCTCAAGATCGTTGTTTGCCAGCCGCATTCCTCTTCCGCCACCTCCGGCAACTGCTTTTACGAACACCGGATAACCGATTTTCTTCGCGACACGAAGAGCTTCTTCTTCGTTCTCGATAGTCCCTTTACTTCCAGGGATTACAGGTACCCCAGCCTCTTCCATAAATTTTTTTGCTTCCGCTTTATCTCCCATCTTTTTTATAACTTTAGAAGAGGGTCCAATAAAAATAAAATGATTGTCTTCGCACGCTTCTGCAAACGAAGGATTTTCTGCGAGAAACCCGTATCCCGGATGAATGGCATCTGATCCTGTAATTTCTGCGGCCGCAATAATACGGGGTATATTAAGATAACTTTCAGAAGGCGAAGCTTTTCCTATGCAAACCGATTCGTCCGCAAAACTTACAGGTAGAGAATCCCTGTCAACTTCAGAAAAAACTGCTACGGTTTTGAGTCCTAAGTCTTTGGATGCTCGTATTATCCGAAGAGCTATTTCTCCCCGGTTCGCGATAAGGATTTTTTTCATTTTGTTACCAGCGTTTAGCCGATTGTTCGATACCTTTAAGCCTCATCTTAAATTCGTCCGGATTGTTGACATTTTCAAGGGCAGCTTCAAGGTCAACCACTCTATCTTTATACAAGTTCATTACACTCTGGTCGAAAGAGTGCATTTTGTATTTTTCCCCTTCCCTTATAGCGTCTAAGATTGCCATTATTTTTTCCTCGTCTAACAGATATTCTCTTATTGTTGAGGTGGAAACGAGAACTTCCGTGGCGGGGATACGTCCTGTGCCGTCCATTTTAGGGATTAAACGGAGGGAAATTATCCCTTTTAATACACTGGTCAGCAAAGTTCTAATGTGATGATGTTGATAAGGAGGGAAAAAAGTTATTATTCTGTTTATTGTTTCCGGTGCATTTAGTGTGTGGAGGGTTGAAAAAACCAGGTGCCCTGTATCTGCTGCTTTTATTGCCGTTTCCATCGTTTCGGCGTCTCTTATTTCTCCGATCATTACGATGTCCGGATCCTGACGGAGAATGTATCTTAGGGAATTGGCAAAGCTTTTCGTATCAGTCCCGATTTCTCTCTGTGAAATAATGGATTTTTTATCCGTAAGCAGATATTCTATTGGGTCTTCGATAGTAATAATGTGCTTTCTTTTATTTTTGTTGATATAGTCAATCATCGAAGCCAAGGCAGTTGATTTTCCCGAACCTGTTGTTCCCGTTACTAAAACAAGACCTCTTGTCGCGAATGCTAAATCATTGAGTACAGAAGGAAGGTTGAGCTCTTCAATGGTTTTTATTTCCCTGGATATAGGTCTTATGGCAAGAGCTATACTGCCTCTCTGAATGTATATGTTTACTCTAAATCTGGAAACACCGGGAATCCCGATACCGAAGTCCGCTTCCTTCTCTTTTAAAAATGTTTCCTGCTGTTTTTTTGTCATGAGAGAAGAGGCGGCTATTCTTACGTCTTCTTTACTCAATTTATTCATCTCTAAGGGAGCAAGCGCCCCGTTTATCCTGAGAATTGGCGGCGTTCCCACCTTCAAATGAAGGTCGGAAGCGTCGGTTTCCATCATTTTCTTCAAAATTGGTTTAATATCCATAGTTTATGATTTCCTAACTGTGAATAAAGGTTGGTTATATTCAACAGGGTCTTCATTAGAGACTAAGACTTCCGCAATTTCCCCTCTTATATCGGATTCGATTTCGTTCATTATTTTCATTGCTTCAATAATGCAAACCACGTCTCCTTTCTTGATTCTATCCCCTACTTCGATATAGGGAGGAGCATCGGGAGACGGTGCTCGATAAAAAGTTCCTACCATTGGAGATTTGATAGTTTGTAGATCGGTTTCTCCTTCTGTTGTGACTTCTGCTGTAGTACTTAGGTCTTCTATTCCTTCCTTTTTTAAGTTCGTTACTGATACTTTCGGGGCTGATCCTTTTTGACTTTTATTTTTTGATATTCTTATTCTGGTCCAGAAACGCTGAAATTCGATTTCTTCTATATTTCCTTCTGCTACTACGCTTATTAGTTTTTTGATAAATCCTATATTCATTGTTTCCCCTCCGTTATCATTTCTTAAAATATATGAATTAGGTAACGATAAGTCAAGAGGGTAATCCCCATGGTTTAATTGCGGAGATGCAACG